>PPYE01343387.1_pt1 | contig 44081 bp, 18 predicted proteins | sample 1559881 | NCBI WGS metagenome assembly PPYE01 (sample SAMN08240022, study PRJNA423297) | Human gut metagenome, whole genome shotgun sequencing project.
CCAAGAGGAATTGAACCTCCACGGGGTTGCCCCCACTAGCTCCTGAAGCTAGCGCGTCTGCCAGTTCCGCCATGGCCGCTTGTGTCTTATCTCGACAACAACGAAATTATATCATGTGGTTTGAACTTCGTCAACACTTTTTTAAAACTTTTTTTGAGAAATTTTTCCGGTGGTTTTGGCCCTAGTAATCTTTCAGGGAACGCTTGTATAACTGCTGGTAGCGATCCCGGTCCGCCAGCACTTTTCCAACATAGGACCGGGTCTCGCCCAGGGGTATCTGGGATATGTCTTTGAAGTCATAGTCCCAGCCGTACTGCTCCATCCACTCTTTGACGGTGCCCCGGCCTGCGTTGTAGGCGGCCAGCATGAGCACTTCGTTGCCGTGGAATTCGCTTTCCAGCTCGCTGAGATACCAACAGCCGAACTTGATGTTCAGTTCGGGCTTCAGCAGCAGTTCATCCCGAAAATTGGGGAAATCCGTACTCCGGGCAATCCAGGCGCCGGTTTCCGGCATAATCTGCATCAGGCCCAGGGCTCCCGTGTGGGATTCCGCGTCCGCCTTGAAGCCGCTTTCGTTTTTGATTACGGCTACGGCCAGGAACGGGTCCACCCGGTATTGGGCGCTGTACAGATGAATTTCCCGGGCGTAGGGCCAGTTATACACCAGCTTCTTTTGGGCAAAGTCCGTCCGCCAGACAAAAAAACTGGTAGTCAGCAGCAGCAGAAATACCAGCAGTGCTGGCAAGCAGCCCGGCCCTCGTCTCCGTCTTCTCGTTCTCAATAGGATCCCTCTCCAAATAGGCAAAACTGCCCTAAGGCAGCGTTTTTCAACCAAAACAACCAATAATAGCCAATGATGCTATCTATATATTGTAACAAATTTTGCAGGCTACTTTCAACCATTCTTTGTTACAAATCGGTGACCCCTGCTAAACGGGTTCTGTAAAGAGGCCTAGCGCTGGGCTTTCTGCTGGGCCAGCACCTTTTCCAGGGCGGCCCGGGTCTGGGCATACAGGTCCTCCCGGGTACCGGAGTTGTCCAGGATTACCTGGGCGCGTTTTTTCTTTTCTTCTACGGGAAGCTGCCGGTCAATCCGGTCAATGACTTCCTGCCGGGTCATGCCTGACCGGAGCATGGCCCGCTGTATCTGCTGCTCCCGGTCCAGCACCACCAGCCACACCTGGTCCGTCAGGCGGTCCCAGCCGGTTTCCAGCAGCAGGGGTACATCCAGCACGGCCACGGGTGCTGCTGCGTACTGGCGCAGGAAGGCGTCCCGTTTTTGGGCAATGGCCCGGTGGACGATGGTGTTCAGGGTCGTTAGGGCCTTGGGGTCGTGGAAGGCCAGGTCCGCCAGCTTTCCCCGGTTGAGCTCTCCAGCCGGGGTAAGAATGCCGGGGCCAAAGGCCTCCTGGAGCTGCCGCAGGGTGGGTGAACCGGCCGCCTCCACCTGATGTCCGGCGGCGTCTGCGTCAAAAACGGGGATACCCAGTTCTTTCAGGTAGGCGCTGACCGTGCTTTTGCCTGAGGCAATGCCTCCGGTAAGTCCAATAACTGTCACTGCTCTCACCTACTTCTGGCAGTGGGGACAGTAGACGCTGCCCCTGCCTGCCACTTTGATCTGCACCAGGGGTGTGCCGCAGCGGAAACAGGGCTTGCCCTTCCGGTGGTACACCTGAAGGTACTTTACGTTGTCCCCCATTTCGCCATTGGCGTCCTGGTAGTTGCGGAAGGTGGTGCCGTGGTTTCTCAGGCCCTGGGCGATGACCTGGTTCACCCCGTCCACCACCTGCTGCCATTCTTTTTTGGTTATGCGGTTCACCCGGCGGGTGGGCCGGATGCCGGCGGCAAACAGGGCTTCGTCGGCGTAGATGTTGCCCAGGCCGGCAATATGGCTCTGGTCCAGGAGGAAGGCTTTGAGCACGGTGCTCTTGCCCTTGGCCAGCTGCCGCAGGTATTCCGCTGTCAGTTCGGGGGACAGGGGCTCCGGCCCCAGGGCCTCGTAGCCCGGGTCCCGTTTGTCGTCCTGGCCCAGGAGCTCCACCACCCCAAAGGTGCGAATATCGGTAAAGTACAGGTTTTCGTCCCCGCTGAGGAAAAAGGCCAGCCGGGTATAGGGCGGCTCGGGGTCGCCCTTTTTCCCGGCCAGCAGGGCACCGGTCATGCGCAGGTGCACCAAGAGATACCGGTCGTCTGCCAAATGGAGGGTCAGGTACTTGCCCCTGCGGCCTACACGGGTGATTTGGGCGCCCTGGACGGCCTTGGCAAAAACCTCCGGGGCCGGGTAATGGACCATTTTGGGCAGGTCCAGCCGGACGCCCAGGATGGTTTTCCCGTCCACGTGGGGGCCCAGGCTCAGCCGTACTTGTTCTACTTCTGGTAATTCCGGCATGCTTTCACCGCTTCCTTATTTGGCCAGGGCCCAGTTAGTGCCGGTGGCTACATCGGCCACCAGGGGCACCTGGAGCTTTACGGCCTGTTCCATGGTTTCTTTCACCAGCTTGCCCACCTGCTCGGCTTCGTCCTGGGTGACTTCCAGCACCAGTTCATCGTGAACCTGGAGCAGCACCCGGCTCTTGACGCCGGCTTCCTGGAGCTTCTTTTCCACCTGGAGCATGGCAATCTTGATGATGTCTGCTGCGGTGCCCTGGATGGGGGTATTGATGGCGGTGCGTTCGGCAAAGCTGCGCTTATTGAAGTTGGAGGCGTGGATGTCCGGCAGGTAGCGCCGGCGGCCGAACAGGGTTTCCACGTAGCCCAGGTCCCGGGCCTTTTGTTTTTCCCGTTCCATATATTCCTTGACGCCGGTGTAGCGGGCAAAGTAGCTGTCGATGTACTGGGCCGCTTCCGCCCGGGAGACCCCCAGCTGTTTGGCCAGACCAAAGTCGCTGATGCCGTAGATGATGCCGAAGTTCACGGTTTTGGCCTTGCTGCGCATATAGGGGGTGACTTCCTCCAGGGGCACACCAAAGACCTCGGAGGCGGTGCGGGCGTGGACGTCCTGGCCATGACGGAAGGAGTCCAGCAGCAGCTCGTCGCCGGCAATGCTGGCCATGACCCGGAGCTCCACCTGGGAATAGTCGCAGGACAGCAGCAGGTCGTAGCCTTTGCCGGGGACAAACATGGCCCGCATGCGCTTGCCCACTTCCGTACGGGTGGGAATGTTCTGAAGGTTGGGTTCCGTGCTGGACAGCCGGCCGGTGACCGTGGCCATCTGGTTAAAGTGGGTGTGGATCCGGCCTGTCACCGGGTTGATCAGGGGATGGAGGCCCAGCAGGTAGGTGGACAGCAGCTTGGACAGCTGCCGGTATTCAATGAGGGTTTCTATCAGGGGGTGTTCGCCCTGGAGGGCTTCCAGCACGGACACGTCGGTAGAATACCCGGTTTTGGTCTTTTTAATGATGGGCAGGCCCAATTTTTCAAAGAGGATGACGCCCAGCTGCTTGGTGGAGTTGACGTTGAACTCCTCCCCTGCCTGGTTCCAGGCCTGCTGCTCCAGGGCAGCCACCCGGCCGGTCATTTCCTTGGTGACTTCTTCCAGCATGGCTTCGTCTATGGCGATGCCCCGGTATTCCATCAGGGCCAGGTTTTCGGTCAGGGGCAGCTCGATGTCCTGGTACAGCTGGGTCTGGTTCCGGTCCTCCAAAAAGCCCCGGAGGAGGGGCACCAGGGCTGCCGCGTCCTGGGCGGTGCCGCCGTGCCCATGGGGCAGAAAGGTTTCCGCCAGCCGGGTGAGCTCATAGGAATTTTCCCCGGGTTCGTACAGGTAGGCGGCCAGTTCCGGGTCGTCTGCCACGCCCAAAAGGTGACTTCCCTGCTCCAGCATATATTTGTACAGTTCCTTGGGATTGGGAATGGCTTTTTTCACCACAGGGTCTGCCAAAAGTTCCAGGGCAGCGGCCTTGCTGCTGTCCGTAACCTTCCAGACGTACTCCTTGTCCCCCAGAACCAGGTTCAGCTGTTCCAGGGTACGGTGGGGCAGGTCGCCGGACAGGGCATAGGTCAGGGCCAGTTCTTCGCCGGCCTGACGGATTTGCTGCAGCAGGTCCTGGGCCTCTGCCTGGGTGGTGATTTCCACCTGGGGCAGGGCCGGGGCAGCAGCTTCCACCTGGGTTCCTGCAGCCTCAGCGGCGGCGTCCCCTTCCTGGCTGCCCAGCACGGGCAGAAAGCGGTTCCACAGGTTCTTGAACTGGAGTTCCTGCATCAGCTTCCGGCTTTCGGCGGTCATGCCGGTCAGGGCGTAGGCCTTGGGGTCCCGGCTGATTTCCGGCACGTCCAGGCAAATGGTGGCCAGATCCTTGGACAGGAGCGCCTGGTCCCGGTAGGTTTTGAGTTTTTCCTGAAGGGACTTGCCTTTGACGTCGGCGGCATGGTCCAGGACGTTTTCCACGGTCTGGTACTCCGTAACCAGCTTCAGGGCCGTCTTGGGGCCCACCCCCGGCACGCCGGGAATGTTGTCGCTGGTGTCCCCCATGAGCCCTTTCAGCTCGATAATCTGCCGGGGCACCAGGCCCTGGTATTCGGCCTTAAAGGCGGCCTCGTCGTAGATGCCCAGGTTGGAGATGCCTTTTTTGGTAAAGTACACCTGGACATTGTCGCTGATCAGCTGGAATTCGTCCCGGTCCCCGGTGACAATTTTCACCTGCACATCCTTGGGGGCGGAGGCAGCCAGGGTCCCGATGATGTCGTCGGCTTCGTAGTTGTCCACTTCCAGGGTGGGAATGCCCATGGCCGTTAAAAGGCGAATGGACAGGGGGAACTGCTCTTTCAGTTCCGGGGGCGTAGCTTTGCGCTGGCCCTTATAGGCTTCGAATTTCTCCGTCCGGAAGGTTTTCCGGGACTTGTCGAAGGCCACGGCCATGTAGGCCGGTTTCAGCTCCTGGAGGAGTTTCAGCAGCATATTGCACAGGCCGTACACAGCTCCCGTAGGCACCCCGGTGGGGCTGGTCAGGGGAGGCAGGGCGAAAAAGGCTCTGTGAATCAGACTGCTGCCGTCTATAATCAGGAATGTTTCTTCCATAGTACACCATCCTTTGCTCAGATACTTCCATTATACGATATCCCCGGACCCCATGCAAAAAGCATTTTGTTTGGGGTTGCCAGCTAGTGGCGTTCCTCAGTTTTGCTTATTGTTCCTGCAAAAAATTTTAGCCATTTTTGCGGCTCACTTTCCCACCAGGAGAAAGCGGAAGGCCGCCAACTAAAAATAACCTGTATTATTTAGTACAAAAATGGTATAATTTATCCATAAAATTTGGTATTCTGTCAGGGATTCTTGACGCACCGTGGAGTTGGTGATACCATTTTTATACTGTTTTTTTATTTGCCGCATATTTCAGGTGCAGCAATATCTTAGGAGGTCTTTATTATGGAGTACAAGTTTGCCAAGCGGATGGATTCCATGCAAGCATCCGCAGTAAGAGAAATCTTAAAAGTAACCCAGCGTCCGGAAGTGATTTCCTTCGCTGGCGGTCTGCCTGCCCCAGAGCTGTTCCCGGTAGACGAAATTGCCAAGGTTTGCGCTGAAGTCTGTAAGGACGAAGGCCGCAAGGTGCTGCAATACGCTACCACCGAAGGCAATCCTGGCCTGCGCCAAAAGATTGCTGACCGCACCAACAGAAAGTACAAATCCAATCTGAAGGCTGAAAACATCCTGATCACCACCGGTTCCCAGCAAAACCTGGATCTGGCCGGCAAGATTTTCTTTGATGAGGGCGATGTTGTGCTGATGGAAAGCCCCACCTATCTGGCTGCCATCAATGCGTTCAAGGCTTACGGCCCGGAATTCAAAGAAGTTCCTACCGATGAAAAAGGGATGATTCCTGAAGAACTGGAAAAGATTTTGGCTTCCACCCCTAAGATTAAGCTGATTTATGTCATTCCCGACTTCCAGAACCCGACCGGCATTTGCTGGACCCTGGAACGCCGCAAGGCATTTATGGACCTGATCAATAAATATGAAGTTCCTGTACTGGAAGACAACCCCTACGGCGAACTACGCTACGATGGCGAAACCCTGCCGTCCCTGATGAGCATGGACACCAAAGGCCTGGTCATGGGCATGGGCACGTTCTCCAAGACCTTCTGCCCCGGCCTGAGAATTGGCTGGCTGGCTGCCAACACCACCCTGCTGGCTGAATTTGTGAAGGTAAAGCAAAGCGCCGACCTGCACACCTCCGCTTTTGACCAAGCCATCATCGACCGCTACATGGACGAATACAGCCTGGACGAACACGTCAAGGAAATCAACGCCTTGTACAAGCATCGCCGTGACCTGCTGATCAAGACCATGGAAGAAACCTTCAAGGACGGCACCACCTGGACCCATCCCGATGGCGGCCTGTTCCTGTGGCTGACCTTCCCGGAAGGCGTCAGCGCCCGGAAAGTCTTCGACAAATGCATCGAAAAGAATGTGGCCGGCGTGCTGGGTGAATTCTTCTACCCCAACGGCCATAACGACCATCATATGCGCATCAACTATTCCAATATGCCTGACGACAGAATCGTGGAAGGCATCCACAGAATGGCTGCTGCCCTGCAGGAAGTTAAAGAAGGAAAATAAACTCTGCGGTTGAAAGAGCTGTGAAAAAAAAGCTTGCGAACAAATTTGCGTTCGCAAGCCTTTTTTTATTGTTCGTTATAGCCGTTATCTACACCTCAAAACTTCCTCCGAGACCCTGCGGGCCCCACCTCCTTAGCGGTTCGCGGCTCGCTGCTCAGCTGCGTCCTACGGACTTGCTTTGCAGGCCGCTATCGCATGGGCCTTATTAACCAAACATCCTTTGGAAGGATTTGGGGATGTTTGGATGCGGCCGCAACGCTTTACGGTCGCATCCAAATGTCAATGCTGTTTTTCAAGGACATTTGGAATATGCGACCTATGTGATAGCCGTCCGTGAGCCGAACCCGTAGGGTGAAGGAGAACGGAGCACGGCGAACCACTCAGGAAGCGTTCATATCCACTACTGGCCATGTGATAAAAAGGTATATTGCAATCATCTACGTACTATAATTTCTTTTCCTATACCCGTTTAGCACATGGCTCTATGGGCCTAAGACTGGCCCCTTCAAACGTTGCGCTCACATCCAAGAGCAAATCAGTTAGTCAAAAGGCTCTTGGTTCATGTGAGCCATGTGATAGCAGCCCAAGAAGCGAGCTCGGAGAGCAAAGCTGATTGGAGCGCTGCGAACCACTGGAGGGGCTGGCAGCCTGCAAGGCTGACTGAGGAAGTTCAAATTAGGCCGCAAACAGCCCGCGGCTTATCCTACGGGCTTACTTTGCCAGCAGGTGTACAAACTTTGGTTCCTACTCTTTCCAACAGGGTGTCTCAAGGCCCAGGACTTTCTGGCTGTCAAAGGGTGCCTTGGGGTCCCGGTCCTTGCGGACGTAGTCCTGGCAGGCGGCCTGGACCAGGGCAAAGCCTTTGTGCAGCAGCGGCACGTTGCAGTACACCATAAGGATATTGGCCAGGTCGGAGAAGGCCCACAGGTTCCCCAGGTCGTAGCCGGCGATGTTGACCAAGATGCCAAAGGCGGCTACCAAAAGGCACAGGCCCCGGACGGCATTGGTCAGGGTCTGGCTGCTCCCCAGCCGGGCGGCGGCGATTTCGGAAAAGGACACCATGCCGATGAGGCAGGTGTAGGCAAACAGGCAGAAGCACAGGGTCAGCGCCAGGGTCACGGCCAGGTTCAGGCTGGTACCCGGGGTGAGTTCCGCCACGGAAATCAGATACTTGGGAAGTTTCCCCGCTTCCGTCCAGGCTGCCGGGTCCTTGGTCCACACATGGGCCATGACGATGATAAAGCCGGTCATGGTGCAGATGATATGGGTGTCCAGCATGACCCCGGCCGCAGCCAGCAGGCCCTGTTCACAGGGGTGGTTGTCATCAGCGGAAGCGGCGGACATGGTGATGGTGCCCTGGCCGGCTTCGTTGGACATGAGGCCCCGCTTCACGCCCTGGACCAGCACGGTGCCAAAGACGCCCCCAAAGAAGGCATCAGGCCGAAAGGCGCCCCGGAACACTTCCTGGAAGAAAAAGGGCACGGATTGGACATTGGCGAAGATCAGCAGCAGCACGGTGCCCACGTACACCACGGCCATCACCGGCACCATTTTATTGGTAGCCCGGGTGACCTTCTGGATGCCCCCAAAGGCCAGTACTCCGGTAAAGACCAGCACCACCAGGGCGGCGGCGTAGTAGAAGAAAGAATTGGTAGGAATGGTGCTGCCGGTGACCATTTCGGCGATGGCTCCCAGGGAGGACACCACGTTGAAGCCTTGGGCGGGCAGGCAGCCCAGGGCATAGAAGATGTACAGGCAGGAGAGCAAAATCCCCGCCAGCTTTTTGCCTCCTAGCAGTTCCCGACCGTAGAAGGGCAGACCCCCTACAAACTCCCCGCCCCGGCGTTCCTTAAACAGCTGGGCCAGGGTGGCTTCCACAAAGGCGGTGGCCATGCCAAAGAAGCCGGAAACCCACATCCAAAACAGGGCCCCGGGACCGCCTACGGCAATAGCCCCGGTAACGCCCAAGATGTTCCCCGGCCCCACCCGCATGGCGGAGCTCAGGAGAAAGGCCGCCAGGGGCGAAATCCCCGTGCGGACCTGCTGCCGCCGAGCCAGGAGCCGAATGCCCCGCCCCAACTGGGTCACCTGGACAAAGCCCAAGCGCAGGGTGAAATACACCCCGGAGCCCACCAGCACCAAGATGGCCAGAGAAAAGCTGCCTAAAAGGGGCAGACTTTTGTACCAGCCGAACATAGTAGGAAAATCCCAAAAGAAATCCGATAACGGCCCTACAAAGTGCAGAACCGAATTGACCCAGGCAAAAAGCCCTTCCATGTCCACCATCTCCCTTGTTATTTTGTAAAATAATTTTCTGAATAATTACTCTTCTACTATAGCACATTCTTCCAGCCAGATACATGGCTGGAGCTATTTTCTTTTTTCCCCGCTCTACTTTGTACAATTGATGTAATTCTTGCCTTTTTAACTGAGTTTTCATTTTTTTGCTGGGATGCTTCCTAAAACGCTAAAACATATTACGAACCTATAATGCCTACGGCATTTTCAAAGAAGCTTTTATTGCGGAAACTAATCTTATAGATTATAAAAGGAGTAAAGAGGAATGAGAGACTGTAGATGATGAGAATAAGGAAATGGCCTACACTTCTCACAGATCATTTAGCTGATAATCAATTGATTTAGCGTTAAAAAGAGAGGCTGAAGAATAAGAAACAATAGCTGAGGGGCACAAGGAAATGGCCTACACTTTTCACTGGTCATTTTGCTGATAAGCGTTTGGTTAAGTGTAAAAAGGGTATGATGAGGAATAAGAGACGGTAGATGATGGAAATAAGGAAATGGCCTACACTTTTCTGCGAAAAGTGTAGAGGTGTTTTTGGGAATATATGGCCCGCGGGAGCGGGCGGAAACCCCATCCTTGCCCCGCTTTATGATTGGGGCGGAACGGAAAGAGTTTATAATTGAAGGCGGATTGGGCCTACACTACCATGGTCCTTGCACTAGCCCATTGCAAGGAACGGAAACAATGGAAACACGCCTACAAGGCCCCCTGTTATCCCAGGGGCCTTGTATCATTTCATCTCTATACAAAAAATGGCACTGCTCTACGCAGTGCCAAAAAACTGGAAAACATGTTGCAGGTGTTTTCCTATCTTGTTATAGCTGCCGCCTTACGCAGCCGTTTAGCCTTTTCCTCCGCTCCCCCAGCTGTCCTTATTTCCCGAACTCCGCGTACAGGGCAGGCAGGATCTGGGACAGGCGGGTAAACTCGATCATATCGTGCATGGACATGGCAAAAGCGCCTTGAAGCAGTACTTCCTCCGGGACTGCCGGGGCCTGTTTGAGGGCTGCTTCCACTTGCTGGGCGAGTCCCGTCAGCTTTGTCATGCCCCTGTGGGTCCCCAGCCAGTAGTGGGAAATCAGTTCCAGGCCGCCGGGGACTTCCCGGCCCAGGTGGAACATCATGCCGGAGGGCACGCCGGGGCTCTGGGGCAGATCGGACCAGCCGCTGGCGCTAAAGCCATAGCCGCCCTGCTGCCAGGTTTCCTGGGTAAGTCCCAGGGCAAAGGGATCCCGGAAATGGATAGTCACATTCAGGAGCTGGTCGCCGGTGAGCTCCACCACCTGGTTGGGATTTTCCGGGTCATAGAGCTTTTCGGCGTAGGTTTTGGCTGGGTCTTCCAGCCGTTCTGGATAGGGCACCCGGTTCCGGACATGGGCATAGGGGGACCAAAGAGCGTAGCGCTCGTCATGCCCCATATGCCAGGCAAACCACCATTCCAGCATCTGGGCAGTGGCCCCGGGGAAAAAGTGCCGGCTGAAGGAGCAGATGATCCGGCCACTTTCAGCATTTCCCAAAAGCCCGTACCCGGCCACCGGCAGGTTGTAGGGCTGCTGGAACAAGCGGTTCAGTTCTTCCCTAGTAGGCGCAAACAGGGCTTTTTCCGGCAGGGGTGCCCATTTCAGGGCTTCCACCATAGCCACAGGGACTTCCAGAGTGTCGGCCAGGTATTTTTCGTAGGGGGTACCGGCCACCAGTGCCCGGTTCTTTTGGTGCTGGGCCACATATTCCGGTGGATACCAGGTCAGCAGGGTATTTTTTTCAGCGTTCATACAAATTCCTTCTTTCTTCAGGCAGGTTCCGGCAATTTCCGGGTACCTGCCAAAAAAATACCCCTCCGCTAGGAGAGGTACTTTTTTGTTATGACTGCGAAACTTCTCACAGGGAGTTTCGTCTTATAACCGTTCTTGCAGTTCTGCCAAAATGGCTTTCTGTTTTTCCAAAGCTTCCTTGCCCAGGGCGATTTGCTTGGCATTTTCACTGGGGGCAGGGCCGCCGTAGGAGGTCCGGGCTGCTACGCAGTTTTCGGGCTTCAGGCATTCCAGCAGGTCTTCTTCAAACAGGGGGCACATAGCTTTGTATTCTTCCATAGTCAGCTGGCCCAGATATTTGTGCTCGGCAATGGCTTTGGCCACGGCCTTGCCCACCACTTCATGGGCTTTGCGGAAGGGCATGCCCTTGCGCACCAGGTAGTCGGCCAGGTCGGTGGCGTTGGAGTAGTCCAGATGGACGGCTTCGGCCATGCGTTTTTCGTTGACGGTCATGGTCAGGATCATATCCCGGTAGACGGTCAGGGAGAACTTCACGGTATCCACCGTATCGAAGAAGCCTTCCTTGTCTTCCTGGAGGTCCTTGTTGTACGCCAGGGGCAGGCCTTTCACGGTGGTGAGCAGTGCCATCAGGCTGCCAAACACCCGGCCGGTTTTGCCTCTCACCAGCTCGGAGATGTCCGGATTCTTTTTCTGGGGCATCATGGAGGAACCGGTGGCGAAGGCATCGTCCAGCTCGATAAAACCGAACTCCGTGGAGGACCACAGGCACATTTCTTCACTGAGCCGGGACAAGTGCAGCATCAGGACGGAAGCAAAGGACAGGAAGTCCAGTACGTAGTCCCGGTCGCTGACGGCGTCCATGCTGTTGCCGTACACCTGGGAAAAATGCAGTTCCTTGGCCACCTGGAAGCGGTCAATGGGCAGGGTGGTGCCGGCTACGGCACCTGCGCCCAGGGGCATGATGTCGGCGTCTTCCCACACCCCATGGAGGCGGCGGAAATCCCGGCGCAGCATATTAAAGTACGCCAGCAGATGGTGTCCAAAGGTAATGGGCTGCGCTCTCTGGAGATGGGTATAGCCGGGCATCAGGGTCTTCAGGTGCTTTTCCGCCATGGTCAGCAGGGCTTCCTCAAAGCGGATCAGCAGGTCAATGACCTCGGTGACTTCCCGTTTCATGTACATATGCATATCCAGTGCCACCTGGTCGTTGCGGCTCCGGGCTGTATGCAGGCGCGCACCGGCGTCCCCGATTTTTTCCGTCAGGGCGGCTTCCACGTTCATGTGGATGTCTTCCAGCTCGGTCTGGAACTGGAAGGTGCCGGCTTCGATTTCGGCCAGGATTTCCTTCAGGCCCTTTTCAATCTGGGCCACGTCTTCCTGGCTGATGATTCCGGTATTGCCCAGCATATGTGCATGGGCAATGCTTCCCCGGATATCTTCCTTGTACAGCCGCTGGTCGTATTCAATGGAGGCGTTGAACGCATCCACCAGGGCATTGGTATCTTTACTGAATCGTCCACCCCAAAGCTTCGCCATTATTTCAACTTCCCTTGTTTCATCAGAGCTCTTACCGTCAGCGGCAGGCCAAACAGGTTGATGAAGCCTTGGGCATCAGCCTGGTTGTACACTTCGTCTTCGCCGAAGGTGACGTATTCCTTGCTGTACAGGGAGTACGGGCTGGTAGTGCCGGCGGTGATGATGTTGCCTTTGTACAGCTTCAGTTTCACAGTACCGGTAACGGTCTTTTGGGTTTCGTCCACGAAAGCCTGCAAAGCTTCCCGCAGCGGGGAGAACCACATGCCATCGTAAACCAGTTCTGCATAGCGGATGCCGATGGTTTCCTTATAGTTGAAGGTAGCCCGGTCCAGGCAGATGTTTTCCAGTTCGTTGTGGGCATAGTAGATGATGGCGCCGCCAGGAGTTTCGTAGACGCCTCTGTCCTTCATGCCTACCAGACGGTTTTCTACCATGTCGCTGATGCCAATGCCATTGCGTTTGCCGATTTCGTTCAGGGTTTCCATCAGTTCTACAGCGGACATTTTCTTGCCGTTAACGGCAACCGGTACGCCCTGTTCAAAGTCCAGGGTAATGTATTCGTCCTTGTCCGGAGCGGCTTCCGGAGTCTGGGTCATGATGTAGATTTCGGATTTCGGTTCGTTGGCCGGATCTTCCAGGTCGCTGCCTTCGTGGGACAGATGCCAGATGTTCCGGTCCATGCTGTAGTCCTTTTTCTTGGTTACAGGCACGGGAATGTTATGGGCAGCTGCATAGTCGATGGCGTCTTCTCTGGATTTGATATCCCATTCTCTCCAGGGAGCAATGACTTTCAGTTGGGGAGCCAAAGCCTTGATGCCCAGTTCGAAACGCACCTGGTCGTTGCCTTTGCCGGTAGCGCCGTGAGCGATAGCGTCAGCGTTTTCCTTCAGGGCAATGTCCACCAGGTATTTGGCGATAATGGGACGGGCAATGGAGGTACCCAGCAGGTACTTCTTTTCATAAACGGCACCGGATTTTACCATGGGCCAAGCATATTCCTTCAGGAATTCTTCCTTCAGGTCCAGAATGTAGGCTTTGCTGGCACCGGATTTGATGGCTTTGTCATGGACAGGAGCCACTTCTTCCCCTTGGCCGATATCAGCCGTTACGGTGATGACTTCACAGTTGTTGTAGTTTTCCTTCAGCCAGGGAATGATACAGGAAGTATCCAAACCGCCGGAATAGGCCAATACGACTTTTTTAATGTCTTTTTTATCCATGCTATGCAATCTCCTTTTCGTTAATACGCTATCTACATACTTTACAACACTTCGTCACTCATTAGCAAGGCCATAATGGCTTTTTGTACATGAAGACGGTTTTCTGCTTCGTCAAATACCGCAGAATGGGGTCCTTCGATGACCTCGTCGGTGATTTCTTCCCCTCTGTGGGCAGGCAGGCAGTGGAGCACCATGGCGTCCGGCCGGGCCACGCTCAGCAGTTCGGCGTTGATCTGGTAGTCGTGGAGGGCTTTCACCCGGACTTCCTTTTCCGCTTCTTCGCCCATGGAAGCCCAGACGTCGGTGTAGAGGACGTCGGCGCCTTTGGCAGCTTCATACAGGTCTTCTTCTACCTTGATGGTGCAGCCGGTGATGGCTGCGTCCATTTTGGCCATATTCACAATCTGGGGGTCCGGCTGGTAGCCCTTGGGGCTGGCGCAGACCATGTTCATGCCCACCTTGGCGCAGGCGAACATCAGGGAATGGGCCATGTTGTTGCCGTCCCCTACGTACACCAGCTTCCGGCCCTTGAGCACGTCCTTGTATTCCAGGATGGTGAACATATCGGTCAGGGCCTGGCAGGGATGGAGCAGATCGGTGAGGCCGTTGATGACCGGAACACTGGCATAGTCGGCCAGTTCCTTGACGGCTTCGTGGGAATAGGTCCGGATCATAATGCCGTCCACAAAGCGGGACAGTACCCGGGCGGTATCTTTTACCGGTTCGCCCCGGCCAATCTGGGAGGTGGACTCGGTCATGTAGATGGGGTGGCCGCCCAGCTGATGGAAGCCGGTTTCAAAGGAAACCCGGGTCCGGGTGGAGGCTTTGGAGAAAATCATGGCCAGTGTTTTGCCCTTCAGGTATTCATGGGGTTCGCCCAGTTTTTGTTTCTTTTTCAGTTTGCGGCTGACATCCAGGATGGTGGCGACTTCGCCTACAGACAAATCATGGATGGAAATCAGATCTTTATTTCTTAAAGCCATGTTCTTCCCCTCGTTTTCTTTAGAAGTCTGCCAGGAGTTCATCCAGACCCTGGAGCAGTTTGTCGATGTCTTGTTCGGTAATAATCAGCGGCGGTACAAAACGCAGGACGTTCCCCGCCGTGCAGTTGATGATAAGGCCTTTTTCCAGGCAGCCCTTTACCAGGGAGGCGCCGGGTTTGGAAAGCTCCGCCCCCAGGATCAGGCCCATGCCTCTTACGTCGGTGATTTTGTCCGGATACTTGGCCTGAAGGCCTTTCAGCCCGGCCTTAAAGTATTCGCCGGTTTTGGCAGCCTGCTCGTCTAGGTGCAGCTTCTTCATTTCGCTGATGGCCGTATAGCAGGCGGCGCAGGACAGGGCGTTGCCGCCGAAGGTGGACCCGTGGTCCCCAGGGGCGAACACGTGGGCCAGACGCTCGGTGACCAGGAAGGCTCCCATGGGGAAGCCGCCGCCGATGGCTTTGGCGGTGGTCATTACGTCGGGCTTAACGCCGCTGTACATCCAGGCAAACCAGAAACCCGTGCGGCAGACGCCGGTCTGGATTTCGTCAAACATCAGGAGGGCATCGTGCTTCTGGCACAGCTCCTTGGCTTTTTCCAGGTAGCCGGCCGGAGGTACGTGGACCCCGCCTTCCCCTTGGATGGGCTCCAGCAGCACGCCGCAGACCTCATCGTCCATGGCCGCTTCCAGAGCCTTCACGTCCCCAAAGGGCACGTACACAAAGCCTTCCGGCAGAGGGTTCAGCCCTTCGTGGTAGTGTTCCTGGCCGGTGGCGGTCAGGGTTTCCATGGTGCGCCCGTGGAAGGAATCCAAGGCGGTAATGATCTTGAATTTCTTGGGGCTCTTTTTCACGCCGTATTTCCGGGCCAGCTTGATGGCCCCTTCGTTGGCTTCGGCGCCGCTGTTGCAGAAGAACACCCGGTCGAACTGGGCGGCTTCGCACAGCTCCTTGGCGGCCTTGGCCTGGATTTCGGTGTAGAACAGGTTGGAGCAGTGCAGCAGCTTGCCAGCCTGTGCGCTCACGGCGTCCACCAGGGGCTTGTAGTTATAGCCCAGGGCGTTGACGGCAATGCCGGCCAGAAAGTCGGTGTATTCCTTGCCGTCGGCGTCGTAAAGATGAACCCCTTCCCCGTGGTCCAGGGCAATCTGGTTTCTGCCAAACACCGGCAGATAATAATGGTCCGTTTGTTCAATAATTTCTTTTGTATTCATCGGCACAATCTCCTGTATATTCTTGCATTAGTCTCTGACCACTTCGGTACCCACGCCCTTGTCGGAGAAAATCTCCTGGAGGATGGAGTGTTCCTGGCGGCCATCGATGATGTGGGTCTTCACAGCGCCCCCGGACAGGGCGGCGATGCAGGCCTTCACCTTGGGGATCATGCCCCCGTCGATGCTGCCCTTCACAATCAGTTCCTGGGCCTTTTCAAAGGTCAGGGTGGACAGGAAGGTGGACTCATCGTTGTGGTCTTCGTAGATGCCCTTCACGTCGGTGAGCATCAGCAGCTTTTCGGCCTTCAGGGCCCCGGCTACCTCGCCGGCTACGCTGTCGGCGTTGATGTTGTAGGTCTCCCCGTCTTCCCCAATACCGGTGGGGGCAATGACGGGAATGTAGTCATGGGCCAAAAGCAGGTTGATCAGGTCCGTATTGACCTTTTCCACCGTGCCCACGTAGCCGATGTCCACCAGGTTCACCTGGCCGTTTTCGTACACATCAGCCAGATGTTTCTTGGCTTCCAGCAGGCGGGCGTCCTTGCCGTTCAGGCCAATGGCGTTGCCCCCCAGAATATTCAGGCGCCGCACCAGGTCAGTGTTGGTTTTGCCCACCAGGGCCAGTTCGGCGATTTCCACCGTTTCTTTATCGGTAACCCTAAGACCGCTGACAAACTCGGATTTCTTGCCGGCTGCCTTCAGCATGGCGGTAATTTCCGGGCCGCCGCCGTGGACCACCACCGGCTTCATGCCGGCGCAGTGCAGGAACACGATATCTTCCAGCACCTTGTTTTTCAGCTCATCGTTCAGCATGGCGTTGCCGCCGTATTTCACCACAACCGTTTTGCCCTTGAAAGCGCTTAAATATGGCAGTGCTTCAACTAAGATATTCATTTCGTTGTTTTTTATCTGCATATTTCTTCCTCCTCAAAATGGGTTTCCCGTTTTGTCCGACCCTCATCGGTAGTCGGAGCCATAGTTGGCACGCTTCACCAGGACACGAGTTTTTCCGTCGTTCACCCTCGGCTGCGGGCAGGGGAAAACGACCTTTACCACTATGCAATTGTCCAAGCCGTCATCCCCTCCTTTGTCCTTATGGTGAATTATTATACACTTTCGTGCATAAATTCGCAACCGTTTTTTCCACTTTTTTTAGGAATTTCCTGTCCTGATAGTACTATTATTATAAGCCTTTCAGCAGGAATCTACACGTTTTTGGTGAATAAGTTCAGAGAAAATTGTTATAATAGGAAAGAACAAGCGTTTTTTCTATTTTTTTGCAAAATCCGGCCCTGCGCCCTACCTAACAGGAGGTCTTATGCGGAAACTGCTTTATCTTCTCATTCTGCTCTCAGCTGCACTCTGCTACTATCTTACCCGCCCTGTGGTGCATACGGGGGCCGGCCCTGCCCCGGTGCCCGCCTACGCTGCTGCCGCGGCGGCCCAGGAGGACCCGCTCACCCGGCTGCTGCCGGGAATCGACGTGCCCCGGCCCCTGCGCCTGGTGTACCGGGCCTGGCACCTGAAGGAAATCACCCGGAGCCGGATCCCGGCGGAAGACTGGGTCCCCTTAAAACGGATGTCCCCCTGGCTGCCCAAAGCCCTGGTGTCCGTGGAAGACAAACGGTTCTACTCCCACCACGGCATTGACCCGGACGGCATTTTCCGGGCCATCCTGATGAATATCCAGGCAGACGAGGTAGTAGAAGGCGGCAGCACCATCACCCAGCAGGTGGTGAAAAACAACCTGCTCACCTCAGAACAGTCCCTGGAACGGAAAATCCTGGAAGCAGGACTGGCGCTGGTGGTGGAAATCCACTACAGCAAGGACGAAATCCTGGAAATGTACCTGAATACCACCTTCCTGGGCGCAGGCGCCACCGGCGTGCAGCAGGCCAGCGAAACCTACTATGGCCTGGAGCCCAGCCAGCTTTCCCTGTCCGAGGCCGCTGCCCTGGCCGGCCTCCCCTACGCCCCCTCGGCCCTGAACCCCTTTGACAACCCGGAAGGCTGCCGGGAGCGGCGGAACCTGGTACTGGAACGGATGAACGAACAGGGCATGATTACCGAAGGAGAAATGCGGGAAGCCCAGCGGCAGGGGCTGCATTTGCGGTGATTTGAAATGAAACTTCTATCGGCGCCTTGTGGCTCCACTTCCTACAGTGGTTCGCTGCAAGCCAGAGTGGTTCGCGGCTCGCTGCGCAACTTCACCCTGCGGGTTTGCTTTGCAGGCCGCTATCACATGGGTCGCGTATTCCAAATATCTTTTGGGTAATTTATGACGATATTTGGACGCGACCACAACGTTTGCAGAAAGCATTCTATTCCGCTACTTGTCAAGTAATAAAGTCAGGTAGTGCAGATATTTGCAAACTATGTTGCTTTGCTATACCCGTTTAGTACATGACTCGTAGTGGTCTAAGACTGGCCCCTTCAAGAGTTGCGCTCACATCCAAGAGCATGTCAGTTTATCAAAATGCTCTTGGCTAATGTGAGCCATGTGATAGCAGCCCAAGAAATCCAAGAGCATGTCAGTTTATCAAAATGCTCTTGGCTAATGTGAGCCATGTGATAGTAGCCCAAGAAGCAAGCCCGCAGGGCGCGGCTGATTGGAGTGCTGCGAACCACTAAGGGGCCGTCAGTCCGTAGGACTGACTGAGGAAGTTTATTAGATACGATTATGAAGAATAAAACGACTTGCGAACTCATTTGAGCTTGCAAGTCGTTTTTTCTTTCGGTAGTAAGTAGTATTTCACACCCCCAGGGCGTTTTTTTGCGGCCTGGCACTTCCTTTTCCTACTCCTTTGCTAAAAATACAAAAATATTCCCCATTTTTGTCACAATTTAAAGTGTAACGTTATTGAGAATCGTTATCTGCTTACCGTCCATCTCCACCGTACATAAAACGGGATTTTTTCGTGAAAATTCCTTATACAGAGGACAATTTTTCGACAATTTCCTTTCCCTCTCCGTGAATGCATAACACTTTTTAGAAAAACAGTGTACAGTATACAAATAATTGTTGACAACCGCCTGTGCAGGTGGTAAATTACCTAACTATAAAGCTTTATATCCTACACACGCGGCCCCTATCCAGGCGCCCTATTTTTTTCAAAGGAGTGAATGAAGATGAACGGATTAACGCTTGTATGTCTTTCAATCGTCATCTTTGCCTGTGCCTATCTGCTCTATGGCCGTTGGCTGGTAAAGACCTGGGGAATCGACCCCAATGCAAAAACCCCTGCTTATCGTTTACGAGATGATGAGGATTACACCCCCGCTTCCCGCTTTACGGTATTTGCCCATCAATTTTCTTCCATTACAGGTGCAGGCCCTGTCACTGGCCCGATTATTGCCGCTATGTTTGGTTGGCTTCCCGCTTTCTTATGGATTCTTATCGGCGGCATTTTCTTCGGTGCAGTACAGGATTTCACTTCCTTGTATGCTTCTGTCAAAAACGACGGCAAGTCCATGGGCAAGCTCATTGAACAATACGTGGGCAAAACCGGTGCCAAAATGTTCCTGATGTTTGGCTGGCTGTTCTCCCTGCTGGTAATCGCCGCCTTCTCCGACATTATGGCCAGCACCTTCAACGGCTTTGCCAAAGACGGTGCCCTGATGGCCCCTAACGCCGCAGCCGGTTCCATCTCCATGCTGTACATCGGCGTTGCCGTAATTTTCGGCATTGTTACCCGTCGTTTCCACATTACCGGTGCCAAGGAACTGGTGCTGGGCCTGGTCTGCATTTTCGCCATGATCAGCTTCGGTATTGCCCATCCCCTGTTTGCCAGCCGTACCACCTGGCTGTACGTCACCTACGGCTACTGCTTCCTGGCTTCCATCCTGCCCATGTGGCTGCTGATTCAGCCCCGGGACTACCTGAGCGTATTCCTGCTGCTGGGCATGATCCTGGCCGGCGTTCTGGGCATCATCGTAGGCAATCCCTCCATCAATATGCCCGCCTTCACTTCTTTTGAAGTAGGCAACCGGCCCCTGTTCCCCATCCTGTTTATCACCATCGCCTGCGGCGCCGTTTCCGGCTTCCACAGCCTGGTATCCTCCGGAACCTCCTCCAAGACCATTTCCAATGAAAAGGATATGCTTCCTGTTGGCTACGGTTCCATGCTGATTGAATCCACCCTGGGCGTAGTTTCCCTGGTTATTGCCTGCTCCGTGGCAACCAACGGCGTACTGCCCAAAGCTACCCCCTTTGCCATCTTCGGTTCTGCCATCGGCGGTTACTTCTCCATGTTTGGTATCCCGCCCTTTATCAGCACCTGCATCGTGACCATGTGCGTATCCGCCCTAGCCATGACCACCATTGACGCCGTTACCCGTATCGGCCGCATGATGATCCAGGAACTGATGGCCCCGGAACCCGGCGAAGTACAGCCTGCCTGGAAGAAATTCCTCAGCAACACCTACGTTTCCACCATCATCACCCTGATTCCCAGCTACCTGCTGTGCCTGGGCGGCTACCTGAATATCTGGCCCCTGTTTGGCGCTGCCAACCAACTGCTGTCCGCACTGGTACTCATCGGCCTGGCCGTCTTCCTGCGCACCACCGGCCGCAAGAGCTGGATGCTCTACTTCCCCATGACCTTCATGTTCGTGGTGACCATGAGCGCCCTGTGCCTGTCCATCTATGGCGTTTACACCAAGATTATGGCCGGTACCTTCGCCGTAATGGTGGAAGGTCTCCAGCTGGTAGTAGCCCTGGCCCTGATGTTTCTGGCCATTATGGTGGTAAAGAACTGCACCAGAGAGCTCTTTAACGCCGGCACTTCCAAGAACACCGCAGCCGTAAAATCCTAATACAGTGAGTCCAAATCCCCGTCAGCACTAAAGCTGGCGGGGATTTTTTTGGCAGCAGCTTTCTACTTGCCCCCTGGCACCAAATCCTGTATACTCCAACTAACAAAATTCATCTAGGAAGATTTTGCCATTTTCTTCTCTTCAAATCATTTCAAGGGAAGATTTCGCTATTTTCTTCCATCATTTTTCGCATTTTCCCCTGATGTGGGAAGCTTCTTCCCACATGGTTTTTCCAAAAGTATTGCATAAACCCAAAAAGGAGCCGGACAAAAATGAAATCCATTTTTGTCCAGCTCCTTTTTATTTGTCTATTTTCCCTATACTCTTACCGCTCCGCCTTGCCAAACCGGCCAAACAGCAGCAGCGTAATCCCTGCGGTAATGCCCAGCAAAATCACCCGGGGCGCATAGTTCCGCAACAGTATAGCCCAGGACGGAAAGAAATTGGCCACGTAGAAAGGAAACAGCCAGATTCCAAACAGTTCCCCTGCATACGTCCGCTGCAGCAGCCCGGACCGCTTCAGGGCAAAAGCCAGTACCGTCAAAGACACGGTCACCAGGAGCGCCGAGCCCCCTGCTCCCATAAGAGCCGGAAGAAAGCCCTGGGGATCCAGCAAATATTGCAGCCCCGCCTGATGAAACGCCGCCCCGGCCCCAGCACAGGCAGCCACCGATACCAACAAAACAATCAATGCTTTCACGTTTTACTCCTTTTTCCAGAGAGCCTTGGCTCCATAAACAATCTAACTTACAATACAATACTATACTATAGATTTTACCACCGTGCAAGCAAATCTGCGGCCACAGGGCAGCTTCCTTTCCCGGAAAAAGCAGGATTCCCAGCCCCCCCAAAAGGGGACGGGAACCCTGCTTTTGTTCTTCCTTACTGACTCTTTTTTTCTTAAACCCTGTGCCAAAGGCGCTCTTGCCTTCCCTTGGCCTTGTTCCTTAGAAGTCCTCAGTCTCAGCATTTTCCCCAGCCTGGACAGGAACGGCCTGGGTATAATCCACCAGATTGTACCGTTCCATATAGGTCAGGCCCGGATGGAAAGCCTGCTGCCAGGAATTCATGAACTTCGCTGCGTGCTGGGTGCGCATCCAGTTGTTCAGGCTGTAGCGTTCCTTGTACACATAGTAGTGAGGATCCAGCTCCAGCAGATTGCCGTTGGAGTACTGCCGGTAGCCTCGGTCGTTGAACAGGAGATATTTCCAGGCCCCGTCCCGGCCAATGGGGTTACTGTCATCCATCCAGGCAGTCAGCTGGCTCCGAGGATCATTGAGTTTCGTATTGTTCCAGTAGCTGCTGCGGGTGGCCTCGTTGGGCAGAGGCGTGGTGCCATAGACCTCCGTGTCCATCACTCCGTTGCTGAAGTACCCGTGATCCAGGACGTAAAGCTTATCCAAATGGAGCTCACCCTGGGTGGCGGTAATGCTGCCGTTGCGCACCCACAGGTGGTCGAAACGGGCACCCGTGTTGGTACTCAGTTGGCCAATGGTCAGTTTTTCGATAGGTGCATCAGCGCTGGCACCATCGGGCTGGATGGAAAGGAACCCATCCGAACCAACACGCTGGCTTACATTTTCCAGGCCAATATCCGCCCCGGCTACCGCAATCTGGGTGCCGGCCGTCATATGTTTCACATCCATCACTTCAGCTCCGCTGCGGACAAAGACCGCTACCAGGTTGCCATCAATGGTATCCAGGTACAGACTGCCGTCCTTCACTTCCACACCGGCATCCTTCAGAGCATAGAGGAATTGGAGGTCCACATCGTCCGTGCCGTCCTGCCGGATAGTAATGTTGCCCGTGTCCGCAGAAACCAGAGCCTGGTCACCGCCTGCTTCCCGGTGGCTGTCCTTGATATCCCCGGTGCCGGTGGTGGTCATTGCGATATTGCCCTGCTTGGACGTTACGCGAATCTGTTCTGCCGTGCCGTCAGTCGGCCCTGCAAAGAGAATATCTCCGTTGTTGGTGCCAAAGCTGGTGTCCAGCCCGGAAGTCAGGTCCTTGCGCAGGATAATGGAACCGTTCTGGTCGGCCTTCAGTTGGATATTTTCCACTGCCTCAGCGGTGCCGTCCAGGATCAGATTGCCCTGGCTGGTGGTTTCGCCGCTGATGCTGCTGCCGCTCCAGATATCACTCTGGAAGTGGAGATTGCCGTTGTCGCTGCGAGTCTGGAGGTTTTGATCGGCTTTGACGGTGTTCTGGAATTCAATATTGCCGTTGTCCGTCGTGGCTTTTACGTTTCCTTTCAGTGCCTGGGTTGTGCCGGTGACGAGGATGTTGCCCTTCTGGGCCTCCACGCCGCTGTCGCTGGCCGTCAGGGTCGTGTCGCCGTTTTGCGAGGAAATGTCGCTATCGAGGCGGATGGAGCCTTCACTGGCCGCAGCCGTCAGGCTCGTGCCGGCCATAATCTTCTGGCCGGTCTGGCTGATGCTGCCGCTAGTGGCCTGGAGCAGGGTGGCTGCGCCGCTCTGAATATCGCCGGTAAGGTCGATGCTTCCGTTTGTCGTGTCGGCGGTAACATTGATGCCAGCTGTCAGGTCGCCAGTCATCTTGATGGCGCCGTTTTCGGACTGGACGAGGATGTCGTTCGTCTTGGCGATTGCATCGCCGGTGAGGTCAATGCTGCCGCTCTTGGTGTCCACTTGGACGTTGTTCTTGTCGGCGGTCAGGTCGCCTACGACGAGGATATTGCCCTTCGTGCCGGCCTGTACGGTGGTGCCAGTCTGGGACTGGGTATTACCGTAGCGGTTGATGTCGCCGGTGCCAGTGGCAATGGCAGCGGTGGTGCCGGCAGTGATGGTATTAACAGCGCCCTGCTTGCCCACGGTAATGCTGCCGTCTTTGGCGTAGAGGGTGGCTGCCGTACCGCTGTTGATATTGCCATAGACTTCCACCTGGCCCTTGGTCAGGGACTGGAGGTCCGTGGTGGTGCCGCTCTGGACGTTACCGGTCTGAAGGATATCGCCGGTGGTGGTCTGGACGTCGGCGGCAGCGGCTGCCGTGACAAGGCCTTTGTGATTAATATTCCCGGTGACAGTTTGGACGGTGAGGTCGTCGCTGCTCAGGATATCGCCGGTCTGGCTGATGGCACCGCTGTTGGTGGCGATGCGGACGTCGCCGGTTCCGGTGATGGTCTTGTCGCCCAGGTTCCAGGTCTTGACGTCGCCTGTGATAGTAATGTCACCGGTGGTGGTGGTTTCCACGGTGGTGCCGTGGGGCGATTCCACGCTGCCTGTGAGGGTAATGGTGCCATTGTCCGTTGTGACGGAAGCCGTGTTGCTGGCCCGCAGGAGGGTATGCTTCTCCGCTGTGCCGGCCGTGATGGTGCCGTTGTCCGTGTTCAGGTTCAGGAGGTCGCCGGCGGTGACGCTGCCGTCTACCACGATGTTGCCTTCGTCTGTCAGGGACTTGCTATCGTGGGCGTGAATGATGGCGTCGTCTGCCGCGCCAGTGAGATTGCCGGTGAGTTTGATGCTGCCTTCGTTGGCAACGAGGCTGGCGCTCTGTGCGGCTTTGACGTCACCGGTGATGGTAATGTCGCCAGCTTTCTTTGCGTCGCCCGTCTGGTTGGCTGCCACGTAGGCGTTCGTCTGGCTGGAGATAACCGGCGTGTCATCCAGAGTCGCCGTCAGGCTGATGTCGCCGTTATCCGTGAGCACATTAACGTTTTGGGTACTGCCTGCTTCGAGTTTGGTACCTGCTGCCGGTTTGACGGTTTGGAGACTGCCGTGGACATTGATGTCGCCGGTGCCGGTCTGGACAGTCGTACCGAGAACGGATTGCGTCAGGCCGAAGAGGTCGATGGCACCTGTGTTGGTGGAAATGGTAGCCGTGTCGCCGCTGAGGGTGAATTCGTGTTTAGTCCCATCTTTTTCCGCAGCTTGGCCGACGAGGATGTTACCCGTGTTGGTAGTCTTGATTTCGAGGGCCTTGGCTGCACTAGCGTTGCCTTGGAGGTTGATAGCGCCGTTATTGGTGCTGATGCTGGCAGCATCGGTGGCAGAGGTGATGTCGCCTGTGAGGGTGATGTCGCCTTTGAGGTCGTCTGCTGCATCTACCTTGTCAACGTCTTTATCGGAGGCACTGATGGTGGCTGTGCCGCCGTTTGCTGTGAAGTCGCCTGTGAGGTTGACATTTCCTTCTACTGCCTTAAGGGTTGCCAGCTTGCCGGCTGTGACGTCACCGGTAAGGGTGAGGCCGCCGCTGGTGGTGGTCTGGACTACGGAGTCGCCCAGGCTGGAGATGACCGGTGTATCCGTCAAGGTTGCCGTGAGGTCGATGTTACCCGTGCCAGCTTGGACGGTGACGTTCTGGGTAGCACCTTCCGCCAGTTCCGTACCTGCTGCCGGTTTGACAGTCTGGAGGCTGCCGTGGACATTGATGTCACCGGTGCCGGTCTGGACAGTCGTGCCGAGAACGGATTTCGTCAGCCCGTACAGGTCGATGGCGCCTGTGTTGGTGGAAATGGCTGCCGTAGCGCCGCTGAGGGTGTAATCATGCTTAGTTCCATCTTTTTCCGTAGCTTTGCCCACGGTAATGCTGCCGTTGTTCGTGGCCTTGATTTCCAGAGCCTTGGCTGCACTGGCGTTGCCCTGGAGGTTGATAGCGCCGTTGTTGGTGCTGATGCTGGCAGCATCGGTGGTGGAGGTGATGTCACCGGTCAGGGTGATGTCGCCCTTCTGGTCGTCCTCATCATCCACGTCTGTATCGGAGGCGCTGATATTGGCCGCACCGCCGCTAGCCGTCAGCTTGCCCTTGAGGTTAACATTTCCTTCCGTTGCCGAGAGTGTCGCTGCCTTACCGGCTGTGATATCGCCAGTTACGGTAATACCGCCGCTGGTGGTGGTCTGGACTACGGCATCGCCCAGGCTGGAGATGGCCGGTGTGGTGGTGCTGGTAGAATCAAGGGTGATATTGCCCGTGCTCGTCTGGACAGTAACGTTCTGGGTCGTGCCTTTTGCCAGTTCCGTACCTTCTGCCGGAGCGACAGTCTTCAGGCTGCCTTCAATTTTGATATTGCCCAGGGAGTTGGTCTTCACCGTAGTACCCGTTACCGAGGCGGCAGTACCGTAGAGGGTAATATCCCCTTTGTCTGCCGTGGTGTTGCCCGTGGTTTCCAGGGTAACAGTGGACGCCGTGGACGTCAGGGAACTGTCGGTTTCATCGGTGCCCACAGTGATATCGCCGGTCTGGGTCTGGAACAGGACTGCCTGGCCGGTACTCAGGGTGCCGCTATAAATAATATCGCCCGATTGGGTAATGAGCTTCGCTTCGCCGCTGGTTCCGCCCGTAAAGTCGCCGGCGGCGGTGATGGTACCGCTGGTACTGTCAATGTGGATGCCGGTTGTGGGCAGGGTCTCGTTGGCTTCGCCCAGAAGCAGCCGTTTGGCCTTCTTCGGCGTGGTTTCGGTGGCCTCAGTCTTTTCGGTGGTTTTGACCGGTGCATCGCTGGTGACGCTGCCGGTAATGCCGATGCTGCCGCTGGTGGTCCGGACGTTGACAGCCTGACCGGCTTTGATATTGCCGGTTACGGAAATCTTGCCGGTGGTAGTGATCAGGTTCACGTTGCCAGCGCCGGTGGCGTCCAGGTTACCCTTGACGCTAAGGTCACCGCTGGTGCAGGTCTGGAGGGTGGTGCCGGTTACAGACTGGGTGTTGCCGTAGATGGTAATGGGGCCTGCTTCGCTGTTAATGGCGGCTGTGGTGCCGGCGGTAAGGTTGTTTGCCACCAGCGCCGTACCGATGGCGATGGTGCCCTTCTTCGCCTTGAGGCTGGCAGCCGTGCCGCTCTCAATATTTCCGGTAAAGGTCAGATTGCCTTCTGTTTCGCTGGCTACGGTGAGGCTGGTGCCGGCGGTAATGGCGCCCGTCTGGGTGATACCATTCTGGGCGGTGAGGCTGATGGCGCCGCTGGTAGCCGTAACAGCCTTATCGTTGGTGATGCTGGTGGCGGCAGTGATGCTCAGATTCCGGCCTGCCGTCAGGGTGCCCTCTGCGTGGACATTGCCGCTGGCGTTGTTGATGACCATATCCTGGACAGCGTTTCCGTTGCCGGTGACGGTGAGGTTGCTGGTCTGTTTGTCATCGGCGTGGTTGTTGATATTTACGTTGGTACCGGTGGAGCCCTCTGCGAAATTCACCGTCACATTTTGTTGTTCTTGTTTTCTACGTATACGTCCTTGGTCTTGTCCGTATTGGTAATATTAATCGTATCCAGAGCGTTGATGCGGCTGTCTTCTGCTTCGCCCTGCACATTGCTAGGCATGTTGATACCGGCTGCGGCCACCAGATTCATGGTGTTGGCCAAAATGCCATGGTTGCTGGTCTGGGTAATAACGCCGCTGGAGTTCAAGTTGACACTGCCCGTATTCGCTAAGAGCTTGCCGGCTGCATCGTAGGCACCGGCCTGCAACTCGCCCTGGGCCAGGTTGATGAAGCCTGCGGCCGTCAGGGTAATGTTATCGGCCTTGACGGTGCTGTCGATGGCGTCGACTGCCGCTGTCGTATCGGTGGCCTCTACAGCTTCCTGGCCCAGCTGGATGGAGCCTTTGCTGTCGATGGAAAGGTCGCCGCCGGCAGTTACCTGATTGAGGACCAGCGAACCCGAGCCTATACCAGCCAGGTAGATGCCTTGGCCGTCTGTTGCAGCGCTGGCGTTCAGGACGCCGCCGCTATTGGCGATGCGGAGGCCGTCTGTGCTAAGACCCAGGGCACCGTTGGCCGAGGTCAGGTTGATGTTCTGGCCGTCGATGGTACCCATGTTCTTGCCTTCTTCGGTGGTCATCTGCATGCCCGCATCAGAGGCCAGGGAAATCAGGTTGCCGCCCACGCTTTGAATGGTCAGAACCTGCGCCGCGTTGCCGTCGAGCCCAGTCTGGTGGAGATACAGGTTACCCGACGTCCGGGCATCCAGAGTACCAGAGAGGTTCGTATTCAGGTTCTTTGCGGCACTGCCGATGTCCCCGCTGCCGCCGGTGACGATAAGGTTCTTGGCGGTAATGCCGCCGCTTTCCATGGTGACGCCCTTATCCGCCATCAGCTTCACATCAGCCGTGGTGGAAATATTGCCCGTTACGTTCAGAGCGGAATCCTTGACCCCGGCCAGGTAAATGCTGCCGGCGCCAGTGGTATTGGAGGTATTGGCTTGCAGGGTGACACTGCCTGTGGTCTGGAGGGTCAGGGGGCGCTGCTGGCGTACCGTAACGGTCTGGTCCGCTGCACTCCAGGTCAAATCCCCGGCCTTGGCCTGGGACAAGAGCTGGAGGTTTTCCAGCTTCGTCAGGTCGGCGTAGTTGATAACAACCGGTTCGGCATCGTTGCCGATGTTCTTGGCAGCGTTCAGGGTAATGTTCTTCCCTTGGACGTTGGCCTTAGCTACAGTAAGTACTTCTCCTTTAGGCGCATTTAGGACGCTGCTTTGGAGTGCGTACAAGAGGTCATTCTTGCTCCAGCCGTAGGAATTGCTGCTCTTGATATCCCCCACAGAAATGATGTATTCCTGTTCTTCCCCAGTGAAGCCCGTAATGCCTTGGCTATCAAGGAAGCGCTTCCGGGCTGCGTCGTAGGTATTGTAAGCTTTCTGCAAGGCTTTTTGCTTGTCTTCTTCGGTTGCATACTGATACGCCTTGATGGCCTTGACCGCATCTTCATAGGTGGTCTTGGCTTTTTGCAGGTCCGTATCACTCTTGGCGGCAGTTGCGTACGTATCGGCGGCTGCGTTGTAATCGTCCAAGGTATGTTTCGAAGCAGCTGCCAGCTTGTTGCCCTGCCCTGTAAGAGCATCCAGGCGTTCCTGCTTAGCGGCTTCTGCTGCTTTAGCCTTGCTGTCATCGGTGTCTGCCGTGTTGATAATGCCCATATCCTGCCAGAGCTGGAGCTTGTCGCCGCTGCCGGAGAGTGTACCGCCGCTGGTGGCGTCTTCAAAGCTGCCGGAGGTGGTAAGATTAACATTGCCGTTATGGCTGACGATGGAGCCGATGCGCATGTTGCCATTGGTGTTTTTGAGGGTAATGTCGCCGGCTGCGTCAGCGTTGAGACTGGCCGAAAGGGTATCGGCGCTGAGGGCCTTGGTGGCCGCGTTGGCCGTGGCATTGATGGCGCCCGTGCGGCTGATCAGGTCGATGCGTTTCCCTGTAAGGGTCGTGCCGCTGGCCGAGGTCAGGTTGCCGTCAGCCTGGAGCTTCAGGTTGCCTGCTGCTGTGCTGGTCTTGACGCTGAGATTTCCTTTATCCGAAAGGACGGTGACGTCGCCGCCGGTGCTCTTCACAGACAAGGTGGCATCTGTGCCGAGGGCACTGTGGTTCAGGTTGATATTGCCGGCTGCGCTGGCTGTGAGCGTATCCGTGAAGATGCTGGCGCCGCCATCAGCCGTAATGCCGCCGGTATTGCTATTCAGGGTAACCGTGCCACTGGTGCCGGCAGAGGAAATATTCCCGGCCAGGTTGAGGTTCTTATTGGCCGTAATGGAAATGGTATCCTTGCCGCCGGTAATGAAGCCGGTCTGGATAGGGTTATCGGCTTTGATGGAATAGGTACTGCTGGTGGAGCTGTTTTGTGAGCCGGTCCAGCGATAATGTACCGTGCCGTAGCCGAGGACCTTGCCCCAGAAGCCGTCGTAATCTTTATCCACGCTAACGCCGCTCCACTGGGTGTACGGATCCGTATATACTTTCGTATCCACGGAGTAGGCTTTGTCCGTGGCAGTGTCTACCTTGGTGATGACCTGACCGGCTGCCAGGGCCTGGTCACCAGTCTGGGTTTGTGAGCTGGTCGTCGTCATGCCCTGAGAGACTTCTTTATTCGTAACGAAGTCTTCTGTAGTATTGTACGGAATAAGGCCCCACATAACGAAGTCTTTGTCGTAGCCATAGCCGGTTACTTTTACGTCGCCTGCGGTACCGCCAGTCCACTTCAGGGTCTGGGGTGCCGGGTTGTAGTAGGTGATGCCATTAGAGGTGCTGGTGTTGTTTACTACCTGCTTGCCGGTGATTGGCGTCACGCTGACCTTCACAGAGCCGTTATTTTCCGTAAACTCCGTGAGCATATTGGTATTGGTGTCTTTGATGCTGATGAGACTTTCAATGTCGTTATTTTCGATTTTGTGAAGGGTCAGGTCCTTGGCCACAGCAGTGGTGTCAATGGAGATGTCCGGGGTGCCGTCCATAGCCAGGATGCGGCCGCTGCCGTTGGTGCTGGCCACGGCGCCGGTGATGTAGATCTTGCCGCCGGAGGGAGCCAGGTTTTCGGCCAGGAGTTTGCCTGTGGCCGGGTTGTAGTACAGCTTCACTTCGTATTCCCACTGCTTGGTATCACGGTTGTAGTGGGGTCCGCCCTGGTTGATCAGGTAGTTTTCGTTGCTCATGACCTGGTCGTCTGTGAGGGCCCGTCTGTTCCGCTTCCACTGGCTATCCAGGGTATTGATGCGTTTTTGGTCATCCGCCGTGAGAACGGTCTTGTAGGTGCCGTAGCCGCTCTGGACGAGGCCGTCGACGATGACGTTCTTGCCAGTCAGGTAGATATTGCTGCCTGCATGAACCCCGGCACTTTCATCCGGTTTCCAATTCACAATTTTTGTAATTTCTAGCCCATTAAGTTCCAAATCTTTCGCATGCGTTATAAGCGCACTTCTGTAGCCATCATAGGTAGTCTGGCTGGTAAGCCACGAGACATCCCAGTTATTACTTGCGCCTTTAGACAGGTACTTCTGAATCTTTTGGGCAATGGAGTCGCTGAATTGGTAACGCGTAATCGGGTCGGAGCCTACAACGAGCCAGCCTTCGCTGGTCTGGGTGACGGAGCCCTTATCGGCCACAATGTGGATGTTCTTGCCGGTTACGTTGGCCGAGCCCACAATATAGATATTTTGATTCGAGTTCTGGATGGTCACATCGCCGGAACTGTTGAGGATATCCCCAAACACGCCAATATCCGGGCTGGCATAGCTAGAAGCAGTGCCCGTGCTCTTGATGGTAATGGCCGGTTCTGCCCCTGCGGCTGCGCTGCTGGACAGGCTGCCGGTAAATTCGGACAGGGAGCTTCCTACAAGGCTGTCGTTAAAGGTGAGGCTGCCGCCCTTATCCTTGATGATGACGTCGCCAGTCTTCAGGTAGAGGTCACTGGAGTTGGTAATATTCACGGCGTTGACGCCTTGGGCCTTCAGACTGCCTGTGCCGGTGACCTTATCGGCATCGATGGTGATGTTGCCGCCGGAAACCACTATGTCCGGCAGGTTGATGGCTGCTACATTGATTTCATCCAGGATGGCACCGTTGTTTTTAACGAACCCATTGGTTTCCATCAGGGACTTGAGTTCTTTCATTTCTGCTTCCAATACGTGGTATTCGTTGGAAGTCGGTGCATATTGGCCGATCACATTGGCCAGTTTCCGGTAGCGGTCAATCAGGGTATTGGGCAGGGTTACGCTGGAGGGCTTAACACTGTCTGCAGAGAACCAGTCGCTGCCCTTGGTAACCGTAGAAGTAATACCGCTCCAATCCAGGGCGGCTTTGCCATCTACCTTAGTTGCTTTCGTTTGTCCGGAAATGGTCAGGTCCAGATCCGTATGGATGCCGGCCGTCACAGAACCAGTATCGCCCAGGGACACGTAGTTGTCCGTGGTTTCACTGCTGGTATGGCTGCCCAGGGCCGTAGAGGTGGTGGAGCCTGTACCCGAATCGCCCGTGTAGTTGTTGTATTCCCGGGCGCTTTCGGAGACTGTGGTCAGCCCCTGTCCGGCTTTCAGATTGGTATGGCGGACAGAGCGGACGTCGCCGTTGATGAGTACCTGGTTGGCCTGGGTCATGGTGTTTTCCAGGCTGGGACTGCTCACCAGAGGCAGAGCGGTCTTGTTATAAGCATCAGCCAGGGCGGTGTAATTGAGCACGGACCGCAGACCGTTCTGGTCGGCGCCGGCGTAGAGATTGACGTCGTTCATGCTTTCCACCAGGCCGCCGGTGAGGCTGATGGTGTTGGACCGGTGGAAATTATTGATGGCTTCCGCAGAAGCGGCCCCTACAACCCCGCCCTGGGTGTCGGCCACGGTCTGGAAGGCACCATTGGTGGTATCCGTGGCGGCCAGGGTAATGTTCTGGTCCGCTTTGCCCGTCTTCAGGGTAGCGTTGGTGGCGCTTATGCTGTTGGCGTAGGTCACGTCATTCTTGCTGTAGGCTGAGGTAGCAGCCACCACCCCGGCGCTCTTCAGATTGTTGGTATATTTCATATCGCCGGTGGTTTCGGCCAGGGCCGTCAGGGTGCCCTTATCGCCGGTACCGGTGAGAGTCGTTCCTTCGTTCAGATTGACCTGAGCCGTGTAGTTCAGGGTATTTTCCATGGAGTTGGCGTTCACGGAAGCGCCGCCGTAGCCGCTGCCCTTGAGGTTCACGTCGTGGTCCACGGTATTGACGGCCGTGTAGTTCTGGGCCCCTGTGGTAGTAACGGTGCCGGCCACGTTGGTTTTGGCCGTATGGCTGACCTTGGTGGTCATTTTCGTGCCGCTGGCGCCGATGACAGCAGCGGACAGGGAGTCGGCTGTGGCATCTACGTCATCGCTGTTGGTAGCCGAGGCCGTCAGGGAACCGGCCTGCCAGGAGCCGTTCACGTTGGTCTGGGTATTGGTGGTAAAGGTCGTATCCGCTTCGGCTGCTGTTGGGCTGATTTCCACCAGCCCGCCGCCGGCACCGCTGGCATTATTAGCCAGGTTGCCATAGCCGCTGCTGCGGAGAGTGACGCTGCCCAGGCTGCTGCCGTCAGCTGTACCGGAGGCACTGACGTTGGTGGTCAGGCTGCCGGTCATTTGAGAGATATTTTCACCGCTGGCAATGGTGCCCACCGTGACGCCTTTGGCGTCGGCGTCAAGCGCCGACGAGTTCGTGCCAGAAATAGCCAGGGTATCTGCCTTGTAGCTGCTCTTGCCAACGCTGACCATAACGGCCGTGTTCTGGGACGCATCAGCCACGTTGGCTTGGAAGGATCCGCCCAGGGCTGCGGAGAGACCCACGGCGTTTGCCTTGGCATTGGCCTGGGCGGTATCGTCAGTGCCAGTTTGCTGGCCTGCGGCAGCGCCTAAGGTGACGTTTTTGCCACTGAAGGTGGAGCCGTCGCCTACGCTGAGGCTGACTTCTCCCCCGGCTTTGGCCGTGGCGAGGGAGGCACCAACGGCACCCAGCAGAGCGCCGCTTAAAGCCTCTGCATCGGCAGTAACGTTGGGCGCACCTTTAGCCAGGATAGAAATGCTGTCGCCGCCAAGCTTATTGGCGCCTGTCAGGGTAATCGCGCTATTTCCCTTATCTTCTGCATAAGCGACAATGCCCTGAAGAGCCCCTGCCCCAAGGGCCCCGCCAAGGGTGCTGGCGGAAATCCCATTGGCCTTATTGGCTGTCACACTGGTGGCGCCGGTGCTGGCAATCGTAGAGGCCTGGTTGATGGTAACCTTGGTGCTGCTGTCGTTTTCTGCGTTGGTAATCAGGGCACCGCCGGCGGCGCCAAGGGAGACCGTGAGGCCGACAACATCGCTGGTGGTCTTGCCGGTGTCTTCAGCGAGGATGGTCGCCCCGTAGGCTTCACCAGTTTCTTCGTTAATGGCCCCGCCTACGCCGCCTAAGAGGCTGCTGTCCGAAAGGGTGACGTTGGTGGCACCGCTGGATTTGCTTTGGGCAAAGGCTGCGTTCACGCTGAGACCGCCGGACAGGGCTGCCTGGTAGGCTTTAACGGCGGTTGTGCCGTGCTGTTTGGCCTGGACGGTCAGGTCCTTGGCAGAGGAAAGGACACTCTTGCCGGAAATGGTGACACCTGCGTCTTTCTTGGCATCCAGAGTGGCCACCGTCACGTTGGCGCCGCTGACCCCGGCCACAGTTGCAGCAGCAGCGGTAAGCGTGGCATCGGTTTGCCGGTCTGCGCTGATGGTGAGAGCGTCACTGGTGGTGATGGTACTGTTATCGACGAGTGTCTGCGTGCCTGCAGCAGGCGTTGTCACGCCGGTTTTGGCGCTGACGCCGGAGTTATTGCTGACAGTGACTCCCGCATCGCTGCTGATGAGGTTCGAGCCGCTCGTGAGATTATTATTTTGGGAACCGATGGCGTTATTGGCGTTTGCGAGGATGCTCTTGGTATCCACTTTGCCGCTCTTATCAGCATCGCTGCCGTAGGAATCGGCTACCTGGGTGCCAATGGTGGTGACCATGACATTGGTATTGAGACCGAAGCCGCCTAAGGTGGCACCTGCCATAGTCTGGTCCACGTCCAGTTCTTCCCGGGAGGTGACAGCGGCAGTCTTGGCGTTGACGGTGCTATTGGTAACCTTAGCCAGGGTCCCTGTGTCGACGGTGTTGATACCCACGCCGACCCCGATGGCTGCTGCACCGGCGCTGGAGGTGGCAGCGCCGAAGTTCGTCGTCACCTTATTATGGGCGTCGACGCTGACGTCCGGCGTAATAGTACCGGCCTTGCCGATGGTGCTGTTATTGACTTCGGCTGTGGTCGTGCTATTGATGTTATTGACGCCAATGGTCGCACCGGCGGCACCAACGGAAGCGGCTGTACCGATGACGTACGTATCCACGTCGGTGGTGCTGTCGGCGTTGACGCTGGTGGCGGTACTGCTCAGGCTGGTGCTGTTGTCGACGAGGGCCGACGTAGTGAAGTCATCGTTGACGATGCCGATGCCGGCGCCGATAGCGACACCGACAGGAGCGCCAGAAGCTGCAGCGGAAGCACTGTAGAGGGTCGTATGATGATCATGCAGGGCTGTTACATTTAGCTTGTCATTGGTGCTGGTAATGTTTTTGACGACGGCCTGGGTCGTGCCGTTTAATTTCGTAACAGCTACAGTGGCTGCTGCCGAAGCAGCGGCTGTGCCGCCACCGGAGATGGAGAGACCGTCGGCGTTGGTGACGACGCTGGACTTCTGGTCGGCAGTGACGTCGATATTTCGGCCGTTGACGGTCTTATTCTGGAGGCTGTCCGGATTAGACACATTGCCGGAGAGTTCGGCCTGGGTCGTGCGGCTGAAGGCCAGCGTATCGGACGCACCGGCTACGCCGGCACCACCCGTAGCGCCAACCCCTATGCTCAGGGAGCCTACGTGGCTTTCGCTGTTCGTGCGGTCGATGGCCTTGACGGTGACGTCATCGTTTGCGTCAGCCGTGCGGGTTTCATTGATGGTGGTATTGGTTACGACAGCTTTCGTGCTGCCGCCCAGCTTATTCAGCGTAACTGTGCCGGCTGCGCCAACGGACACGCTGCCCGATGCGGCGATACCACCGGTAACGGCGACGCTCTCTAAATCATGCTGGCCATAGGCGGCGGTGACAATGCCCTTGCGTGCATCAGTGATGACCTGCTCGTCTTTCGTCACCGATGTCTGGACGCCGGTATCGTCCATGGTCTGCGTGAGAGCTATGCTCTCATCATTTTTGCCAGCCGCTTGGAGGGTGCTGCCTGTTACTGTGGCGGCTGTATTGCCTGTGATTTCGTTGCTGCTGACGCTGACGCCGATACCGGCGCCGCCTTTAAATGCGCTGACACCGAGGGCACCGGCGTAGTTGCCCAGCTTTTCCCGGCCATTGGCCAGGACGCCGATGTTGCCGGTACTTGTCAGGGTACTGTCCGCAACGCTAGCCTGCACATCATTGCCGATCTGGTTGACGGCCACGTTGCCGGCGATGCCAACGTTACCGGCTGCGGCTGCGCCGATACCGGCGGAGGTGATATCATTGTTGCCCGTGGCCTGCACCAGGGTATCCGTATCGGTAATCTGGCTGCCGCCCGTAATGGCAGCTGTCGTAGCCTGCTTGATGCGGTTGACGCTGACCCCGGCCCCGCCGGCGAAGGTACCACTGCCGGCTGCGGCGACGGCAACGGTATTGATGGTACTCTTGCTGTCGGCTGTAACGGAGACGTCGCTTGTTGTGCCTCCCTCTGCAGCCTGGATGGTCGAGTTCTTTACTTCTGCCGTAATGTCCTTGTTGACCAATGCGGTAGCTGCGCCGCCTTGGATGGCCACTTTGCCGGCACCGCCCACGCCCACACCGATGGTGGTCAGCTTGGAGGTGTCAGCCGCATGGAGAGATGCCTTTCCTGCATCGGTGGTCGTAAGGGCAGCGTTTACCATAGCGGCACGGGTCTTCTGCCCGGCTTCGCCTGTACCGGCGCCGCCCACATCGTTATAGGCTACAGCGCCGCCCAGGGCGACTTTCCCTGCTATATCTACGTTGCCCACCACGGCCAGCCGGGTATCGCTGCTGGTGGCTTCGACGTTGGTATCGGCAATGTTCGTGAGAGTCGTCTTTTCCTTAGTGACGGTCTTGCCGTCTGCATCTTCAGCTTCACCGATGACGGCTTCTGTATCGCTGCCGCCGTGGTTGATGGCTGCCGTACCGCTGAGGCCGGCGCTCTTGCTGGCTGCTACCGTAGCTCCGATGGCATAGAGCTTGCTTGTATTGGCAGCGGTAACGTCCAGGTCCACGCCCGTTTCCGTCAGGTTCGTCACCGAACCGCCGGCCAGGTAGGCCTGAATCTGGTTGGAGAGCTTGTTGTAGGCCACCGCTGCGCCGATGCCGGCTTTGCCTCCATAGGCCACGGAACCGGCCACGTTCACTTCTTTGGCACTGCTGTCCGCCGTAACGGCCAGCTTATCTGTAGTAATGGTGGAGTCGCTGACCTGGGCCAGAATATCGTTGTTCTGGGTCTGCCAGGTTACACTGGCGGCACCGCCAAAGCTCTGGGAACCGGCGGCAATGCCGGCTGCCACGTCGACGCCTAAGCTGTCCGCTTCGGAGGCCGTGGTAATAGAGCCAGCTTGGATGGTGGCGTTATCGATGCGGGCCGAGAAGTCGATGTCCCGGTCAGCCACGTTGACGGCAGCACCGGCGGCATTGCCGTTGGAGCCGGCAATAATCAGGGCTGCGCCCACGCTGAGGCTGCCAGTATCGTCCATATCGACGGTCTGACCGGCTGTGTCGAGGCCATTTCCTTCTTCGTCTGTATCTTTATAGTAGGAAGAACCGTCCGTGTCCAGGCCGGCGTCTTCCGCAAACTGCTGATGCTTGGAGTAATCCCCCAGTTTTTCCTGGTAGGGCTTTGCTTCCTCGGAGCCGCTGGTGGTATCGTGTGCTTTCACCGCAACGTTCCCTGCGGCGGTAAGGTTTACGCCGGTAATGGCCGCATCCGCCTTGTTGGTCAGGCCGTTGTAGACGAAGGCACCGGTAAAGGCCCCGTTGGAGCTGCCATCGGTCTGGTCGCCGCCAACGGCAACCCCGGCAGAAACGGCCCCCGTAATCTGTTTGGTGGCCAGAAGGCTTTCCACCTTGGCAGTGTTCACATTGGTATAGGTACCGCCTTTAATGCCGGCGTTGATATTATTGTTGATATTGGCAACGGCAACGCTGCCGCCCACGGTCTTGCCGCCGCCTTTGGTAAGGTCGGCATTGACGCCGCCGGTAATCTGGAGGTCGCTTTCGTAGGCTGTGACATCGAGGTCTGCCTTGTCAGAAGCAGACCCGGTGACAGTATTGTCTTCTGCCAGTGCGGTGACATCCTTGTCGATGAGGTTCACCGAAACGGAAGCGCCGCCGGCGAAATTAGTGCCGGTATCCTTGATGACCGACAGGCCCAGTCCAGCTGCTGCGGCAGTACCGCCGCTAAGGGCCTCAATATCCATCGCTTTGACCCCTGTCAGGGTACTGTTCTTAATGGCGGCCGTCAGGTTGTTATCAATCCTGTTGACAGCAGCCGCACCGCTGACGGCGACTTTTTTCTTGGAGCTGTTGCCCTTGCTCAGGGAGAGGGCTGCACCGCCGCTCCAGGCCCCGACGAAAGCGGTATCCCGGGCACCCACCTGGACGTCGCCGTCGTTGTTGAGTTGGAGGTTAGCCCCGTCGATCAGGGCTTCGGTGGTATTCGTTTCCAGGTTGACGGAAACGCTGCCGGCTCCGGAAAGGCTGAGGGACGACTTCTTGCTGCCGCTGGTACCTGTCTGGCCGGTCGCCGCCGTGCCCGTAAGGGGCGAGGCTTCCGCCGTCGGGGTCGTGCTTTCGCCTTCTGCGCTGCCAGAAGCTCCGGCTGTACCTCCCTGGTTTTCACCGGCGCTTTCCAAGGCATCCGTCAGGTCTTCGCTGACCCCAGAAATACTGTCTAAGCTTTCGCCGATTGCATCGGGAATGGCGCTGGAAAGGGCACCGGTGTTTCCCCCGGTGTTGTCAATGGCATTGGTGGGCTGGGTGGTCGAGCTTTCGCTGGAGGTAGCCCCGCCGGCTACCGTAATGGTATTGATAAGGCCAGTGGTTTCGGCGCTGACGTTGAGAGCTGCGGCGCTGATGGAACCGGCCGTAGCGGGAGCCGCTGCTGCCGTATCCAGATCCTCGATGGCTGCCCGGTTGGTCACGTCAATGTTGTTCACGGCGACGGACATGCCCACGGCGGCGCTTCCCGTGCTGGAGGCCAGGGCGAGAATGGCATTATTCACGTTGGTATTGTTGTGGCCGGCCAGAGAAATGGTGCCGGTGCTGCCGCCACTGTCCTTTAAGGCCGTAAGCTTGGCATCCTTGTCCACCAGGACCTGGTTGTTGCTGTCGCTGTCCGTAACAGAGACCATACCGCTCAGGCTGTTGCTGGCAGCTTTCTTGCCGGCGGAAAGCGTAATGCCCGCATGGAAAACGTCAGAGTCGCTGGTGAGGTTCAGGTCCCCGCCCGTGAGTTCCGCCCCTTGCTCAACCCTGACCAAAGCGCTGGAATCAAAGTTTTGGTAATTGAAGCTGTCGCCCACGCCGGTTCCCGTTTTCTTGGCAGCCGTGCCCGTGGCGGCACCTGCACCTGCTGCTGCGCTGCCCAGGTCAGTACCTGTTGCACCGCCGCTAGTTCCAGTGTCAGAAGCAGACGTAGAGGCATTGAGTTTACCATTGATATTTACATCTTCAATTTTTTCTACAGCCTTCAGATTCAGGTTGTCAGCCGCCGTAAGCACCGCATTTTGGCCCACGGTGACGCTGCTGGCAAAGTCAATATTGGACAGGGTAATGGCGCCGGCCAGGGTACGCTGGGTATCCTGGTCCCCCAGGGACTGGGCCGAAGCCGATACGTTGGCGTAGTTCGTGGGTTCCTTAAAGGCGGCAGCACTGTCGACGGCTTCCGAGGCGCTGGTAAACAGGCCCTTCACATCGTCTGCCACATCCGAGCCAGCCGTCTTCACTGCGGTCAGCAGGTCGGCAGACTTAGCCAGTACGTCCGCCGCAGAGCTGGAAAGGTCAGCCAGCTTCTGCCAGGTGCTTTCCTCGTTGATGCCTTCGGCAGTGACGTTGGCTGCTGCACTGTCAAACTCATCTTGGTAAGCCGTTAAAGAGCTTTGCAGATCTTCTGCCGCAGTCTTTACGGCCGTAGATTCCGCAGAAAGGGTTGCCGGGAGTTTTGTCAGGGCAAATTTCAGCTTGGCAAGGCTGTCTTCCAGGTCCGCTTTCATCCGGTTGATGCGGTTATATTCCATTTCGGCGCTGCTTTGGAGGGTCAGGTCCTTGCCGGCGGTAAGCTTTGCACCACCGTCTTCCACCGTAACCTGGGCCGACTGGTTCAGCTTGTCGTAGACAAAGCCCACCGAAGCCACATTGGGTTTCGCGGTGGTTTCGTCTTTGCCAAAGGTGTTGGACGTGCCGGCTGCAGTGAGCTTGGTGTCTTCTATGGTCGCATCGGCTTTCGCCGTCAGATTGCCAAGTTTGGCTTCAGTTACAGAGTTCTTGCCTAAGTTGACGGCTGCCGTATTGGTTTCATCTGCGTAGACCACCGCAGCCCCGGCCGTAATGTTGTCAGCGATAGTATCAGCCAGAGAGGTGCCTTCGTTCTTGGCATCCTTACTGGAGAACAGGTCAATGATTTTTCCGGCAACCTCATCCTGGAGAGAAAAGTCCTTGATTTCCTTCAGCTGTTCTATATAACCCCCATACTTGTTTTCCAGCTGGGTTTTCTCTCTTTCTTTGGCTTCCCCGGCAGCATTGTTGGCCTGGTGACTATTGGATTTCAGGGTATTCTTCGCCGCAATATCCACGTTCTGATTGCCCTTGACAGTTCCCTGTACGTCCACGTTGGCCTTGCTGTTATGGTTCACCACGTCAACGGCCGTGCTGCCGGCAGATTCGTTCGGTGCTTCGGACTCGGCTTTTGAGCTTAACGTATTCTCAGCTGCTGCGCTGACGCCCACGCTGCCCCCTTGCGAATCCAGGGTGCCGTTAATGGCCACGTTGGCGTTATTTTCATGGTTGGTCACCGTGACAGCAGCCACCATCAGGGGAGCCCCAGTAGAGGCTTCGCCTTCTTCACCTTCCCCGCTTTCCACCTTGATAGAGGCTTCATTGGTCACAGAAGAGGCAGCGTTGGCCGTTACCTGAAGGGCAGGATTAGTGACGGTTTTGTTTTCTTCATCGGTCGTGGTGGTATCTGCACCAGTTGCGGTCAGCGTTCCGTCCACAGTGACCTGTGCCGTATTCTTGACCTGGGCATAGTTCACCGCTGCAGAAGGAATCAAAGCCGAAATGTTTTGGCTGGCCTTCTTGCCTTCTGCTTCCACGCCGATAACAGCTTCTGTCTGGGCATCGGCGGTGACGTTCACGTGTTTGCCCTGTACCTGGGCGCCGCTGCCTAGGGTAATAGCAGCCTGGTTTTCCAGGAGAGCCACGTCGGCCCCTTCTGCCAGGACATAACTGGCATATTCTTCTGCCTTCCCAGCCACAGAATCTCCCGTATCCACATATGTATTGTTGGCGCTGGCGGTAAGGGTGACGTCTTCTGCTGCCGTAATATTGCCTTGTACGTTGACATTGGCTATAGTCTTGGCATAGCCGCTGGTAACGTCTGCGATTACCGTGTCGTCCCCAAAGCTGGTGCCGGCGTCTACAGCTGCGTCTGCCTCCGCCTTGGCCTCATCGTAATTGCCATTAGAGGCTTCTGCCTTCAGTTCCACGCTGCCGGCTGCGTTTAATGTCCCATAGCTATCCACGCTGGCAGTAATGGTTTTGGGCGCAGAAGCAAGACCCAGGTTTTTGCCGCTTTCGGCAAATTCTGCGTCTGCTACATTTTCGTATTCGGCTTTGGCTGCCAGGACCAGGTCTCCGCTGCCCGCTTCAGCCGTTACTTTTAGGCCCTTGTTTTCCAGGCCGGCAGCCGTCTTCTGAGCAGCTGTAAGCTTCACCACATTGGTGAAATCCGTCACGCCCGTGTTGATGGCAGCGCCCGTTTCCAGACCGTCTGCAGCCGTGTCGCCCAGGGTTTCCCCTGAGATATTCTTGCCCACGGCAATGCGGGGAGCGTACATTTTCACGTTATTGGTGGCGTTGACGGTACCCAGGACCGTAATGGTACCGCTGGGATTCAGAGGAATGGCCAGATTCCCCGACTGGATATTGGCCAGCAGCTCAGCAGCCTCACTTTCCTGCATTGTTCCGTCAAAGCGTTTTTGCAGGCCTTCGTAGGTCATTTCCTCCGCAGACCCGCTGGCGGGAGTCATCACATACAGGGAGCCTGTGTTGATGACACCAGTTTTGCCCACCGCCATACCATTGGGGCTCAGGAAATAGAGGTTGCCCCCGATTTGCGCGTTGTGGATGGAGTTCAGCGTACCGTTAATATCAATACGGGTATCCACAAAGTTGATCAAGTTTCCCGCTTCTGTATTCGGGGTTTCCGCAGTATGGAAATACAGGTTGGCTATATCATTTTGTCCCAACTGGAATTTTTGAAATTTATTGATGGCGTTGCTGCCGTTCCGTTTTTGGGCTGCAATATCGTAGGCGCCATTGTTATTTGCTTTGTAAGCATTGCCGCTGCCATCAGTAATGTTCGTAGCTGCCAGCGCCGCATAGGGATTGACCAGCATGCCAGCTGCAGCAATGGCAGAAAGGATTTCGTAGGACAGACGGGCTTTGCCTTGCGTCTGCACAGAATGCGGGTTTCCCCGCTTGGTTTTATGGAAAAAGTTCCGGTTGCTCATAGGTCATGCCTCCTTAGAAAGCGCTGTTAAACGAAAAGTGGATCCGCGTCCGGCTTTGTTCTTCCCCGTTAATGGTACGGAGCAGCGGGAACGCCAGGGCTGCATTCAGGGACATATGGTCGTTGATTTCTGCCGTTACACCAACGCCGGTGCCCACCAGGCTCCGGTCCCCAAAGGCACTGCTGCCCCAGATCCGTCCGCCATCTACGAAAAGATAGCCCTTCAGCCGCTGAGATTTCTCCAGAGGGAAGCTGTACTGGGCGCTGGCCGAAAAACCGCCGTCGCCGCCAATCAAGCTTTCCTTGTAGCCCCGGACACTGTACATCCCGCCCAGGTAGAACATTTCGGCAGAGGGCAGGTACTGGGTGCTGGACAGCTGACCGTCCAGCCGCAGGGTCCATTGCTGGCCCGAGCGGAACAGTTTCTGATAGAGCATATTCGTTTCAAATTTGCCAAAAGAACGATTCCGGTCGTTCAGGTCCCTATACCAGCCGTTCCGGTAACCGTACTTCTGGTAGAAGACCGTGGACCGGCCATAATCCAACTGGTCGTAGTACAGGAAAAGTGTATCAATAGTATCATCGGTCCAGTGGGAACGCAGCCCCAGGCTGGTACCGTAGTCGGTTTGGGATTTCTGGTGTCCGTATTCAAACCCCCACTCCGATTTCAGCGTATCCGTCGTAACAATCGGGGAAGTGAGCGATGCCGTCAAGGCGTAGGCGTGACCCCGCACCCCCAAAGGTTCAAAATATCCGTCCGTAATATGGACACTGTTGGACGTATAGGACAGCCCCGCCCGGGTACCCGTCCGGTTGATGGGCGTATTGTAGCTGCCCGAAACGGCTTTCATCCCCTCTGACCGCAGAGTGCTCAGGAAAAGGTGATCCCGGTTGCCCGAAAGATCCCGGTCCTGCCAATAAGCCCCTACCCGGTAAAGACCGCTGGTGTCGCTGCCGGCATTATCTGCAAAAATACCGGCCACCTGTTTTTGGGGCTCCGCCACCGTAATCACGTAGTCCGTAGTTCCGTCCTTTTCACCAGCCTTCAGCGCAATCCGCAGCTGGGCATCATTGGTAGAATTGAACCGCAGCAGATCCTTGTTCAGCTGCTGGATATTCTGCACCTTGCCGCTGTCCAGGTGAATCCGGTGCTGAATATACGCTTCCCGGGTGCTGCCCTGGCCGGTGATTTCCACCTTGCCGGTTTTCCCCTCTACCAGGTCAATGTGCACCGTCCCCTCATGGATGGTCTGGGGCGCCAGAAAAGCCCGGCACGTCACATAGCCCTTGGAGCGATACAGTTCATTGATCCGCTGCACCACAGCATACAAATCGTCCAGGGAAACCTCTTTCCCTTCATAGTCCTTGACGATGGCCCCCAACTCTTTTGGGGACAATACCTGGGATTCAGGCATAACAAGCTTTTGCAGCACAAAATGGACGGTACCCTCGGGCTTTTCGCCCTGGTTCTCCGTCCCTTCCAGCAATTCCGTCCGCCGTTCTGCCGCTATTTCCCTGGCCAGGCGCTGCTGTTCCAAATACTGCCGGGTCCTGTTCAGCTGCACCCCGGAATCAATATACCCCTGAGGCCGATTCGCAGCACTTTCTGCCGCCCCAGCTATCGTCAGCGGTACACTGCTTCCCAACAGCAAAGACAGCAGCAGCCCCCGTATCAGCAATTCCTTTTTCATAAGAATCTCCCCTTCTTCTTAAAACAACTCATTTTTTACATTAAACCTCGTTATTTTTAACAGAATATTCAGTTTTTATTTTTTTGTACCACAACGAATCCCGTTTTATAAAATTTTCTGTTCCCACCATTTCTATGTTATCTACAGTATACCATGCATAAATTTGAAAACAATTATACGAAAGTATACTCTTTTTCCTTTGCAACACAAATTTTGCTAATTTTACGTATAGAGGCCAAGCAGCCAGTGCGGATTGTTCGAACTCCCGTTTTACAAAACACGAACTGCGGACGCTTGCAGTCCTGCCAGACATTTGCCTTTCCCTGTGCCCCCTGCCGCCCCCCATTTCAAGAGAACCCCCAGCCTGCTGCATTTTTTCTGGAAAATCGGGTAGCGTCCCCATCCCTAAGACCAGCACCACGGCCAGAATCACTGCCTGCACAAAAACACTTACAATTTGTCACGTTCCCTCTCTCCTCACAAAATTCATATGATTTCTTTCATTCCCTTTTCTACATATTGTAACAACTTATCAGCAAATTTTTTCACCCATAACCTGAAAGGGCGGTTTTTCGGCACGAAAAGTTGATTGTGGAAAAATTTGGGGGTGAGTGCGGTCAGCGGGGTGTAGTGATGTGATGCCGGGCAATCCTGAATTTGAACCCTATACCGTTCTCGCCTCAAAAACATGACGAGAACGAGGAGGCGTGAAAAAATGGCTTGCGAGCTCAAAAGAGTTTGCAAGCCATTTTTATTGTTCTTTATAGCCGTATCTTAATAAACTTCCTCAGTCATTCCTGCGGACTGACGTTCCCTACAACGCTTTGCGGCCGCATCCAAACAGCCAACAAATTCTGCAAGCGGCTGTTTGGTCAATAAGGCCCATGCGATAGCGGGATTGGTCTGGCCCCTTCAAGAGTTGCGCTCACATCCAAGAGCATGTTAGTTTATCAAAATGCTCTTGGCTAATGTGAGCCATGTGATAGCAGCCCAAGAAGCAAGCCCGCAGGGCGCGGCTGATTG
>PPYE01739893.1_pt1 | contig 44076 bp, 29 predicted proteins | sample 1559881 | NCBI WGS metagenome assembly PPYE01 (sample SAMN08240022, study PRJNA423297) | Human gut metagenome, whole genome shotgun sequencing project.
TATCTCCGTAACTGGTATGTAACGTTTTCTGGGAATGTCCATTCCTGGAATTATCGGTTTCTTTATTTCGATAATCATATTTGGAATATCCCAGTTCTTCATCCAGTTCCTGATCAATGGCGCCTTCCAAAATGATAGACATCATATCCCGCATAATGGAATTAACATCTGTTCCATGAGATGGAATTTTCTATAAGGACACAGGAATCTGGCAGTTCTTAGTGTTACCAAATCCTTCTGTCGTACAGGCTTCATAAAAGGAACTAATATGCGACACTATTGCAATCGAGGTAATATTGACATAGAATTCCATGTATTATAGAATGGTATCTGTAAAAAGAAGGCATGAAGAAAGCAGCTTTAAACGGGCTGCTTTTTTTGTGTCTTCTTTTGTCTTTCTTGAGTACCGGAGGAAAAGGAGTTTTCTGGATGGAGCAGAGAAGACAAAAATAAATAAGAACAGGAGGAAGTATATGGAGGATACCAAAAAAACAGTTTTGGCGGGAAATGGGGAAAAAGATGTTCCGCGTGCAGTCTACGATGGTGTTTTGACAATCGATGTAGACGCGCAGGTTGAAAGCATGGAGGAACAGGAAGAAGCCAGATGGCATCAGCTTTTGAATGCACATCGTACCATAATGGTTTTCGGATCATTATCCCAATGAATGAAATGATGATCAACCTTCAGGGAGACGGGCGTGAAAACGCGGATACCTTAAACCGTCAGGTCCGTATTGCTAACAACATGCTCGGCTGTGATATTGATTTCATCATCAAAGATCTGGATAACAAGAGCCGGAGTGTTGTAGCATCCAGAAAAGATGCAATGCTTAAAAAGAGGCAGACTTTTTACCTTGGGGAAGATACAGAAAAACCAATGCTCTATGAAGGCAGGATCGTAGAAGCAAGGGTGATCGCGGTAGCTCCCAAAGCAGTCCGCCTGGAAGTCTTTGGTGTAGAAGTATCTGTCCGGGCCAGAGATATGGCATGGGAGTGGATGGTAGATGCCGGAGAAAAATTCCAGGTAGGCGATCTGGTGCTGGTCATGGTCAATAAGGTGGAAGCAAGCTCTGTTGACCAGATCATTATAGAAGTGGATGCAAAGAGTCCGACAGCCAATATCAATAAAGATAACCTCCGGAAATGCCATAAACAGGGAAAATATACAGGGATTATTACGGAAGTCTATAAGGGAACCTATTTTATCCGCCTTGATATCGGAGTCAATGCCGTGGCACATTCCTGCAATATGTCCGCACTTCCGGGAAAGAAAGATAAGATCGGATTTGTGGTGACCCGCATCAACGACAACTATGAAGTGGCAGAAGGCATTATCACAAGGCTTATCAAAAGAGCTTCCTGAAAATGTTTTTATGATTTTCAAAGAATTCTGTTGACACAGAAAAAGGGAATTCTTTAATATCGGAGAAAAAGATGGAAAGGAGTGACGTCAGATGGCAAAAAAGAAGAAAAAACAGATGAGGGAAACCTTGTACTGTCCATATTGCAAAAGACCCGGGGTACTTAGGCCGGCAGCCTATGTCTATGGGGATAACAACCTGGATCCGGAGAAATACCTGTATGTATGCAGCGGCTATCCTTCCTGTGATTCATACATTGGGGCACACAAAAAAAGTATGCGTCCCATGGGAACCATGGCTGACAGCAATCTGCGTAATAAGCGGATCGAAGCACACAGAGCTTTGGATGCAATCTGGAAAAATGGTTATATGACCAAACACAGCACATATATCTGGCTTCAGAACCGTTTGAATCTCCGGGAAAAGGACACACATATCGGGAAATTTTCTTATTACCTGTGTGAACAGACCATCCGGGAATGTACAGACTATATAAAAAGCCGAGAGGAAAAAAAGAAATCCCCGGATAAAATAAGCGTGGCATGACGGAAAGGATGGATGCCCTTGAGACTACAGGCGACAGAAGATGATGTATATCATCTGATGGACCTTAAAGAACAGTATTTTATTATGACAGCAATATGCAGTGTGGCAGAGGGAATCAGCGCATACTTTTTCATATACCAGAAAAGATGCTGGGATCTTGCATATTTGTGTACTGCACTGGCGCTTGCGATAATCCTGCTTCTTCGTCAGGCCATAAAAATCAGCCGGAGGATCATGGAGGCAGAAAACTGTTATATGGCACTTGAAGAGGACAGCCAGGCAGTCTGCCAGCCGGAAAAAAACGGAAAATATGAGTCCTGCAGGATCTTTTACGATGAGATGGATAAGATCGTAGAAGGAACCAGACGGGGAGTTCCGGAATTTTATATCGTGATCCGAAAAGAAGGGAAAGAACAGAAAAGCTTTTTCCTTTTGGATGAAGAAGAACAGGAACGGGATGTTTTCTGTGTACGATCCTTTGGCTTTGACAATCAGGGATTCATGGAGTTTTATCGGAAACTCAGGTGGATCGTACCGGGAAGAACAAGGATTATCGGGACCAAAACACAGGAAGTATGGAAACTGCGGCGGCCGAATATCGGAATCTGTACGGCAGCAGGCATGCTTTTGGGGTATGTACTTCCAAAACTCCTGGAAATGATGATGTATGGGTAACAAGTTATGAAAGAAAACAGATCAGAAGCAGAGATTAGAAAGAGTGAAAATGACAAGGAGGAAATGTCATGAGATGGTATACAGCAATCGGAATGAAAAAAGATGATGCAGATGGAAGGTTTTGTGTCTGGGTAGATGGGGAAGAAAAAGTACTTACAGAAATGGAAACTATTTTGTGGGCTGCGCTCACCTGGTCTTTCTGTGAAGAGGATAAGGTCCACTCCCAGATGCATCGTCTTCTTGTATTTAGCCTTGGAGAAAAACAGGCACAGGAATGGGCGGACAAAGAGGATTTTCAGTTTTGCCTGAACCGTCTGGTAAAGCGGGGCCTGGTTGTGCTGACAGAAGGATGTACCAGAGAGGAAGCTGTATACAGCATTATCAGACGGTCAGTCATGGCTCCCATGGCCTTTTCACGGACAGAACGCATGAAGCATTTTATGGAAGCCCTTTCCATGGGAAAAGGACTGAAGTTTTCACTGAGGGCTTTTAAAAAGCCGCTGCTTACAGAAGAGGAATACCAGATACTTTCCAATCTTCAGAGAGAAGGGGATGTTTCCTGCCACCTGAAATGTTTAAAAGAAGAGGCAAAAAGCAGGGAACCCAATTTAGCAGATTCCCTCCAGGAACACATCCAACGGGAATTTATAAGCCGTGTAGCGCAGCTTTACTATAAGAAACAGCTTGTGATCGACAACATAAGAAGGGAGGACTGCCTTGAAGCAAACGGAACATCCGTATTGGCACAGGCTGTATAGATGCTTGGAAGATTTTGGAACACGTTATCAGAATATACCGGATTTTTTTAAGGACAGGATCCAGCGATATGGTATCCTGTCTCTTTTTATCCTGCTTTTCGGATCATTTATGGGAACATGGATGAAAGACAAAACTTTTATTTTCTGGTCTTTCCTGCTTGGGATTATCGGGTTTATAAGAACATATCTTATTTTCCGCACCGCGGATAAAAAGACCTATGAAATCGTGGAAGGGCTGGTAACCGGGATAGACGGGAAAAATCCCTTTGCAAGATTACGGAAGATCCGGGTAAGTGATCCGGCCGGACGGCAGAGTGAACTTTTGCTGGATAAAAACGTAAAAGTTTTGGAGGGAAAACGTTACCGGTTTTATTTTGGCATAAATGAAAAGAAGCTGGTAGGAATCCGCCGGGTGGATGCAGCACTCAATAACGGGACTTTTTTGGGAAACGAAGAAATATAAGAGGAAGAGATCCATTTTATAGCAGGGAGGGGAGCACCAGGCATGGTTCGATTCCATGCTGCCCTGTTTCCGCAAAAGACTATTGCGGGAAATACAGCAAAGGAGAGAAAGATATGTCAGAAACACTACAGGGAACCGTGAAATGGTTCAGCGCACAGAAAGGATACGGTTTTATCACCGGTGAAGACGGGATTGATTATTTCGCCCACTTTTCGGAGATCCAGATGGATGGATACCGGAAATTAAGCGGTGGCCAGCCGGTCCTTTTTGAAGCAGGGACGGATGCCAACGGGCGAAGCCTTGCCAAAAATATTTCCCCGGCGGATCCAAACGCTGAGTAAGACGTTTTCATAGTGCATGTACAGATTACCTATTCCCCTCAGATACATGCATTTATGCAGACGGATGAAAAGACAGGCGGTATCATGCCGCCTGTCACAACATGTAACAGAATAATAAAGATAGCTCACACAATAACACAATATATAGTTAAAAATAATTGACAACCACAAAATGTTGTGGTAGTCTTTAAATGAAAAATAATTTAACAGTCTATAAAAGACTGTGGTTATTCTTTAGTTCCGGACATTCCGGAAGAAACACTTTGGGGCGGTCTTGCCCTTAATGAGAAAAAATGGATATGCAAAATATAAGGAAGATGCAAGAAGGAAAGAAGATTCTTTTTGTGTCTTTTTTTATTGCATAAAAAGCAGAAAGGAGGAGCACGAATGAAACTGTCAGTTAAGGAAACTGCAAAAAGAAATACCTTAAGAACATCAAAAAAAGAAAACACATTGTAAAATCAGGAGGGTCGATTATGGAGACAATTAAATGGGAAAACGCAAATGCACTGGAAATTGGAATGCTTATGGAGATGGCAGAAGACGGCTATGTATTTTGCATCGAAGATGGAAAGATACAGGCTGTTGAAGTCCGGATTTTCAGCTAGCGTGGAAAGGCGGACATTATGTATTATAAAGATGACTTTTATAAGGAGTTCCGGACAGAAAAGGAACTGTGCGAGTATCTGGAAGAGATAGACAGCCGGGCAGAATGGATCCGGATCACCAGTAAGAAATTAAAGGTGGCAGCTGCAGGAGAGGAAACCTGTACAGAGGTTCCGGGCATTTCCCTGGAAGCACTGGAAAAAGATACCTTATCTCATTCCAGGCTGGTTCTTATCCTGCCCGAGAGGATCTGTTATATAGGAAATTCAGCAATCAAATCGTTGAAAGGACGGGCCAGGATTGATGGCAAAGCCCTGGCAGATGTCGATAAGAAAACACTGGCAGAGATCTTGAATAAATGCCTGAAGGTTGCAAGAGGAAGAGCACTGATCCGTTTCTGTGAAGGAAAAATAAGGGCAGTCCTGTCCGGTGATGAAAAAGATTATGCCATCATATCCATGCCGGATATGTACATGGTTACCTCGGCATATATCCATGGAGATTATGAGAAGGCAACGTTTTTAAACGGCTATGCAGATCATTATTCTGTTACGGCGTCCTGGCAGCTGGAAGATACGAAACTTACAGATGTTTATAAGGAACTGATGCAGAATTATGGAAGAAAGACCGATAAGGACATAAAAGCAGTTGTACGGATCACTACGTCAGACGTTGGTGTGTCCGGAGCGAATATTTTTTATTCGCTGCAGGAGCCGACAAGAAATGTAATCCTTGGCAATGCCCTGAAGGTTACGCACAAAAACTGTAAAGGAATGGAAGATTTCACGGAAAACATAGAGTCGATCTTCGATTACTACCGGGAAGTCTTAAAAGGGGTCATGCGGCTGTGTGATATCTGGATCGAGCATCCGGCAAATGCCATGGCAGGGATCATGAAGCAGGCGGGATTTGGAAAAAAACTGCTTGCAGAAACCGTGGAGCAGTTTAAGGCTACTACCGGGGATGAGCCATGCAGCGCATACGAGATCTACTGCGGGATCTGTGAATCCATTACCATTGCAAGGCAGGAAAAGACGAATGAGAGAGGACTTTTAGCTCTGGAAGAAAAAATTGCCGGCTGTGTGTCAAAACGCTGGCATGAATATGATATTCCTGGCACTGTAAAATACTAACAGGATTTAAAAGAATGGAGACAGCATGGACTGTCTTTTTTTGATGGGAGGAAAACATGAAGGTTACGAATGGAAAAGATGTGGCAAGGCTGCTGGTAGATGAATACTTGAACTGCCATCCCACCGGACACAAAAAATTTATGGAGTCCATGGCAAAAGAGCAGCAGGAAATAAAAGACAATTACACTTATCTTGGGTTTGCCTGGCTAAAAGGTCTTTCAGAGGTCAGATATTACGACCTTCGAAACGAAGCATCGAAACTGATGGCCGATGATCTGTGCCTGCATGTAAAGGAACAGCCAGAAAGGGTGCGCCTGGTGTATGAAGGTGCAGAGGAAATGGAGATCAATCCTTCAGATGAAGAGCAGATGGCAAAAATGTTTACCTGCTACCTGCTTGCAGGAAGTATGGACGGATATGGGGAATTTGTGGATTATGCCCTTGATACCCACCGGACACTGCAGCAGAACCTGACACGATTTTTTGTGGAATGGTTTGCAAAAGCAGAAAAAGGCTCTGCATTTTTAAAACAGGCAAAGATGGTGTATTCCAGGTATTCCCTGCCATATATCTAAATTACGGAGGTATGTGATGGATAGAAAACTTCCGGACTGGTTAAAAGAGAGCAGGGAGGCAGAAAAACTGATCGCATGGCTGAAATCGCCGGATTGTGAAGTAAAAGAATTTTCCGGACAGCTGTTTATAAAGGCAAGATATGGAAACTGTTTCTTTTTCTTTGATTGTTTAAAGGAAAACAGAAAAACAGACCGGAACTGGTGTGCCGTGATCCACATGCCGGAGTATTCCCTTTATGAAGCAGAAGATATTTTTCTGAAACCGATCGGGATACCGGATGATTTTGGTTTTCCTGTGCGTGAGGATCTGATCCCGAAACTGGAAACACAGATAAGCCGCATTGGAAAGAAACTTATCCGGGAACAATGGGATGAACTTTTGTTAAAAGGCGGGTATGCAGCTGCACAGATGATCCCGGAGATCAGCAGGGTTTATATCCAGCTAAATGCAGACCGTTTTATTAAAAAAGGAAAGCGGCCGGAGGATCTGATCTATCAGCCGCAGTTTCATTTTGCGGATATGAAGTGGGAATTTTCTGACTGGATGTTTCTGGAATATTTAAGCAACCCACAGCGGGCAGCAGAGCTTTTCGCCCAGAAGTGGCTGCTTGAAAAACTTCCGGAGATCTCAAAAAAGAAGATCTGTATCGGATGTATCCGGGAGGAAATGGAAGAAATGTTAAAAAAGACTGGGACAGGGCCGGAGGCAAGCCTTCCGCGTTCTGCTTAGTATAAAAAATGAAAAAATCAGGAGGAAACGAATAATATGGGTAAATACAATTACATGAATCTGAACCAGAAGATGATCAGGATTAGAAAAAAGGTGCCGAAGCTGATCCGCAAACGGTACAGTGAGGACGTTACTTATGATTTTGTAAAACTGGATGATATCTATGAATGCCTGACACCGGCCCTTAATAAATACGGGGTCGATTTTGACATCTTAAGTGAAAGGCCGACACAGATGGACGAACAGGGCAATTCCGTGTTTTTAAAGGAAATGGGAGCGCTCTGGAGATATGAGGCTGACCTGGAGCTGTGCTGGACCAATGCAGACCGTCCGGGAGACAAGGTACGGAGCTTTTTGCATGTCATTGGGACCAATGAAGCACCGGATAAAGCAAAAGGTGCGGCATGGACGTATGGCCTGAAGTATTATTTCTTAAATAAATTCAACATCATGCAGGCATCTGGAATAGACGATCCGGACATGCGTGGGACGGAAAAAGAAGAAATGCCGAAGCAGGAAGCTTCCGTAAAACCGGAAAAACCGAAAAAGAAACAGGAAAAGGCAGAAAGAAAAGAAACTGCAGCAAAGCCGGAGCAAACGGAACCGGTCAGGGAAAAGAAAACGGACCGTAAAAAACTGCGTGATGGAAATGCCATATCAGAAGGTACTGTAAAAGTGGAATATGCAGTGACGGATACAGAAGAAAACCTTCCTGGACAGATGACTTTTGGAATGGAAGAAAGTGAAAGCGGACTGGAAGAATTTTCCGATGAAGAAACCAAAGCGGAAGATCCGGTTCAGACCGAGGAAATCTCCGTAGATGAGGAAATTACTGCCGAGACGGATGCAGACGGTTTCCGTGCAGTAGAAGAAACGGATGAAGTTCCATTTGATGAAGATGATGAGATTTCTTTTGATGCAGAAGAAGAAACACCAGAAGAGACTGCTGAGGAAGTGTTGGAGGATATGGCTCACGAAGAGGATGCAGAGGATGAAGTGAAATGGGCAGAAAAGGTTATCTGCAATTTTGGTGTCTATGCCGGAACCCCTCTTGGGGAAATGATGCAGGATGCCAGAGGTTACCAGACGATCAAATGGCTGGTACAGCGTTACAAAGGCCAGAATCAGGAAATACAGAAAGCTGCGAAGATTCTTTTGGATCATGAAAAGGAAATGCAAAAAGCAGCCTGAAAACAGAGAAATAGTTTGAGGTGGCTCCGGGAACGGGGCCATCTTTTATGAAAAGGAGGAAGGCATGTATGCCAGAGAATCGTTTACGATCGCAGAAGTAGCAGATCTTTTGTCAATCCGAAGACTGAGTGATTCTTACCAGGACGAATTTCCGGTGGAATGTCCTTTTTGCGGGGATTTAAGAGGAAAATGCAGTTTTTGCATCCGCAAAAATGGAGAACTGAAAAATGTTTACCATTGCTATCATTGCGGAGCATCCGGAAACATGCTGACACTGTATGCGGAACTATCCGGCATTTACGGGAGAAACCGGTATAAAGAAGCCTACCGGGAGATAAAGCAGGCACTTTCTTTTTCTGGAACGGATAAAAGACAGCAGTCCACGACACGAAATGGTTTCGCTTCTATCGTTTCTAAAAAGAAACGCATTTCCCTTACGGAAGAGGAATGGGATTACCGGGACCATGTATATAAGGAAATGCTCACTTTTCTTAAGCTTAAGGAAACACACCGGAGGAACCTTCTCCTGCGTGGGCTGACGTTAAATGAGGTCAGACAGATGGAAGAACGAGGTTTTTTAAGTACGGATGAGGAGAATTCCGTGGCCATTGCCAGAAAGCTCTTAAAAAAGGGATTTCGCCTGGATGGGGTTCCTGGATTTTTCATCAACCGGGATGGTGACTGGGAAGCTGCTTTTTATAGGAAGAATAACGGGTATCTTTGCCCGGTCCGGGATGGGAAGGAACGGATCATAGGATTCCAGATCCGGCTGGATATTCCTTTAAAAGAACGGAAGTACCTCTGGTTTACCAGCAGCGGCTTAGAAAAAGGCACATCAAGCGGCAGCCCGGCAGGAGTGTTTGGGAAAATAAAGGATGGCACGGTTTACGTAACGGAAGGGATCTTAAAGGCAGAGATCGCATGGATGTGTACAGGAAATCCTTATATCGGAGTCCCTGGAGTTTCCAATCATAAAGGACTGGAAACTGTCTTGCGAAAACTGAAAGAGCAGGGGTTAAAAAGAGTTTACGAATGTTACGACATGGATAAAATGATGGAATTGTCCTGTAAGCACGATGAAAAAAGTGCGTGCCGGCAATGTGAACATGGAATTTATCTGTATCATGGAGAATGCCCCAGAAAGCGCAGAAAGCGGGACATGATCCGAAAAGGCTGTATAAAACTATATGAGATCTGTGAGGAACTGAATGTATCCTGCAAAAGAGTCACCTGGGATACCGATGCATCCGGTACCTGGATGAAACACTACAAAGGCGTGGATGACTGGATCCTTCAAAAAGAGGAAAAAGGAAACAGAAAGACGGCATAAAATGGTTTGGTCAGATAAAAGGGAAACTGGGATTTTTTTCAGTTTCCTTTTTATCTGGCTGAAAAAGCCGGAAGAAAGGAGAAAGCGATGCAGATAAGAGACGGACCAAAAGAAAACTGCAGGGAAAAAAGCGATCATGAAAGGAGAACGTGCACTTGGAAAAAAACTGGAAGAAAAGATGGATGGCGGGTGCGATGGCTTTTGCTCTGTGCTGCACTACGCTCTTGCAGACGGGAGCTTCTGCAGTATCCGCCGCTGAGGTGGGAGGCGTTTCCGCACAGAGCGAGACGCAGATCGAGGTACAGACAGAAACACAGACAGAAACGCAGACGGAGAAAAGCGAGGAGGAACTGATCGAGGAAACCGTTGCTGATCCGGAACTTGCGCTTATGGTTACCGAAGGGGAAGCCTTTGATATCCAGAATGATTTTACAGGACTGAAACTCTCTGACGGAGACCATGTGGAACTGAAAAAAGCAGCAATGGAAGACGGGACTGTATTTGATTATAACCATGCGGGGACCTATAAATGCGTATATCTTGTTACGCCCGCATCGGGAGAAGCCTATCTGGTTGCCAGAAACATTACGGTGACACCAAGGGAAGCAGAAACAGACGGATCCAATGGCGGCCAGGAACAGGAAACCGGCGATGACGAACCGGAGGCAGACCCCGTCCTCCCGACCATAAGCCCGGAAGATGCCCCGGAAACTCTGGAAGAGCCGGAAGAAACGGAGGAGCCAGAAGAAGAGGAAGCAGAAGGATTTTCCGATGAGGAAACAGAGGATGGAAGCCATCAGGTTGACATCGTACAGGGAAATGAATTCAATATTGAACTGGACCACGAGGACGGACGTTACCAGACGGGGGAGACGGTCAACTTTTCCGGTGATATCCCGCAGGGAAGCCTGATCGCAGTGGGAACAAGTCTTGTCGAAGCAAACCAGACAGAGAATACCGAAGATCTTCTGTATGCAGAAGTAAGCTACGATGAGGGAACAAATTCCTTCAGCTTTGAGATGCCGGAAGATGATGTTGCATTAAGTGTGCTATATGACCAGGCTGAGGGCGGTATTAGTACCGTGGCAGCTTCCGATGGAGACTTGTGGGATGATTCAACAGACATTGAAGCTAATACCTATTACTACTATTCAGATGGAAAACTGCATCCTTTTGATTCTGTTATGGGACAGGGCGGAAATGATTCCTATAAGTATATCCGTTACAAAGCAGGCGGAAAGACTTATACCGTCTATGCATACTGCATGCAGCACAGTAAACAGTCCCCGCCAAGTGGAACGACTTATAAAAATATGGTCGAACTGGATGAAGGCGGCGATGACCGTTATTTAAGGAAGGCCATGTTTTACGGATATGGCGGTCCCGGATGGGGCGGCACATTCAACGGCTATAATATCAAATCCATCATGGAAAAATACGGCTGTTCCTCCGAGACCCGTGCAATGCAGCATTATCTGGTCGATTATTTATATGACGGGGAATCCGGATTTGGCGGCTCCCTTTCGACAACTGCCAAAAACATGTTAAAAGAGATCAAGGCAGCCCTTGCAAAGATGCCGGATCCAACGACCATGGAACTGACACCAGGGCTCAGTGCTTCTGCAAATGGAAACCAGAGCCCGACATTTACATGGAAGGCAAATGCAGCTTTTGTGATCACGATCCATCTGGAAAACGGGGTCTCCCTTGTAAATGAGACGACAGGGAAAACCGGGACCGGAAATGTGAGCGTAAAGGGCGGTGAAAAATTCCATCTGGAAGCAACCACCCAGAATATTGGAAGCCTGAAAGGAAAATATGCGATCACATCCAACTATCCGCTTAATTTCCATGCCATGCTCTTAAAGCTGGCGAACAGCCAGGATATCGGATTTGGATATTATACCGATACACTGGAGCTGAACCTGGAGGTAGACTGGCCGGATGAAGCAACGGTCAAGATCATCAAAAAAGATAAGGGAAGCAACGCGCTCCTTGCAGGTGCCGTTTACGGCATCTATGCAGATGAAGCCTGCACGAAACTTATCAAAAAAATGCCGGCAACAAATGCAAAAGGGGAATCCGAAGTAAAGATCACCAAAACACAGGATACCGTTTACCTTCGTGAGATCTCAGGCCCGTCCGGATACGTGCTGGATACGAAAGCCTATGGGGTAAAACTGGTCGTAGGGAAGACCGCTTCCAAGAACTTAACGGATAAAGAGCAAAAAGGTGCACTCACCATTTATAAAGAAGGAGAAGTGCTCACCGGAGCTGCCGTCACGGAAAATGGTGTGACATTTACCTACGAAAAACGGAAATTGAAAGGAGCCGTTTACAGTGTTTATGCAGGTGCAGATATCAAGGCGGCAGATGGCACCCTCATCTATAAAAAAGGTGCGCTTGTCAAGGATAATCTGGTTACCGGAGATGACGGAAGCGTTACGTTAAAGGATCTCTATCTTGGCACCTACACAGTAACCGAGACGAAGGCTCCGGATAATTATGTATGTAAAGGAGAGTCCAAGACGGTTGAACTTGTGTATGCAGGCCAGACCGTAGAAGTGCAGACCGGCAGTGCCACCTTTTTAAATGAACGCCAGAAGGCAGCAGTCCGTGTGGAAAAACAGGACGAAGAGACAAAAAATCCGCTTTCCGGAGGTATCTACGGGCTGTATGCAGCAGAAGATATCAAAGTTGACGGTAAGACCGTTGTTCCCAAAGGAACCCTGATCGAAAAAGCAACGACCGGAGCCGATGGAAAAGCTTCTTATAAAGCGGAACTTCCGATCAATTATAGCTACAGCATCCGGGAGATCCAGGCACCGGAACTTTACCTTAGAAACAGTGAGGATACTTACACCTTCACTTTTAAGTTTACCAATGATAAGGAAGAAAAAGTAAACTTTAGCCATACCTTTACAAATAAGCGTGTAAATGCAACGATCGACCTGGTAAAAGAAGACAGCGAGACAGGAAACAGCGCACAGGGAGATGCAGTATTTGAAGGAGCCATTTACGGGCTCTATGCAAGGGAAGACATTAATCATCCGGATGGCAGGAGCGGAGTCCTTTATAAAAAGGACGAGCAGGTAGCTACCCTGACGACCGATAAAACGGGAAAAGCAAGCGTAAGCAACCTGTATCTTGGAAAGTATTATTTGAAGGAGATCACGCCTCCAGTAGGTTATCTTCTGGACGAAGAGGAGCATGATGTAAACTGCGACTACGAAGGAGACCAGGTAGAGACGGTAAAACGAAATACCGTTTCCAAAGAAGACGTGATCAAACAGCCATTCCAGTTGATCAAAGCAGCGGATAATGATAAGACCGATGCGGATCTTTTAAAAGGTGCCGGATTCTCTGCTTATCTGATCAGCAGCCTGACTGTAAAAGACGATGGAAGCTATGACTTTACAAATGCGACCCCGATCGTTCTTACGGAAGACGGAAAAACAGAAATGTTTACCGATGAACGCGGCTATGCGTGCAGCATCCCGATCCCTTATGGACGCTACATTGTCCGTGAGACCACAACACCGCATAATTTCATGCCGGTAGATGATTTTACCGTAACCGTAACCGAGAACAGCAGCACACCGCAGGTATGGAGAGTCCTTTTGGACGATGAGTTCAAAGCAAAGCTTAAGATCGTGAAACAGGATGATGAGACCAAACAGCCGGTCCTCCTTGCCAATACAGAATTCAAAGTGTACGACCTGGATGCGAAAAAGTATGTGGAACAGGTAACGACCTATCCAAATACGGTTGTCCATAAATCCTATTTTACGGACGAAAATGGTTACCTGATCCTTCCGGAATCCTTAAAATGCGGAAATTACAGGATCGAGGAAGTGAGCGCGCCGGATGGCTACACTCAGAATACCCAGTATGTGGAGATTAAAGTTGACAAGAATACAGCTTATCAGATGGATTCTGTCAGCGGGGATGCCATCATTACCGTGACCTATGAAAACCATCCGGTCAAAGGTAAACTGGTGATCCATAAATCCGGTGAAACCTTAAAATCCTTTAAAAAGGATTTTGTATACGAAGAAACTTCCCTGGAAGGGGCAGAATTTGAAATCTACGCAGCAGAAGATATTTTCACACCGGATCATCAGGTGGACGAGCAGGGAAACCGTCACGTGATCTATGCAAAGGATACCCTGGTAAAAACAGTGACCACTAATAAAAATGGGGAAGCTGTGATCAAAGACCTTCCGCTTGGAAAATACCGTGTGAAAGAAACAAAAGCACCGGCCGGATTTGTCTTAAATCCAGACAGTCAGGAAGTATCCTTTATCTATAAGGATCAGAACACACCGGAGATCGAAGAAAAACTGGAATTTTCCAATGAACGCCAGAAAGTAGAGCTGAGTGTGGAAAAACAGGATGCCGAGACCGGAAAGGCTTTAAAAGGTGCAACCTTTGGATTATACAATAAAGAAGCAATTTCTTCCGGCGACAAGGTGATCGTAAAAGCAGATACACTGCTTCAGGAGATCACAAGCAACGAAAAAGGTAAGGCAGCGTTTACGCTGGATCTTCCGCTTGACAGATACTATGTGAAAGAACTGCAGGCGCCGGCGGGTTATGTATCTTCCGATGAGATCCTGGAATTTGATGCCACATACCAGGGCCAGGACGTAAAAACGATCAAATTAAAATCCGTGAAGAAAAACCAGCCGACAACGGTAGAAGTGACAAAAGCAGACATCACGACTGGAACAGAACTTGACGGGGCCTCCATGAGTGTACTGGATAAGGATGGCAACGTGATCGATTCCTGGACATCCGTAAAAGATTCCCCACATGTGATCAAGAGACTTCAGGTTGGAAAAACATACATTCTGCGTGAGGAGCTTGCACCATACGGTTACTTACGTGCAACAGACGTAGAGTTCACGATCTCTGATACTGCAGAAGTACAGAAAGTCAAAATGGAAGATGAAGTCCCGGTAGCAAGACTTCTGGTAAACAAGAAAGGGGAATTCTTAGACAGTGTATCCCTTCTTGACAATGCAAAAGGCATGATCGAGCACCTGTTCAACTATGTGACCGGAAACCTGACCGATGTAACCTTCAATGTTTACGCGGCAGAAGCCATCCGTGCAGCAGACGGGGTAAGTGCAGATTATTATGCGGCAGATGAACTGGTCGGCTCCATTACAACAGATGGAAATGGCATCGCACAGATGGATAACCTTCCGCTTGGACGTTATTACATCGTGGAAAAAGAGACTGCACATGGTTACGTTCTGGATAATGAACGAAGATATGTGGATCTTACATACCGTGACCAGGATACACCTCTGGTTACTTATAGTGCCGACTGGCAGAATGCACGCCAGAGGGTACAGGTGGAAGTCCTGAAAAAAGAAAAGGACAGTGACAAAGTACTTTCCGGGGCGATCTTTGGCCTCTATGCAGCAGACGACATCGTATCTTCAAAAGGAAAAGTACTCCTTGCGAAAGACACCCTGATCGAACTGAAGACCACAGATGAGGATGGAAAGATCCAGTTTGTTGCAGACCTTCCGGTTGACAGCAGGTATTACATTAAGGAACTTGCCGCCCCGGATGGCTATGTGACAGACCAGGAACCGCAGGAATTCACTTTTGAGTACCAGGGCAGTGGAACCAGTGTTGCAGAGTATGCGTTCACCTTTGAAGATGAACAGACTACGGTAGAACTTTCCAAAGCAGACCTGACGGACAAAAAAGAACTTCCGGGAGCATCCTTAAAGGTAACAGATGAGGATGGAAATACGGTGGATGAATGGGTATCCAAAGAGGAAGCACATATCATCAAGGGTCTTATCGCAGGAAAGAAATACAAGATGACAGAAACAAAGCCGGCAGATGGTTATGTGACTGCGGAAAGTATTGAATTTACCGTCGAAAACACAAAAGAAGTACAGAAACACCAGATGCTTGATGATGTGACCAAAGTGGAAATCAGCAAGAAAGACATTACGGATTCCAGTGAGGTACCGGGAGCAAAACTGTTCATCCTGGATAAAGATGGAAAGAAAGTTGAAAGCTGGACGTCCACAGATAAACCGCATATGATCGAAAAACTTCCGGTAGGCGAATATACCCTTCGTGAAGAGCAAGCCCCGGATGGATACCTCATTGCGGAAGATGTGAAATTTACGGTAAAAGATACTGGAAAAGTCCAGAAAGTCAAAATGAAGGATGCACATCCGTATGGAAAACTGGTCATCAAAAAGACCGATTCCACCAGTAAGGCAGCCCTTTCAGGAGCAGAATTTGAACTGCGTGAAAAGGAGAGCGGAAAAGTCGTAGAAAAACTGGTAACGGATAAGACCGGAACAGCGACAAGCGGCAAGATTCCGATTGCTACTTATAAAAATGGAAAAGTAGAGAAAACCGTGGAATATATCCTGGTAGAGACCAAAGCACCAAATGGTTATGAATTAAGCAGCAAAAAAGAAGAGATCCGCTTTGAATACAAAGACGGAAAAACCAAGGTGATCGAGATCGTAAAAGAGATCAAAAATACCAAATCCCCTTCCGGCAGCACACCGACAGGAAACAGCCCGAAAACAGGGGACAGCACCAACATCTGGCTTCCGATCCTTCTGGCAGTCCTTTCTGCCTGCGGCATTGGCGGCGTGATCTGGTATAAGAAGAAAAAAGGAAATTAATACGGTTCTGGGCTGCTCGATTTACGGGCAGCCCTTTTTCCAGGAAGAATAATCGGAGGTTTGTATGAGACACATAAAAGAAATCATGATCGTGGCAGTCTGCCTGATGGTACTCAGCTTTTGCGTATGTACCGGTTTTGGCATTTACTTTATGTACCGGGAAGGTGTGCAGGAATATGAAGACCTGCGTACATACGTCAAGGAAACGGATGAGGATGACCATACCAAAGGAACAGATGGAAACGATGGAAAACAGACCGTGGTTGATTTTAAGGCATTAAAAAAGATCAATCCGGATATCGTTGCATGGATCCGAATCCCGGATACCAGCATTGATTATCCAGTAGTACAGGGAAACGATGACTCCTACTATCTGACGCACACTTTTAAGAAGACAGAACATGTGGCAGGAGCCATTTTCCTGGATTCCGATAACAATGCCGATTTTTCTGATGACAAAAACATCATTTATGGCCACAATATGAAAGATGGCAGCATGTTCCGCGGACTTCGAAATTTCCTTGACGATGAATTTTTAAAAGAACACCGTATCCTCTATCTGTATCTTCCGGATGAAGGAGTATGGATCTTTGTGATCGTAAAATGCGAGTATACACCGGCAGATGGAGATGCTTTCTTACTTGGAACGCAGGAGGAAGTTCCAACGCTTCTGCTTTCTACCTGTGGAACAGATGCCTCCAAACGTCTGGTCATATGGTGTGAAAGGCAGGAAGAGAAAGGTGGGCAGATAGGATATTCTGACGAGGAAGCAGAAGTACAGGAAGCCGGGGATGATCTTGCTTTCTTAGATGGGGAGTTTGTGGAAAACGAAACCCATGATTTTATTTAAAAGTTTGCAGAAATTTAATGGATAATTTCTAAAAAATATAACATTTTATTTTTCAGGTCTTTCTGGATGGACAGGAACAATCATGGTCTATCCGGAAAGGCCTTTTTTTATTGCAGGAATGGCGTAAAATGGCACTTTGATGGAAATATGATTGTAGAAAAAGGAAGAAAGAAAAGTGATGTTAGTTGCGACTACTTTAAAAATTGAGAAGAAAAATGTCGATTTTTCTCGAATTTTGTTTATAAAAACATATGACGTTTTCTGCTATTTCAAGACAAAATGATTGACAAAATATGGAAAAAAAGTTATGCTATAAAAAAGGTAATATTGTAGAGATTTTATATATGAGTGGTTCGACAAAGACTCATATATAGGAAGTTCGGTGAAAATCCGACACAGGAACGCTACTGTGATGAGCAAAAGCTACAAGTCAGGTCTATCCCTACAATATTGTGCATCAACCCTCGGTTTCAGGGCGGCACGGGTATTTTGTGACTGGGTCGTGCCATGCGTAGGGTGCGGCTTATTTTTTTACAAGAAAAACCGCACGTTACCATCACATCTCAGAGCACCAGGATATTCCCAATACGGGAGAGGAGGAGAAAGGCAGGTCCAGACTCGTGATCTGTACGGGACAGAAACCGCTGTCCTAAGGAGAAACTACGAAAAATGAGCATCTGAAAAGAAAAGGAGAGAAAAAGGTATGAGCAAAAAATTCAAAAGATTATCAGCAGTCATTTTAGCAGTTGTTATGATGCTTGGTTCAACTGTAATGGCTTCCGCAGCAACAATGCACATTTACATCAGAGAATGGGAACAGGGAACAAGCAGTAATACTTATTTAGGAACTCCGAAACCGATTTCTGGAATTACCAATCCTGTAGTTACTGTAACTGGCGTGGATCCAAATGGTACTTATAAAGATGCTCTTGATTTAGCAGATACTAAAAATCAGCTTAGTGTCACTTGGAATGAAAAAGCTAATGAGTATTTAACAGCACTTGAAGTTCCAGGATATGCTAATGCAAACGACGGAAAAAATATTAACCCGACATATGATGAAAAGGGTAATATGATTCATGCTACATGGCAGGGAAGTTCTTGGATGTGGTATCCGGGAAATGATGTTACTTTGGAAGACACTTCTTCTTATCCGCAGACAACATTAGGTGGAACAAAGGTACCATCAGCCAATGAATTTTCTATCGTATTGAGCTATGATACTACTCACTTTGATTGGTAAGTAGTAGAGCGTTGGAGGAATTGTGATGAAAAAAAAATATCTTGCCTATTGCCTTGCTTTATCCATGGTTTTAAGTACTTCGGCTCCAGTATTGGCGTCAGAACAGGTAGATGTTGTTGCTGAAAGCGTAGAAGAACCAGATGTGACGGTTGATTCAGAAATTGAGACAATTGAACCAGAAGATGATGTTGCTGTGTTTGAGAACAACTCTATTCTTACTGAATCTGAACAGGAAAGTGTAGAAAATAGTGCAATAGATTCTTTTGATGATGGTAGTGATAGCACTGACTTTGCAAGTGAAGAAGACGGTTGGATACAGTCAGAAGAGGTTACGGGACTTTCTTTTAAGTATGATAGCAGTAACCAGACATTTTATATGAAAAGTTCTATTCCGGTAGCGTTACCAGATAATACACAATCAGGTTGGACAAGTGAATGGCGAAATAAATACGGAACAGAGCTTAATAATGCTAAGACTGTAGTAATTGAAGGTGAAATCACTCAGATTGGAAAATTTAATTTTGATAATGGCCGACCAGGAGCTTATGATAATCTGGAGAAAGTAGTACTCTCACCAAATGTTACTAAAATTTCGACAGCTGCATTTAGTGATATAGATGCGTTGAAGAGCATTAATTTGAATAATGTCCAAATAATTGAAAACGCTGCATTTGCAGATTCTGGCGTGGAAAGTGTTACATTTGAAAACGAAGAATTGGAAATTGGAGAATATGCTTTTCAAAATTGTACAGCATTAACTACAGTAACAGCGAAAAAAATTCAAGATTTGGGAAGCAATGCATTTAATGGATGTACATCATTAAAAACATTTAATTGTGAAAGCAATATTGATAAAATTCCAAAAGAATGTTTCAAAGGAACGGCACTTACTGCATTTGATTTTAAAAATGTAACAAGTGTTGGAAGGAATGCCTTTAATAAATCAAGCTTGAAATCAGCTTGTTATGCTGGAACAAAAGAACAATGGGATTCTATGATTCCGGCTGCAAGTTGGTCCGGATCGACAATTCCAGCGGGAACTATTGTTCATTGCAAAGCAGATGCTATAGAATCAAAAGATGCAACTTGCACAGAAAACGGCTGGAAAGAAGTTGGTGTCTGCGAAGTATGCGGAGAACACTATTCTTATCCGACAGAGGAAAATGCGATTCCTGCTACTGGTCATACATGGTCCGAGGATTATGTAGTAGATAAAGCAGCAACCTGCACAGAAGCTGGTGAAAAGAGCAAACACTGTACAGCCTGTGATGCCAAAGAAGATGTACAGGAGATTCCGGCACTTGGACATGATTTTGTTTCCAAAGTAACCAAGAAAGCAACCTGTACAGCAGATGGTACTCTTACTTATACCTGCAGCAGATGCAACGAAACAAAGACCGAAACTATTAAAGCGACAGGCCATAAGTGGAGCAACTGGAAAAGAACAACAGCAGCTACAGTATTTAAACCAGAAGTTCAGACCAGAAAATGCTCTACATGCAATAAGAGCGAGGCAAGAAATGTTGGCAAAAAGCTTGCACCGAAAGCAACTCTTAATGCCTCTACTGTAACCTTAAAAGTAAAACAGTCTACTTCCAGACTTAAAGTTACCGGACTTGCAAAAGGCGATTCTGTGAAATCTTGGAAATCTTCCAATCGTAAGATCTTCACAGTAAGCGGCAAGTCTAACGGAACCTGCAAGATTACTGGTAAAAAGAGTGGAACTGCGAAACTGCAGATTACCCTTGCCAGTGGACTGAAGAAGACAGTTAAGGTAAAAGTTCAGACAGCAGCAGTAAAAACCTCAAAAATTACAGTATCCAAAAATGTAACTGTTCGGAAAGGAAAGAGAGTGACACTGAAGCCAGTCGTAACTCCATTCACATCCAGTCAGAAAGTTACTTATACAAGTTCCAACAAAAAGATTGCAACCGTTTCTTCCAAGGGCGTTGTAACCGGAAAGAAAAAAGGTACTGTAAAAATAACAGTAAAATCCGGATCTAAATCCGTTAAAGTGACTGTCAAGGTAAAATAATTAAGAGTTGAAGAGCTCTTCTTCCGTGAGGAAGAGGAGCTTTTTTTAAAGGAGGGACAAAATGAAAAAAACAAAATTGTGGAAAAGGATTGCCGGATGGCTGCTGGTATTTTTGTTAGCACTACAGCTTCCGGTAAATGCATTTGCAGAAGACTGGAATGCTAATGAGGCGTATACATCCGAAGAAACAGATTTGGCCAGTCAGGATATTCTGGAAGAAGATATTTCTGCAGATGAGCAGGTGGATTCGGAAGAAGGGACACTATCCGATGATCAGGTTGATCTTACGGAAGAAGATACGGATGATATTCAGATTGCTGAGGATGGAGATTCCGAGTTTGATCTGGAGATGGAGGAGCCGGTTACAGGTGAAAGTGAATTTACAGATGGGAGTGCCGCTCTTTTCAGTGATGGAACAGACCAGTCTGAAGGAGAAACAGGAGAATCAAAAGAAATACAGGTAACTGTCAGTGTCAGTAAAGATGGAGAGTTTCTTGATGACAAAGATGGAAAACCTATGGCAGGACGTGTAATAACGTTAAGCGGACAATCTAGCTATACTATGGATGATGCTCTGAGGGTAGCTCATGACTTGTATTATCCAGGAGGAGCAGAGGCTGGTTATGATTACCACGCGGATGACGCAGGTATATTTGATGGCGTGATTTACCGGTTATGGGGATATGACAAAAAGAATGTACCATATATTAAGTCTTCGTTAAATCGTAACAGTGCCAATTATGGTTCTGCGCTTGGAAGAACTGTAGAAAATGGTGACGAGATGCATTTTTTCATACAGCAGAAAAAGGACCAGGATAAACTTGCATTTTTTACAGAAGAAGAACAGACCGTTACAGAAGGACAGCCGATCGTTCTCAGACTCAGACAGGAAGATGATGCCGGACGTGCATATTCAAACTGCGAGGGAGCGTCTATCTATATAGATGGAAAAAAGCAGGAAAACATTATAACAGATGCAGAGGGAAAAGTAACACTTCCAGTGCTGGAAGCAAGAGAAACTCCCTACTTTATTACAGCAGAAAAACAAATCAATAATAATGGGACAGAGAGTACTGCGATTTCAGCAGCATATGCAAACATAACCGTTGTTCCGGGTGGAGTTGATAAAGGCGATTATATCAGCAGTGTGAGACTCTGCATTAAAAACAGTGAAACTGAAGTAAAAGAGGAATCAGTCAACGCTTTTGATGGGACGCAAGCATTTAACTTTCCAATAGGATTCAGTCATGGCGAGTTTTATGTAAATGTAAGTACAATGGAAAGCATTCCAGAGGGTTGTACTTTATATGCAGTTTACACCAGTCCATTGGATGATACAGTAAAAAGAGTGAAATTGTCACAGGATTCCTCAACTCTATTAAAAAATACGAGTGTGAAATATTCTTCAAAAGCAATTCTTTCTATTGGCTTTGAAGTAAGAAAGAATGGAAATATTTTACAGTCAATTGAAGTTCCAATACATTATAAAGCACGTTTAAATAAGCTGACAGTCAGTGATTCCTGGGGACATGAATTTCCTACAGGTTTGCAGGATACTACAGAAAGTCAAAACCTCGAGGTGACTGTACCGAAAAATACGGAATATATTGACATTGCCGGAAGTGACAATGACTGCTATGGCTCAATTGCGGAACATCCGGAATTGATTGCGATGGATGGTGTTGAACTTATTAAACGACCACTTGGTGGGGCTTTGCGGTTCACGCCTGATTGGAATAGTCATTCGGAGTATACAGCTGTCATAATATTAAAAAAAGATGATGCAAAGTATGTTTCAGAAGATACAGTATATACGCTTACCATAAAGTCGGGGGAAATTGACTATACTCCAATACTTACTGATAACAGGGAGCCAAATGGAGTAGGGATTATGCAAGGCGAGAAAGCTGAGCCGTTTATAGTGCAAGCTTCTGTTTTACAGGAAAATGAAGGAAAACTTTCTTATCAATGGTATGTAAGTTCAAGTGCAAGTTCGGATATTAAAGATTATGATAAAATAGAGAATGCAGTTGAAAATTCATACACAATAAATACAACTCAGCCACAGTATTATAGATACTATAGATGCCTTGTTTCTTATGAAATAAATACACATCTTTATACTGCGACAAGTAACGTTTTTTCAGCAAGAGTATACCCACATGTAGCAGATAAGCCTGTAATACTCCAACAGCCTAAAGACACAACCTATGTCAAGGGAATCCCTATTACAGAAAAATTGGAAATAGTTGTACAAAAATCTAACGATTTTCGCGTTAAAACAGAGTATCAGTGGTATCAAAATAGAGTAAATTCAACGCAAGATGGAATATTAATATCTGGAGCGACTGAAAATACATATAGTCCAGAAATAAAAGAAACAGGAATAACTTACTATTACTGTAAAGTAAAAACAAATATTCTAGCATATATAAATGGTGATGGTGTAAAGATATCGAGTGAAGAGATCTGTTCGGATATTGCCTGTGTCACCGTCACAGAAGCTCCTCTCCCATGGGAGGGAAACGGAAGTGAAAGCTCTCCATATCTCCTTAAGACAGCTTCAGATGTAGAAGCACTGCGGGACAAAGTAAATACAGAGGGATTTTCCTTTGAAAATACATACTTCCAGCTTACGGAAGACATCACCCTGCCAACTGGATGGAAGCCTATCGGTGTGACTAAGGATGGAAGGAAAGACCTGAAAAATGGCGAGAACCTTAATGCATTCAGCGGTATTTTTGATGGAAATAACCATACCGTAATAGTACCGGAGGGCGGGCTGCCTCTCTTTGGTTATGTCCGTAATACAAGGATCCGTAACCTGAACATCTATGGAAAGAAGATTGCCGGTTATGGCCTTGTCAATAACTTTGAAGGTGTGGGACTTTCCGGAATGGCAGTTGAGATCGACAATGTTACCCTGAAAAGTGGTTCCAGTACCCTGAAATCCGGCCTTCTGGGTGCGAATAAGACGATGAGCCCTTATGCCGGATGTTCTTCAGCCTTTGAGGCAACGGTACGGAACTGTACGATTGAGAAAGATGTTGTCATCGGATATGACAGAAATGAGAATGAGATCGGGGCCATTGCCGGACGTATGCAGGGTACCGTAGAAGACTGTGTAAGTTATGCGATCGTTTACGGAACCAGTTATGTAGGCGGTATTATCGGAACCAGGGACAATGCCATGGGCAACTGCTCTGTGATCGGCTGTAAATTTTATGGCACCGTAGAGGCTTCTGGTGAAGTGGCTGGTGGTATTGTGGGCGGCGGTTATGACAATTCCACAGCCCCGAACGGATGCAAGATAACTATCAACAGCTGCAGTTCAGAGGGAAGCATCACCGGTTCTGACAAGGTCGGAGGAATCCTTGGTGGAGACCTCTATGTGGCACAGACCTGGAACAACTGCACTTATACCTTTAAAAACAATTCCTTTACAGGAAAGGTACAGGCAACAAAGGCAGACGCAGCATATGTAGGAGGTATCATTGGTTTTTATGACAGCCTGAACCGGATCGATGACATCACCAACAATTATTATGCAAAAGACTGCGGGGCAGATAAAGGAATCGGTTTTGTAAGATACATTGATACCAACTGTCTGACCCATGAGACGGCAAGCGGAGCCACTTATGTCAATACAGAAAAAGAAACCACCAGCTGCCCGAAGGTGGAAGGCTGCGGATGGCAGACCGGATATAACCGGACGGATGATCCACTGGGGGCAGACCAGGAAAAACTGGTCTCTACAGAAGGCCTGCGTGTTTATGTGGATTCCCTGGAGCTGACTGGTGATTACCGGACAGAGTTTTACCTTGGGGAGGACCTGGATCTCAGTGGAATGAAAGTGGTTGCTGTGATCAGTGACGGAACCAGACAGGAGCTTTCGCTGACAGATCTTACCATAGAGGGATATAACAAGGATAAACGTGGGGAACAGAAACTGAAAATTTCCTATAAGGAAGCATTCGTGGAACTGACCGTTAAGGTATTGAAAAAAGATGCCGGTACGATCACGGTAAGCTTTACGCTTCTCGGAGACTCTGTTCATGGCAGTGCAAAGGAGGATCAGGAACACACCCTGCGAAAAGGAAATCTGGATACCTGGATCGCAGCAAAAGATTACACGATCGATGGAAATGCCAACGTCCTGGAACTCTTAAAAGAAGTGCTGTCCAAAAATGGAATGAGCTGTCGTACATTGAGGGATGAGACCTACATTGCCGGAATCACGAAGGATGGTCAGGAGCTTGCAGAATTTTCCAACGGACAGAACTCCGGCTGGATGTATACTTTAAATGGAATCCACCCAGATCTTGGAGTAAAAGAGCAGTACCTGGAAGACGGGGATGAGATCGTATTCCATTATACCGATGATTATACCCTGGAACATGACCATGTATGGGACAGCAAATGGAATTTTGATAAGGATGCCCACTGGCATGAGTGTGTTGCCATGTATGGAAAATGTGACATCACGGATAACACGAAAAAGGGTGGTTACCAGAAGCATTCCTATGGAAAAGGAAAGCAGATCAAGGCTGCTACTTATAAGACAACCGGACTGATGAGATATACCTGCCAGGTCTGCGGATACGAAAAGACGGAAACGATTCCTGTAATTGCACATACGCATAAATACACCTGGAAAACTACGGCAAAAGCTACGGTATTCCGTCCGGCGAAGCAGGAAGGAACCTGTTCCCTCTGCGGTAAAAAACAGACACGGAATTATGGAAGCAAATTAAAGGCAACTATAAAACTGAACGTATCCTCCATTAACCTGCGGCGGAAACAGGCCACCACAAAGGTGAAGGTTTCCATGGCATATGGAGATTCCATAAAGTCCTGGGCTTCCAGCAACAAAAAGATCGTGACCGTTGATAAGAACGGAAAGATCAAGGCCGGAACCAAAACAGGAACGGCAAAGATCACCGTTACTTTAAAGAGTGGAAAGAAAGCGACTCTGAAAGTAAAAGTCCAGACTGCAAAGGTAAAGACTACGAAGATCAGCGGCCTCAAGAAAAAACTGACCATCAAGAAAGGAAAGAGTGTTACTTTAAAACCAGTGGTCAGCCCGATCACTTCCCAGGAGAAAGTGACCTACCGTTCTTCCAACAAGAAGATTGCAACAGTCAGCTCGAAGGGCGTGGTTAAAGGCCGGAGAAAAGGAACCGTTACCATCACAGTTAAATCTGGAAAGGTGACAAAAAAGATAAAAATTACAGTTAAGTAAACAGAGTAAGGGTGTAAAAGGTATCAAAAATCAAATAGTGTTTTTGGTACCTTTTCATCCGATAGAGGATAATTATGAAGCAACTGAAAAAAATATATTGGAAACGGATCGGGGTAATAGGAATCATCTGTTTTATGCTTTTGTGGAGCTGTCTCCTTACGGGCTGTGGAATCGGGAAAGGGGATTCCGGAAAGCCTGCTGCCTGTACCATTTCGATAGACTGCCAGACGATCCTTGACAATATCGGTGATTTAAAAGAAACCAAAAAAGAATTTGTTCCGGAGAATGGCTGGATACTTCCGGAAATGGAAGTTAAATTTACTACGGGCGATACCGTATTTGACATCTTAAAAAAAATCTGCGGGGAAAAGAACATCCAGCTCTCTTCCAAATACACCCCGTTATATAAAAGCTATTACGTGGAAGGCATCAATCAGCTTTATGAATTTGACTGCGGAAAAAATTCTGGCTGGATGTACAGTGTAAATGGAGAGTTCCCGAATTATGGGGCTTCCAGTTATAAGCCCAAAGATGGGGATAAGATTGAATGGAAGTATACCTGCAATCTTGGAAGTGATGTTGGAAACCCATACAAAGATAAGAAGTAAAGAAATTGTGAAAAATAGTTAAACTGGTATGAGATAAAGACCAGAAACATTGGCGAACATTGACAGAAATAAGGCGTATCGTTATAATTAGAATAACAAAAAAATCGAGCGTGGTTCGGCTGATGGCAGCCGATTTAAGGAAATCCGGTGCGATTCCGGAGCTGCTTTTCCCTGTGTGAAATGTATCGACTGAAAAACGTCTTATGAAAGCATTTTGAGCCAGTATATCCAACACGTCAGGTAAAGAATACAAACATGTAAAAGATATACAGTTTGTATGAGCCGAACGTTGGAAAGGAGATCATATGCGCTCACAGAATGATAAAGCAACATGGAGTATACTGCGATTTAATCATCGTACATTTACGGCACAGCTTGCCAGTATGCAAAGAAACAAACAGGTAGCAGCAATTCCTGAAAAATATATTTATATTGATGATTGCTGTTATAAGGGCAACGGGAAAATAAAAGAGATAATCCTGCCATCCGGCTGCAGAATCATAGGAAAGGAAGCTTTTGCAAGCTGCCAGCTCCGTAAGCCCGTTGTATTCCCACAGACCGTTAAAGAAATCAAAGAGAGTGCTTTTTCGGAAAATCATTCTCTCAGAGAAGTAACATTTCCGGCATCTTTGGAAATTTTGGGAGATTATAGTTATAAAGGATGCACAACCCTTAAAAAGGTAGCATTTGAAACCAGTTCAGAATGCCGCAGGATTCCGGAGTGCTGTTTCCATTCCTGCACGCAGTTAAGTAAAGTGGTATTCCCGGAGCATTTAAAGAGTATAGGAAGAAGAGCTTTTTACCGCTGTAAGGAATTAAAGGAGATCACGCTGCCGGATACACTGGAAGAAATTGGTTTGGAAGCCTTTTACTTCTGTTGCTTTGAAACCATAGTCTTACCAAAAGAAATTAAAAAATTAGATCAGAGGGCCTTTTTCGGATGTAAGAAATTGAAAGAGGTATATATTCCGGAAAATATCATGTATCTTGGAGAGGAAGTCTTTCATGGATGCAATCGGCTGGAATATCTGGAGATACATCATGATCCTGAGCATATTGGCTCAAAAATCGTGAACAAAAACTGCACGATACGTTGCAAAAAGGGAAGCAAAGTGGATTTGTACTGTGAAGAGCAGGGATTAAAGAGGGAGTACATTTAAACGTGTTATCAACAAATAAGACCGAGAAAAGAAACAGACAGCCTGCGGATCAATCCATCATTGATGCTTTTTCCACATGCCATCCATTTTTGAATTTTTTTTATTTTGCTGTAGTACTGTTATTTACTATGTTTAATCAGCATCCCGTCTTTATCTGCATTTCTTATGCGGGTGCTTTGTCTTATTCCATCCTTCTGCTTGGAGGAAAAAGGACACTTAGGCAAAGCTTTCTCTTTACCCTTCCCAGTCTTTTGATCGTGGCTCTTCTGAATCCACTTTTCAATCATTATGGGGTCACGATGTTATATTACGTAGAAAGCAGTGGAAACTGGATCACTTTGGAGGCCTTAGTCTATGGAGTAGTCCTTGGAGCGGTCATGTTCGTAGTGATTCAGTGGTTTTCCTGTTATAATAAAGTTATGACAAGTGATAAATTTATTTACCTGTTTGGAAGGCTGATACCGGCCCTTTCTCTGATCCTTTCCATGGCGCTTCGCTTTGTCCCCAGATTTACGGGGCAGCTGAAAGTGATCCGGAACGGTCAGAAATCCATGGGAAGGGATGTTTCAGAGGGCAGTCTTTTTAACCGCATCCGTGCGGGATTTAATATGCTGTCGATACTGGTCACATGGGCTTTGGAAAATGCCATAGAAACTTCGGATTCCATGCGGAGCAGGGGATATGGATTAAAAGGCAGGACTGCTTTTTCCATTTACAAATTTACGAAGAAGGATAAAAGCCTTCTGGCAGTGATGGCAGCTTTATTCCTTGTATTTGCCACTGGCTGTATGAATGGGGCTTCTTATGCAAGTTATGATCCCCGTATTTTACTTGCTGGTTTTACCATTCAGGGGCATCAGGCTCCGGTATCTGTTCCAGTAGTTGAAGCAATGCTTACATACATCTGTTTCGCATGTTTTTGTTTCATTCCGGTGATCCTGGATGTGACGGAGACTATCCGTTTTGCCAGAAGCCGGAAGCATTGTGAAACAGATCTGGATATGACTTACAAAAAAATCTACGAAACTCTGGAACAGGAAGGATAATGATTATGAATCTTGTAGAAGTAAAGGAGTTTAGCTTCGCATACCCGGAATGTTCCAGGAAGGTTCTGGACCATGCGAATCTGAAAATAGAAGAAGGAACGTTAAATGTGATCTGCGGACGGAGCGGATGCGGCAAAAGCACGCTGCTGCGCCAGTTAAAAACCGTGCTGGCCCCGGTTGGAAAGTCAGAGGGAGAAATCTTTTACCGGGGGATGCCGCTTTCGGGGATTGACCACCGGACACAGAGCCAGGAGATCGGTTTTGTCATGCAGAACCCGGATAATCAGATCGTAACGGATAAAGTCTGGCATGAGCTTTCCTTTGGACTGGAAAGCCTGGGATATGACAATGCGACTATCCGGCTGCGGGTTGCGGAGATGGCCAGCTATTTTGGTATCCATCAGTGGTTTTATAAAAATGTCTCAGAGCTGTCAGGAGGGCAGAAGCAGATCTTAAACCTGGCTGCGATCATGGCAATGCATCCATCCCTTTTAATACTGGATGAGCCTACGTCTCAGCTGGACCCCATCGCTGCTTCTGATTTTCTGGAAACCGTAAAAAAGATTAACCGTGATATTGGAACAACGGTGCTCCTTACGGAACACCGGCTTCAGGATATCATCCCTTATGCGGATAGGGTATTTGTCATGGATAAGGGGAATGTTTATCTGGAAGGAACTCCCAGGGAAATCGGGGTAAAATTAAAGGAACAAAAACATGGCATGTTTCTTTCCATGCCGATTCCTATGCAGATCTATGGTGAGACAGACAGTCAGGCAACCTGTCCGCTGACAGTCAGTGAGGGAAGACAGTGGCTCTCCCGTTACTGTAACGAAAAAGGAATTGCTTCGGATAGTCAGCGAAAGAGCGAAATTACTGAAAAAGTCAGATACACAAAAACAGATAGTTCGAAGAAAGAATTGTCCATTCAGGCGAAAGATGTCTGGTTCCGGTATGAAAAGGACAGTCCGGATGTTGTCCGGGATCTTTCCCTGGAGGTAAAAAAGGGAGAGTTCTATGCACTGGTAGGTGGAAACGGTACGGGAAAGAGCACTACGCTGTCTCTTTTAAGCCGGGTGCGATGTCCATACCGTGGGAAGATACTTCTGGAAGGGCGGGATATCCGTTCGTATAAAGACCGGGATCTGTATTGTGGGCTTTTGGGAGTCATGCCGCAGAACCCACAGAGCATTTTCTTAAAGAAAACAGTCCTGGAAGATTTGTATTCTGTGATCGGGGGCAGGAGAGAAAAAATGTCTTCGGAATATCAGATTCATATGAAAAAAGAAAAGGCTATAGAAGGGATCGTAAGCCTTACCAGGCTGGAAGGGCTTCTGGAAAGACATCCTTATGATCTGAGTGGCGGGGAACAGCAGAGGCTGGCACTTGCCAAAGTCCTTTTGCTTCGTCCGAGGATTCTCCTGATGGATGAACCTACGAAGGGAATGGATGCAGAATATAAAGAAGAGATCGGAAAGATCTTAACCCGGCTGAAACAGCATGGCCTGACGATCTTTATGATCTCCCATGACGTGGAATTTGTTGCAGAGTATGCGGACAGGGTAGGCCTGTTTTTTGAGGGAAACATCGTTACCAGCCAGAATACCCGGGAGTTTTTTGCCGGAAATAATTTCTACACAACTGCAGCAAACCGGATGGCAAGACATTTGTTTCCGGAAGCTGTGACTGGAAAGGATGTGATTGCATGCTTACGGAACAGCAACTAGACCAGTTTATAGATGAATTCTGGGAAGACATTCCAAATGAAAGGGCAGAAGATGGGCCGGCAGAAGATCTGGAAGAATACACCCTTCCTTCTGATGGGATGATCATCCGGCAGATGGAAAAGAAAGGGAAAGTGAACCGGAGGACCTGGTTTGCCCTTATCTTGATGCTGTTAGTGGTTCCGCTGCTTTTGTATCTGTCGGTCAGGTTTTTCCATGGAAGGAAATATCTGATATGCAGCCTGATTGTGATCGTGGCTGCAATGCTCCCGTTTTTTATGATGTTTGAAGGACGCAAACCAAAAGCACGGGAAATCATGGTGATCTCTGTCCTTGCAGCGATTGGTGTTGCAGGCAGGGCTGCCTTCTTTATGGTACCCAGTTTCAAACCGGTAGCTGCTATTGTGATCCTTACCGGTGTTTCTTTTGGGGGAGAGGCGGGGTTTCTCGTTGGCTGTCTTATCATGATGTTATCCAACATGTTTATGGGACAGGGTCCCTGGACACCATGGCAGATGTTCTCTTTTGGCATCATCGGGTTCCTGGCAGGAATTCTTTACCAGAAAGGAATCTTAAAAGCAAGGAAGCGGGATCTTTGTATCTATGGATTTTTAAGTGTGGTGCTCATCTATGGCGGGATCATGAATCCGGCAAGCATCTTAATGTCTTACGGATACATCACACCGGCCAGCCTGGTTGCTTTTTACATTTCAGGGATCCCTGTGGATCTGGTGCATGCACTGTCAACTGTGATCTTTTTATGGTTTTTGAGCAGGCCGCTTCTTGAAAAACTGGAACGCATTAAGAAAAAATACGGGCTGATTGAGTCCGGGAAAGAGGAAATGCTTTGATCTATGTCAGCCATTTGATCTGCGATGAAGATATGAAAGAGCTCTGCTGCCAGTACGGGACTGGGGTGGAGAGCATTGAGTTTTCCATTTCCGACAATTTGGACCAGCTGGAAAGAAAAATAGAACTGTATCAAAAAAGGCTGGGGCAGATGGGAAATCCGCCGCTTACCCTGCATGGGCCTTTCCTGGACTTAAACCCGGCATCTTTTGACAGTCGGATAAGGAAAGTGACGATGGAACGGTTTGACCAGTGTTACCAGGCAGGGATCCGCCTGGGGGCAGAAAAGATCGTATACCATTCCGGGATGATCCCTACGGTATATTTCCGGGAAGGATGGGCGGAACAAACAGGCCGGTTTTTCCGGGAGTTTTTAAAAGACCGGGAAGGCCCTGAGATCGTCATGGAAAATGTCCTGGATGAAGACTGGCGGCTTCTTTTGGATGTATATAGAATCGTAGATCATCCAAAGTTTAAGCTGTGCCTGGATATGGGGCATGCACACTGCTATTCGGAAATCTCTGTCCTTAAATGGGCGAAGGAACTTGCTCCATATGTCGGACATGTCCATATCCATGACAATACAGGGGACAGGGATTCCCATTTGGGCTTAGGAAAGGGCACAATTCCATGGGAAAAGGTTTTAAAACTTCTTCCCTGCACAAAGGAACGGACCTGGACGATAGAATGTTCCAATAAAGAAGATGTGATTCTCAGCGTAAAACAGATAAAGGAAAAAATGAGGGGGAAATTATGAACAGATTAAAAAAACGGACATGCCAGTTTCTGGTGTTAGTTACCACAGCGGGGCTTTTGACAGGCTGCGGGGGCGGAACCCCAAAGCTGGAAGATGCACTGAAAAAGACAGCTGCTTATGAACAGGAAACCGTAACTTCACCGGCATCAGATACCCTGGGTGGGGAATGGACAGTGATCGCACTTGCCCGTTCAGGAGAAACGGTAGATGAAAACTATTTTGAAAAATACCGGGCCAATCTTGAAAAACGTGTCAAAGACCAGGAAGGCGTGCTCAGCGATAACCGTTATACCGAGTATTCCAGGGCAGTCATGGCCCTGAAATCCATAGGGAAAGATCCGACAGATATTGGCGGCTATGATATCGAAAAGTCGCTGGAAGATTTTGATGCAGTGGTCTCACAGGGTTTAAACGGTGCCATCTATGCACTGATCGCCTTAAATGCCGATGACCCGGATGCCAATAAAGACGGGGAACTGGAACAGAAATATCTGGATTACATATTGGAACGGGAAAAAGCAGATGGCGGATTTTCCCTGGATGATAACGCAGAAGACGGGGATGTGGATCTGACCGCCATGACACTGCAGAGCCTGGAACCCTACCAGGATGAAGAAGATGTAAAGGAAGTCATTGACAAGGGTGTGGAATTTCTGGCAGATATACAGGACGATGATGGCGGTTATACCGCATTTGGCGCAAAGAGCTCAGAATCTATTTCCCAGACCGTGATCGCCCTCAGTGCGGTAGGCGTAGACTGCAATGAGGATGAACGCTTCCAGAAAGATGGAAAAGGCCTGTATGATACCCTGATGACTTTTTATCAGAAGGATGGAAGTTTTAAACATACCCTGGACGGGGAAAGCAACCCCATGGCAACAGACCAGGGATTCTGTGCACTGGTGGCTTACCAGCGTTACCAGGATAAGGAAAACAGCTTTTTTGATATGACAGACCACAGATAAGGATGGAGGAAAGAAAATGCCGCAGAAGATAAAAGAACTCCAGAATCAGCTGGAGAAAATCATTAAAGGAAAAAAAGATATTACAGATAAGATCCTCATGGCAGTGCTCGCAGAGGGACATGTCCTTCTGGAAGATGTTCCTGGTGTCGGTAAGACGACGACCGCACTGGCACTGAGCCGTCTCATGGGGATGGAATTTAACCGTATCCAGTTCACCCCGGATGTTGTCCCTTCCGATGTGACCGGATTTACCATGTATGACAAACAGAACGGACAGTTCTCCTATCATGAGGGAGCGGTCATGTGCAACCTTTTATTGGCAGATGAGATCAACCGTACTTCCAGTAAGACCCAGTCTGCCCTTCTGGAAGTAATGGAAGAAGGAAAGGTGACGGTAGACGGGGAAACCCATTGTGTGCCATCCCCGTTTGTAGTCATTGCCACAGAAAACCCGGTGGGCTCTTCCGGTACACAGCTCCTTCCGGAATCACAGCTTGACCGTTTTATGATCAGTGTCAGCATGGGATATCCGGATCACCAGAGCCTGGTGGAACTGTTACGGGACAGACAGAAGGAAAATCCCCTGGAAAATGCAAAGACCGTAGTTACCCGGGAGGAGGTGCTGAAACTCCAGAAAGAGGTACAGGAGATCTATGTGGCAGACCAGGTGCTTGATTATGTGGCACATCTTGCAGAGGCTACGAGAAATCATGAACTGATCACACTGGGATTAAGCCCGCGTGGAACCCTGGCACTGGTAAGGATGGCAAAAGCAGCTGCCTATATGAAAGAAAGGGATTATGTTATTCCAAAGGACGTACAGGATGTCTTTAAGGACGTTGCGGCACACAGAATGATTCTGGATTCCAAGGCGAGGTATCAGGAAAAATCTGCCCGTGAGATCCTTTCTGAGATTCTGGCAGACGTGGCGGAACCGAAGGTGGAAGGATGATAAAGGACAGGATCCTGTGGCTCTTGTGGCTGGTCTGCATGGCAGGAGCAGCAGTAATTACAGGCACATGGCTTTTTGCAGCGGTTCTTTTGCTCACCGTTCTTATTTTGATCTTTTCTGCAGGGAGTGTGGTTTTGTCCGGAAAAAAAGCCGTTATCAAACTGCATCTCCCAAAGGCATCAGAGAGAATGGAGTGTTTCCATGGAAAAATGTATTTGGAAAATCAGTCTGCATGGCCGGTATTTGGCGGAGCAGGAGTGCTCAGATGGGAAAATCTTTTTACCGGTGAAAAAGGAGAGATCCCTCTTTCCTTTTCCCTGGGAGGAAAGGAAAAACAGGTCATCGGGTTTGAGACCGGAAGCAGCTGGTGCGGCTGTATCAGATTTTGTTTTTCTGACTGGAAATGCCAGGATTTTTTTCGTGTCTTTTCTTTAAAAAGGAAGGCTGATACATGCGCTTATACCGTTGTAATGCCGGAAAGACAAAAAGGTGAGCTTTCCCTTTTTACAAGGGAAGGATTCGACATGGAAAGTTTCCGCTATTCCGGAAGCCGCCCGGGGGATGATCCGGGAGAAACTTATGACATCCGGGAATACCGTTCCGGTGACAGTATCCGGCAGATCCACTGGAAGTTGTCCGGAAAGCTGGATGACATTATGATCCGGGAAAAAAGCTTCCCGGTGGATGATACGGTACTGATTCTGGCGGAAGCATTTCAGGCAGACCGGGATCCGCAGCGTGCGGAAACGGTGGCAGAAGTCTTTTCAGCAGTCCTTCAGAGCTTTATGGAAAAGAAGATCTCCTGCCAGGCCGGAGTCTATGACCACAGCACTGGGAAGTTCCGGCTGGAGAAGATCCGTACAGAAGAGGACCGCGAAAACATCCTGTACCGCTTCCTGCGTTATGGAAGTGATGCAAAAACACCGGTCACGGTACGGGAATATCTAAAAGACCCGGGAATACAGAATTTTGCAAACTATGTATATATAACCGGCGACCCGCAGGACAAAGAAGCAGAACTCCTGGCAGCAAAGGGAGAAGTGACTATCGTAGGATGCGGCACAGGCGGCAGAGACAGTGGAGGAGAACAGGTATTATGGAAATACGGATCACAGAATCCAAAAGACAGTCAAAAACAGCATATGGAAAACAACTGTCCGGTATCCTGCTGGAAACTGCACTGATCTGGCTTAGTGCAGGCGGAGGGCTCCTGCTTTTTATGAGTGTCCTTACTGAGCAGGAACGCATGGCACCGATTTTGGGAAGCGTGCTTCTTATGGCAGTGTTCTGTACTGCAACAGAAAGAATGGGAAAATATGGGCTTTATGGACGGCTGGGACTGGGAATGGTTTCCATCGCAGGGATCTTCCTGTTCCATGGACAGCTCTTAGACGGCATGGCATTATACTGGAATGATATGGCAGACATCCTGGGAAGCCGGGCAGGAATTTACCTCAAAAGGTTTGAGACTGCCGGGATACAGGGAGGGGATGCCGCCCGCATGGTATTCCTTATTTATCTTGGAATGGCAGCGGCAGTCTGCGGATTCCTTATCCTGAAATTGAAGTTTTATCTACTGGTGCTTGCCTGGGCTCTGGTACTTCCTGTCCTTTCGGGAATCCTTGGTATGGAACCGGATGCAGGCACAGGAGTTATTTTTTACATGGGGATCCTTTTGGAACTGAATCTTATCCTTTCCCGTTCTGGAAGGAAACGCCACCGGGCAGAGAGCAGCCGGGCATTTTTGACAGGAAGCATCCTGGCATGTGCGGTAATGCTGGCAGCCGGGATCCTTCTGGAACAGTTTATGCCGTCCGAAGACTATGGTTCCTCGACACTTGTCACAGAAGCTAAAAAAGAGGCCCTGGACGGGATCAGCAGCCTGCGGTACAAAAAAGGAAAGATAAATACCCTTCCGGATGGAAAGCTGAAAGAATGCGGTGCTTGGAGTGCCTCAGATGATACGGCACTTTCCGTTACCATGGAAAATCCGGATTCTCTCTACCTGAGAGGATTTGTGGGAAGCGTGTATGACGGTTCTTCCTGGGAAAGCCTGGATACGGAGGATGCCTATAAACAGAGGACGCTCTTTTACTGGCTCCACCAGGATGGATTTTATGGGGAGACCCAGCTAAGCCGTGCAAGGGCATTTGCAGATGATGATGCCCTTTCTGATAAAGTATCCGAAGTGGACATAAAAAATGAAAAGGCAGACAGCCGTTATCTCTATACCCCTTATGAGATCACAGAACTGCCTGCAGGATACAGGAAAGAGACACCGTTTGCTGACAGTATGTTAAAAGCAAAAGGACTCTTTGGAGCAAGAAACTATCACTATCAGGCAAATGGAAACCTGGTAAAAGATTTTACGGTGCTGGGGGCAAGGGTCTATCAGGCACTTGCCAGGGATGAAGGGGATTCCTACCGTGATGATGAGAGTTATTACAACGCATTTGTGTACAGCCAGGATACGAAGCTGTCCGGTGCACTGGAAACCCTGTTCCGCAAAGAACTGGGGGACGGTGGAAACCGGGAACAGGGGCATACCGATTACTATACAGCGATCAGCAGGATCCGTTCCTATCTGGAAAAGAACCTGACTTACAGCACGGCAACCGATCCGTATACCGGACAGGGGGATTTTGCAGAGGACTTCCTGACAAACACCAGGATCGGCCACAGTGTCCATTATGCCACGGCAGCGGCACTGATGTTCCGTTATTACGGGATCCCGTCCCGTTATGTGGAAGGCTATCTGATCACACCGGAAGATATCAAAGATAAAACCCCGGGGGATACGATAGAAGTCCCGGGAAAGAATGGACATGCCTGGACCGAGATCTATATGGACGGCCTTGGATGGGTACCGGTAGAAATGACACCGGAATACTATAATGTCATGGAGGAAGCAGACCTCACGGCAGGCCTGGAGGCAAAAGGAGCCAAAGCAGCCGCCATCCCGGAAGCACAGGACGAACCGCCTGCACAGGAGAACATCCAGACACACTGGAGCTTAAAACTGGCACTGTTCGGAATCGAAAAGCTTCTGATCCTCCTGCTTGCAGTATTTGACCTCTTCTGCCTGATATTTATCTTTACGGTCTGTGTGCTCCGCATCCACGCAAACAGAAGACGGAGAAAACTGTTTGAAAGTGAAGATGACCGCCAGGCAGTTCGCGCCATGGCCGGATATGCGCGACTTCTTTATTATCATGGCCCTGAGCTTTATTCGGAAGATGCCATGAAGTGTTACCGAAAAACAAGCGTTATTGGGGAAAAGGCTGCGTTCAGTCCCCATGCCGTATCAAAAGAAGAACGAAAGGATACCGCTCTGTGCGTGCAGAAGATGAAAAAAGAACTGAAAAAAGCCAGAAGCTGGTATGGAAACTGGATCATGAAATATATAGAAAGGCTGTATTAAGGAGGAAATGACCATGAAAAAGAGAAAAAAGAATAACCGGCTTTCCTTTCTGACAGCTATTGTCTGTCTCCTGCTTTTTGCTGGAGTATTATTTCTGGGAATGAAAAACTATGAACCGGAGAAAAGTGAAAATCCGGTACAGGGGGTGAACAGTGAAAGCTCCTTAAAGGGCTATCTTGGAAAGGGATATGCTTATGCCGGAAGCCAGGAAGATGCTTCCACGGGTGAAGAATCTTCCTTTGAAGAACAGGCACAGATCCTGGAAGATGAACCGGAGGAAGAACCGGAAAAGAAAAAGGAAGAGGCACAGGCGACTGTCACCCCGGAGCCGACATCAGAGCCGGAAGCTTCCCAGACACCGGAACCGGACAGCCAGAAGGAAGATACCCAAAAAGGGGATACCGATCCGGAAGACGGCTCCACAGGCGAGGATAATGACAGCTCCAAAGACAATACCATCCATTATGACAAAAATGGTGACCAGGATGATGACAGCCGGAAAGAAACACCGGACCAGGACGATGACCGGAACCAGGATGGGGCGCAGGTACCGCTCAGTGCAACGCCGACGCCATCTCCGGAGCCGGAACCGACACAGGAACCGGAGGAAGACCATTATCCAACGATCGCCACAGACCTGACTGACGGGGAAACGGTAAATGCCGCATACCGTACATTTTATGTACAGGCGGTAGACTGGTACGGGAACAGCTTATCCTCTACGGCACTGGAAGTATATGGAAACGGTGAAAGACTTTCTTCAAAAGGGGAGCCTTCGCCGGGAATCCTGGCTTACCGTCTGGATCTGAATGAGGGCAGCAACACTGTGGATATCAAGGCAACGGATGATGAGGGATGGAGTACCACGCTTCCAACGTTTACCATCTATAAAGGGAATGAGAGCCAGGAAGAACCTGCCGGCTCCATCACGGTCAGCATTGAGGCGGGGACTGTCGGACTTGGGACAATCCTGCCGGCGACATCCATCGACTTTTATCAGGGCGAACAGCTTTCCTCCGTGGTCTTAAGGCTTCTGCAGAACAGCGGGTTTGACTGGAGGAATGATGGAAGTGCAACAGGAGGTTTTTACCTGAAAGCTATCGGACGCGGCGGCATCACTTCCGGAGCTTCGATCCCGGATGACCTGATGGCGCATCTGACAGAAGTAAACTGCCAGCTGTCCGGGCATGATGCCAACTGGCTGGGAGAATTTGATTTTACCATGAATTCCGGCTGGATGTATTTTGTAAACGGTGAATATATGAACATTGGAATGTCGGGCTATTTCCCGGCAGACGGTGACGAAGTAAGGCTTCGCTTTACCCTGTATTCCGGAGCAGATCTGGGTGTCGGGGATAACGGCGAAGTATGGGGGGACTGGTAATGAAAAAAAACAATTTAAAGAGACCGATCATTAACAAATTTATTATCGGGACCCTTTCTGCAGGACTTCTGGCAGGAGGGGCTGCACCAGAAACAGATGTAATCTTTGTCAGGGAAGTTTATGCAGCAGACAGCACAGAGAGTTCGGAAGGGGAAACGCTGGCAGAACCATCGGTACCCGCAGAACCTACCGCCGTTCCGGAGCCGACTGCAGAACCGGAGCCGACCCAGATACCGGAACCAACCGCTGTGCCGGAACCGACTGCTGCACCAGAGCCAACTGCCACTCCGGAACCAACCGCTGCGCCGGAACCGACGGCAGCTCCAGAGCCTTCCGTTACGCCGGAGCCTTCTGTTACACCGGAGCCTTCTGTTACACCGGAACCGACCATCACTCCGGAAGTTAAAAGCAGCAATGCGGATCTGAAAGAATTATATATATCCAGCTCCGATACCTGGGGAAAAGGGATCTTAAAACTAGATCCCGCATTAAACAAGGACCATGACAGATACAAGGCGGTTTATGACGGGGAACGTCAGAGCCTGAACATCTGGCTGACAGCGGAAGAAGAACATGCCACGGTCAAGATCTATGCGCTGAGCGGAGTGAAGCATTCTACCGTGGAAAAAGATGAGACCATCAAAGAAAGCAACGATGGAAAGGGGCATGTTTACTGGAAAATCCATTTCGGAGACCAGGAAAAGGAAGCTATGGTCCGGGTGCAGGTAACCGCACAGGACGGCACCCGGAGGGATTATTACCTGACACTTGGGATTACGGACCAGACCCCGCCGGAACTGAAAAAGATCAGTGCGAGCAGGATATCCGTGGACCAGGCCTCAGTAGTATATAAGACCAGTGAAAGGGGACAATGCTATTACCGTGTTATAGAGGCCGGTGCGAAAGTACAGACCCCGGATACCTCAAAAGAGGGAAGAGAAGTACTGAAAGGAAGCGATACCCTGACCATTACAGGCCTGTCAGAAGGTGAAAAAGATGTGGTGATCGTGGTAAAAGACCTTGCAGGCAATGTAAGCAGTCCGATGGTGATCCGGATCCCTGATGTCAGAAAGAAGAATAACGGGACAGCGGGAAATGAGGGCAATGGAAATTCCGGTTCGATCGCCCAGAGACCCGGATATGGTGGAAATAAAAGTGAAGCCGGAGTCCCGGGCAAAGGCAATAATGGGGAAGGATCCCTTACAAATCTGAAAACGGTTGGCGGAAAAGGTACGGCATCCGGAAAGAACGGATTGGATAGCACAGACGAAAACAAGGAAAAGAAACTGACGGCTTATGCCGGTACGAAGAAAAAAGGCTCCGGTTCCGGTACATCAGGTGAAAAGAAAAGCAGCAAAAAAGCGGATGCCGTAAAAGACAAAACAAAAGAGAAAACAGAAGCGTCATCCACAGAAGAACTGACTGAAAGCAAAGAAAAAGAGACTACATCCGGGACAGCATCCGCTTCCTCCAAAAACGAAGGAAAAAGTATCCCGGAACTGGTAGGAAGTAAAGTAACAGACACCTGGACGCACATGAAACTCTTTACCAGGATTCTATCCTTATTTGCACTGGCAGGAGTTTTGTACCTGCTCTTATGGACAGGAGCGAGACGCAGTTTCAGAAAAATAAAAAGCAGGAATCCACTGCTTCAGCAGTAAAAAATCCAAAAGGGAGGTAAACATCAGATGAAAGGAAGATTAGGAAAATGGCTGGCAGTCCTTCTGTCGGTGAGCATGCTGGCAGGGACAGCTCCGGTCTATGGAGCCGACATATCCATGGAAAGTGATTTTTCTTCCGGGGCAGCAGAGACGGAAGCACAGCCGGATGTCCAGGAAGGGACAGAGATCACAGAAGAGCCGGGAGACAGTGACGTGGAGATCACCGAAGAACCGGAAACAGAGGAACCAAAAGATGCGGAATCCTCAGAGGGGGAATTTAACGGCGAGGATCAGGAGGAACTGGTCATGGACGGCTCTGACGATGAAGATTCTGCAGAACTTACCTTTGAGGATGCTCCATCTGCCGGGGAGAACAGTACGAAAGAATATCTCAAGGATCTCAGTGTGTATTCCGGCTATGGCGTTAAGGATCCTCTGGAGATCAGCCGCAGGGAAGATTTGGATGAAACTTATGGCGGGAAAACCTATACCGTTGAGATCGGATCCAGTTATAATTCTACCGGATTTTATGTAACGGCAGATCTGGGGGCCGATGCGCCGGAGGGATCAACGATCCGGTTATCTGCCTGCGATCTTGATGGAAAGACGGTTGAGAGTGAGATCATTGCAACCGGATATACCGATGGAAAACGTTATAATTTTTCAAATGTTTTTACAAAAGATAATGGAAAAAGGGCTGTTTACACAGTAACAGCCGGTACAGCCACAGACAGCCAGACTTACAAGATCGTAGTGCTCCGGAGGCTGGATCTTTCCATGATCGGCTGTTACCTTCCCTCGGACACGGATATGGCCAAAAACCTGATCTCAGAATTTGACAGTGCCGGTATCACCAGGGATTATGATGTGACAGTGGGTGAGAATACAGAATCTGTAAAAGTTTCTGCAAAAGCCTTTAATGACAAGTGGTATGGCCTTACCGTAAACGGACAGGCAGTATCCGGCAGCAATGCCATTGAGATCCCACTTGACGGTTCTGAGACCAGGATCACTTTCCAGATGAACGAAGACGGGACTTATCAGGATCCGGCTTATCAGGATATCACTTATACATCCACAGGCACCTATACGATCACCGTACATAAAAAAGCAAAGTCCTCGATCGCTTTTGTAACAGATCCATCGGATGCAGTGGTCAGTGTATATGATTCTAAAGGGGAGCGTGTGGAACCTTCCAAAGATGCTTCTGTGTATGATTCTCTTTATTACGGGGATGAGTATACCTGGAATGTGTCACGACATGGATATATCTCCAGAAGAGAGAAGTTTACGGTAGGTGAGGAAACAGAGATCCAGGTAAAACTGGAACAGCAGACGGCAACGCAGCCAGAGATCACGGATAATGACTGGAGCAGTTACCGGAACAGTGAAACAAACAACGGGATCACCAATACCTCCACGCCGACCAGCAAGGATACAACGGTGCAGAAATGGTCCCTGCATCTGGATGCAAAGGGATGGGATGCAGCACTTACCCCTCCACTGATCCTGGGCGGCTATCTTTACGTGGCATCCGGACAGTTCATCTATAAAATAGATAAAAATACCGGGGATATCGTGCAGACCAGTGAACAGATGCACGGAAATATGCAGTATGCCATGATTCCGCTTGCTTATGCGGAAGGAATGCTTTTTGCACAGATCGGCGGCGGACAGATCCAGGCACTGAGTGCCACTTCTTTAAAATCCCTCTGGATCAGTGAGAGCCTGGGAGGCCAGACACTTTCCCCGATCACCTATAAGGATGGATATATTTATACCGGAACCTGGACTTCGGATACAACCCCTGGTTCTTACTTCTGCCTTTCTGTTACAGATGAAGACCCGTCAAAAGGTGATGAGATAAAATACTGTACCTGGAAATATAACCATAAGGGCGGTTTTTACTGGACAGGTGCTTATGCGTCCGAAAATTATCTGGTGTTTGGTTCTGATGACGGGGCCGGTGATGCCTATACTTCTATCCTGTATTCAGTTAATACGCACACCGGACAGCTGATCGACAAGCGCACAGACATGATCGGCGATATCCGATCCACCATTGTTTATAACAACGGATATGTTTATTTTACGACCAAAGGCGGATATCTCTACCGGGTTGCCATGAATGCAGATGGTACTTTCGGTGCAGTGGCAAGCTATAACCTGGGCGGTGCGGCAACATCCACACCGGTCGTCTATAAAGGAAGAATCTATGTAGGTGTCTGCGGAAACGGCGGACAGTACAATGCGGATGGGGGACACCATTTTGATGTCCTGACAGAATCTGCTTCCGGTCTTTCCCTTGCATATAAAGTTTCTATCCCGGGATATCCGCAGGCAGCACCGCTTCTTTCGACCGCTTATGAAAACCAGGACTTTAATGGAGATGGCAAAGCGGATGGACGTGTTTATCTGTATTTTACCTACAATGCAAAACCTGGCGGTATCTATATGCTGACAGATGAGCCGGGCCAGACTTCCGGAAAACCGAAAGAACTCTTCCGTCCGGTACTCGCACAGCAGGAGTACTGCATCAGTCCGATCTGCGTAGACAGGGATGGGACACTTTATTATAAGAATGACTCCTGTTATCTGATGGCACTGGAAACAAATGGAGCTTACCTTGACAGTGTATCAGCAGAAGCAGATACTGGCCGGGTCAGCTGGGAAAAAGCATTCCAGCGTTCGGAAAAAGAGCATACCTTAAGGGTTGCTGAAAATGCTACAAAAGTGACCCTGACATTTAAAGCACCTGCCGGATGTACCCTGACTGTCAACGGAAAAGCTTCCAATGGAACTTATGTGGCAGATGTAAGATCCGGACAGGCAGATGTTACGGTTAAAACAACACTGAACGGAAAGAGCAGGGATTATATCTTCCACCTTACCAGCGGGCTTGGAAATTCCTCCCTGGCAAACCTGGTGGTAAGTACCAGCAATACTTTTACAGATACTTCAAAATATCTTACATTATCACCGGTATTTGACAGCACCAAAACCAGCTATACCGTTTCGTATCTTGCAGACAAAGAGGAAAATAAGGAAAAGTTCCTCCGCCTTTATGTGGAACCTTCAGATGGGGATGCCACGGTAACGGTACAGAAAGTAAAAGGTGTTGAGAAAGTATCCATGCCGGTTGTGGCAAACGGAAAAACGAAACGTGTAAATGTATACTGGGAAACAGATGCAGGCGAAGCACAGGTGAAGATCACGGTAACAGCTGCCGGAAGCGGAAAAACAGACTATCTTCTTACCATACAGCGGAAAGAAAACGTTCCGACACCAACACCTACAGAAGTACCGGAGGTGTTCGGACCATGGAAAACGATCTCTGCAGCCACGGTATTTTCACCGGCTGTACAGATGCGTACCAGCAACAAGGGCCGCAAGGAAAAGAGGACCGTCGGCAAAAAACTGACACCCACAATCAAGGTAACGGCTACCAGCATTAAGCTGAAAGTAAAACAGTCTACTTCCAAAATAAAGGTTTCTAGACTTGCAAAGGGTGATTCCGTTAAAAGCTGGACTTCCAGCAATAAGAAAATCGTTTCTGTAAACAGCAAGGGAACGATGAAAGGCTTGAAAGCCGGAAAAGCCAAAGTGACCATTACACTGGCCAGCGGCAAGAAACAGGTCATTTCCATTACTGTGCAAAAAACAACAGTAAGAACAACAAAGATCACCGGACTGAAATCAAGCGTGACCGTTGCAAGGAATAAAAAACTTACGCTGAAACCGGTCATCAGCCCGATCACTTCCCAGGAGAAAGTTACCTACAGTTCTTCAAATAAGA
>PPYE01320021.1_pt1 | contig 44026 bp, 72 predicted proteins | sample 1559881 | NCBI WGS metagenome assembly PPYE01 (sample SAMN08240022, study PRJNA423297) | Human gut metagenome, whole genome shotgun sequencing project.
GTCATAATTAATCATATATAATTTCACCTTGCCAAGGTCGAGACCGCGGGTTCGAGCCCCGTCTATCGCTCTCACAGAATCCAGTAAAATAGCGGCTTCCGAGACATCGGGATGCCGCTATTTTTATGCCTTATAAAAAAACTACAAAAAAAATCTACAGAAATATCAGCCTGACTTTTTGGTAAACAGTTTTTCGCTATAATTTTCCGTTACCTGCCGCCGCATGTCTGTTGTAACATGGGCATACCGGGAAAGAACCGTCTTGACGCTGTTTCCCAATACATCTGCCACCAGAGCCGGGGAAACATCATCCAAGAGCAGATTATTTGTGGCGAAGGAATGACGAATGTTATAAAGCGCGATTGGCGGCAGCGGAGTACTTGCTTGCGCGTTGTATTTGTTGAGCAGCTTTTTATACCCTTTCGAATATACATCGGGGTTTATTGGCCTCCCGTTTGTCGATACAAAAAGAAAACTGTTGTCGGCGAAACCGGGGTATTGCCGCCTCATTTCTTCTTTCCATGTCAAGTGACGGTCAATTGCATGGCAAATGAAATCGGATAAGCTTAAGGGGCGGTGCGACTTTTGCGTTTTCATGTCAGATAGGACATTATACTTATCATATCCACGTGACATTTTAAGGAGCTTTTTGTCCCGCAGGTAGTCTTTTTCGGCAAGGCCACAAACTTCCCCAGGACGAGGCCCTAAAGCGCTTACACAGAGCAATGGAAAGTAATGTGACTGTCGTATCAGAGGGCAGTTAAAAAAATCCGCCTGTTGTTCCGGTGTCCAAGTCTCCATATCGTTCAACGTAATTTTAAGCCGGCCTATTCCCTTCATAGGGTTTTTGTCCTCACTTAATAGGTTCAGGACATCAACGGAAAAATGAAATATGCGGGAAAGAATATTAATAATCTTGTTGATGGTTTCGGCAGAATACGCCTTATGTTCTTCCCCGGTCTTTCCCAGGTCATTTATATAATTCTGAATATGCACAGGTTTTATTTTCAGAATGGGGATATCTCCCCATATTTTATCGATGAAGTGTGAATAATAATACTTATATACCTCATAAGTGCTGTTTGCATATTCGTTTTTCGCAGACTCTATCCAGTAAGTGTATACCTCTCTTACCGTAGTCTTTATTTTTTCCTTTTCCTTCTTCTTTTCAAACTTTTCTCCAGCCTCAATAGCCTTTAAAATGTTTGCTTCATCTTTTACCGCATCTGCCCGTTTTAGGCGCAGCGGGCCAGGAACATTGGCCCCGGTATTTGGGTTATACACCCAGGCATAGTACTTTGTAATCTCTTTGTTTTGCCGTTTGTAAAACTTTGTTTTTTCCTGAATTGACATAAAACATCCTCCTTTTGGGCATAAAAATGCCCGGTGCTATTGATTTTAACGCCGGGAAGATGATACAATCAGAGTGTAGGTCTTAGATGTATCGGTTCTCCCGGTGCATATCCGCCCTGACGCGCCAACGCCAGGGTGGTTTTTATTTACCCAATATATAGGTTATACCATAGGCAGTGATTTTCGTAATATTTCATTGACAGAACGTACAAATGAATTTGCCACTTCTTTCTTAACATTGAGAACAGGTATGACACTTGCACCAGTCTCTATATATATTTCCGAATATAGTAATTTGTTTTTTCCATAAATAGAATTTACGTGTCTCAAATTTATTTCTTTATATATACCGCCATATAATATTCCCCTATTGAGAAAGAACAGCCTTATATTTGTGCAAACCAAAATTCCAACAGAAGAAAATAGGGTTCCTTTTGCAATGCATCTTACATCCTCACCGTCTAATAAAACTCGTTGCAGATGTGTATTTTCTGTCTTATCCAAAGTATCTATATCAAAACTGTCATTTCGTATTATTTCAACGCATTTTCCTAATTCTTCCCCACAGTTATCACAATATTTATGATTTGCAGGAATGGAATACCCACATTTTCTGCAAATTATAATACCATACTCTGAAGCTTCTTCTGATTGATTACCATCTTGTAATATTGGCATACCACAATTAGGGCAGGCTCTAGCTTTATTACTGATTTCTTTGCCACATTCAGGACATCTAATAAGAGCCATAAGTATTCCTCCTTTGTCAAGAGATTGTTTACTTTCTGTATTTTTTAGGTGTATATTTTTCTTTATTCAGTTTTTTACAATGTACAAGCGCGATGTACATAGCATTCATTAAGGGTTCAATGTCTTCCCCGTCTGGGAATTCCATCATAATTTTTGCGCGTTCTTGTTCCATAGAACGTTCAATATCTCTAATATCACGTCTGGTTAATCCGGTTAAATCTACAGGTCCATTTCCATCGATTATCATAATCCACCTTTTATCCCTATATAAATTTCATCCATTCATTGACACGTAATTTTATAAGTTCTTCTGGATAACCCAACATATTCGCCAACTGCGATGTAGTGTAATGGCAATGCTCAAGAAGTACATCATTTCCGATCCTTAAATCCAAAGCAAATATATTGGCTTCCTTTTCTAACTTATCTACAGATAATAATGAATTGTTTCTCAAAAATGGCGTATTTGCTTTTGGATGCAAAACTGCGTGACCTAATTCATGTGAACAAGTAAAAGTCTGATCAAACTCTGAAAGCGCCTGGTTAATGTGTATCTGCTTCATTCTTAAAACCATATTATAGTACCCATAAATATTTCCAAGGTCTTCAAATAATACAGGGATATTCAAATGCGAAGCAATACGAAATGGATCATTGGTTCCTGTGAGGCGTATCAGTTTTTGGACTGTGTCCATAATTTTATCCATTATAATCACACCCTTTTAAATTGAAGTAGTAATAATGGACGATTTAACTCTGCTCAGACTCATCAGTTTTTTGGTATCTTTTGTTGGTGAATTTTTTTGCATTTATTTTCGCAATACGTATGCTATTTTCAAGACTTATTTTGAGCAGTTCCCGTGTTTTATCATCCAATGGTTCGCCTGAAAACATAAGTGCTGATTGCTCATTCTCTAAATCAGCAAGAGCGGCTTCAAGGCGTTTTTCAATATCACGTTCATCTTTTTGAGTGAGCGTTATTTCTTTGTGTTCAGCTGCCGAATCGTCATAGAAGTATGAAAGCGGCAGATCGTACGTAGTACATATCTTTTCCAAAGTAGTTCTTTTGGGTTCGGATTTCCCGTGCTTCCAATCGCTAAGAGTTGGCTGCGATATGTTAGCTTGCTGGGCCACTTTATACGGCGAGAGGTTTCTTTCTTTAAGAAAGGCTTCAAATTTTTGATACATACTTTTTGCCACGATTTTCTCTCCTTTTCATAATGCTTAAGAAAACTTATAAAATATATTGACATTATAAGAAAACCGTAGTATTCTATTATTGTACTTAAGCAAACTTATACAACACATTCAAATGTTGGTAGCATTTGAGAAGAAAACTTCGGGATTCTTATATATATCGGTTAGCCTAATTATATAACAAAACCGAAGCAAACACAAGTATTATTTGGCAGAAAGGAGGGATAAATTTGTCGAAAATGTACACCTGTGAAGATGTTGCAGAAAGATATGGCGTAAAAGTAATCACCATATGGGACTGGATTCGAAAGAAAAAGCTTCCGGCTGTGAAAATCGGAAGAGAATACAGGGTTCGCGAAGAAGATATCAGAACCTTTGAAGAATCCAGATGTACAGTTCCTACTTGCAATAATAGTAACACTGTGACTGTCCAATAAAACGGACTTTCACCACAGATAAGTGGTAAGTAATGGAAGGAGGAAAAAGATTGAGAGATAAAGTAATAATTGTGTCGGATGGTTATACAACGCACCTGTTTTTAAATGGCAAGGTATACGGTGACAATATCGTAGGCGTTGAATATAAACACAATACCGACAGCGGCAAAGAGATATGCCCGATATTGCGTATCACTGCAGAAACACTTCCGGCGCCAGAAATGGGGAATCTGGAAAATTTCAAAAAAATAATTTTCTCATTACTGGAAGGACAGGAGGATGAATTAACAACGACAGAGAAAAGGGTTAGAGAGATTCTTGAACATATGCAGGGAATCACATTCTCAGAATGGCTAAAGTTAAAAAGCTGTATTGATGCACTGTTTAATGCCGATGTCGGCAAAATGAAGAATGAAATTCAAATTGCCGACACCGAGACTATAGTTGCAGAGTACAAAAGGAATTACGACTTACTCTGACACTATTTGGATAAAGATGGGATTTATCCGGTAATCTTTGTTGCGATAAAAGATATGCACATAATCAAGTTGATAATAAGTGTTCTCTTCATCGCGCTTGTGTGGAGAATAAATTTCTGCGTTTTCTTCATACCATTGGCTGGGTTTCACTCGATATGTTCCCATTACACAATCGGGATCATCATTTAAGCAGACCCAGTTGCCAGCAAGACAAGCATAAACATTTTTCATTTTGTTTTTTCCTTTCTTATAAACTTGGCGCGGCAACGCCTGTAACTACATTATAAGACGGTAAAAAGCATAAATCAAATTGGAAGGAGAGGGAAAGTAATGGAACACATAATAGTGGCCGCTGTACCAATATCTGCAGTTATTGGTGTTTTGGCAATGAAAAAGATAAGCCCTGATACCTATAAAGCTTATAGGCTTTACGTAATAATTGTACTTATTTTATGGATGATTTCTTTATTTTTATTGAGATATTCTCAGAAATAATTTTGAAAGGAGAAAAAATTGAACGGTCTTATTCAAATTCACGGGCACGACATAAAAGTGAAGGAATATAACGGGAAACGAGTTGTAACCTTTGCTGATATAGATGCAGCGCATGAACGCCCGGTCGGAACAGCGCGACGTAATTTCAATTCCAACAGGCAGCGTTTTGTGAACGGAATTGATTTTTTCAAAGTAGGCGCGAACGAAATTCGTACACGCGGTATTATGGATATCCCTGACACAGTAACCGAAGCTGTAACGTTCATAACAGAAGTTGGTTACATGATGCTAACAAAGTCATTCACGGATGATTTGGCGTGGAAGGTCCAGAGAGAGCTTGTGTATTCCTATTTTGGAAGAACGGAGGGAGTACAGGAAGTAACTAATGGACAACCAGCAGAAGTATATCTTGAAGCTGCCCGCATCATGGCAACAGTACCCTACAGTAAGCGGGAAGTTGTGAATGTCCTGAAACATCTGATACCCGATATTGATGCCGGGGCGACAACGGAAAAACCCGCGCTTCCCGCAGGAAACAAGGAAGAGCCTAAAAAGCCAGAGTGGAAAGAGTTTTATAAGCAGGGTGTTCCGGTGGACACGGCAAAGCTTAAAAAGCATATGAAGCAAAACAAGGTGAAAGTTTCGGAGATAGCACACAGAGCCGGAATAAGCGACTCTACGGTATACAACATCCTCAACGGCAAAACCAGACCAACCAAAGAAACGAAGGAAAGAATATGCTCCGCGCTTAAAAAAGATTCCGATTGGCTTGATCCGTAGGAGGTGCACATGTATTTAGAAGAAGAAGTAGAGCATCTTAAACGGCGGGTGGATGAACTGGCTGCCGAGGTGGAGAAGTGCCGCCGGGCGGAATACTGGGTAACGGTGCAGGAACTTGCGGAGATTATGCAGACAAGCCCTGAAAACATATACCGCCGGATTAATGCAGGGAAGATAACTGCGGACAAGTCAACCGGAAACTGGCGGATACCGCTTTCACAGTTCCAGACGGAAACGAAATCTGCGGCGCCGGACCGGAAGCTTACCGCTCAGGAAAAAATTTTCGGGAGGGATTTCCTCCGGGAAGTAGGTGGAAAATGAAAGCAATTCAGGTGATTTCCTTCCTGGCCCTGATGCTGGGCGCTGGAGGGATTGAGAACCAAAACGGAGAGTTGCAACCGGCAGCCATAGGGATTATGATTGTGGCCCTTGTGGTGCTGTTGAAAGTCTCACTCATAGAAAATGCTCCGGCCTGCGGGAACAGGACACGGAGCAAATAGGAATAATCTCATGTGTATTATAACACGGAAGGAAATCCGAATGCAATTTATATTTTGTAATGATAATACCTGCCGCCACCACCAGAATGGGGTGTGCCTGAAACCAGAGTTGCATATAGGCACAGAACAGACCGGAGTTGAGCAGGGCAGAGCAAAAATTTATAGTGTTTGCCGTGATTATGCGGCGAAAGGGAAGAAAGATGCAATATCAGTTTGAGAACAGAATGGTTATTACAGCGGCACGGCCCGGCAAAAAAAGAAGATATGTCACCTGTTCTCGGTGCGGCAACCCAATATACCAAGAAGATGATATGAACTACGGTGATGATTGTTATGAAATCGATGGTGAGTATTATTGCGATGATTGTATAGCGGATGCGGCCAGAGATATTTTCCGAGTATCAATATAGGAGGTACATTATGCTAAAAAGTTATGATGAATTACGAAAAATAGATGTTTCACCTTTTTGTGAGGAAAGGGACAAGGTTTTATACCTTCCCTATAACAAGTGCATTGACTTGTTGCATAAACACGGCGCAGAGAAGGTTTTTTTCCTTCCCGTACCCAATCCTAAGAACGGGAGCAGTTTATATGAATCTGAAACCATTTTTACGGATAAATCAGGGAACACAAACCGCTGTTATGAAACCCGTATAGAGATTCATATCGATAATGATATTTATTATATGCAGTCTCCGGTGATGAATGGTGCCAACCCTGTAAAGGATAACAGCATGAGCCAACAGCGGGTATGGAACAGCATGACCAGGAGTTTTGTTAAGGCGGTTGCAATGTATACCGGCCTGGGATTCGACTTATGGTTGAAAGAAGAGGACAACGAGCGTAAAGCGCAGGCCCAGGCAGACGTTTACCATGACATTCTGAAAGTTCAGGAACGTGTTTTCGAAACGGTTACTGCCATTCAGAAAAAAGGTAATTTATCACTGGCTCAGATAGCAGAGAAAATGGGAAGAACGGAAGATGAACTTAAACAGTATATCAACATGTACAAAGTTCTGTATGCTGTGGAAAACAATCTCAACCTGCTATTGAGGGAAATCCAATGATACAGGATCATGACCGTTCTTACTATATCGGAGCAAGCGATACAATCTATGTTATCGGTAATTGGGAGACCATATCATTCCGAAAATGGTGGTTAACAAAATTAGGTTTATACGCGTCTGATTTTCAGAATGATGCTATGAAAGCCGGAAACGCCTATGAACACAAAATATTGCAGAGACTTGCCATTCCAGAAATGGAAATGGACAAACAGTTCATAAATGGAAGACTGCGGATAAATCTTGATGGCAATACGCCAGATAGGATATACGAAATAAAAACATATCGTTATGGCGAGAAATTCTTACTTAAAAAAGCATATCGGGTACAGGTACAGGTGGAAATGTACGGTTCAGGTATCCATGACGCTTTTATCGTCTCATACGGCCTTGAAAATGAGGACTACGATAATTTCTACCGGGATATAGATTTAAGCCGTATATCAATGTATGAACAGCATTATGACCGTGAATTTATTCATAACACATATCTGCCTCGCCTTATGTATTTAAGCCATTGCCTGGATGAAGGAATATTTCCTTCACAGCAGGAATTTGAGAAGTGGCAGAAATGAGGTGGATATGGAATGTACAGGGAAAGTAAAAGAAATATCCAGAGGAATTGACACAAATAATTTTCTTGTAACATTGGAAGTGTCCGACATTACCCTGCAGGAACTTAAGGCTGCCAGCGAACATGAAAAAATATCCGTTGTGCTTAAGACGTGGCGGAAGAAGCGTTCTCTTGATGCCAATGCCTATTATTGGGTGCTGATAGAGAAAATCGCAAAGCTTAATAAGACCAGCAAAAACGTGGTACACAATATCATGTTGGAGCGCTACGGCACTTTAGAGCGCATGGAGGGCGGGCAACTCATACCTGTATGCATTCGGGATGATATAGACCATCGGGAACTTGATTATATGCACCTTAAACCCACCAGTAAAACACTGGAAAAGGGGGGCATTCGTTATCGTTGGTACTACCTGATTAAAGGATCAAGCCAGTACAATACCGCCGAAATGTCCGCCCTGATAGATGGGATTGTGTCAGAGTGCAAAGAACTTGAAATCGAAACACTTCCACCGGATGAAATCCGGCGTATGAAGGAGGCATGGAAACCATGAAAAAATCAAAAAGTATTGTTACCGAATATTCAGGCATATGTTTCTGCTGCGGGCGGCCAGCGACCGAAGAACACCACCTTCTTTTTGGCGGTAGCGTCCGTCGCCTGGCAGAAGAGGACGGGATAAAAGTTCCTTGCTGCCCTTACTGCCATACGCAGAACGATGTCAAAAATCGGATACATGATAATCCGATGGCTGAGAAGTTATCTAAAATTGCCGGGCAGCTTGCGTGGGAAAAACATGCAGTAGCCCAGGGAATGACAGAAGCGGGTGCCAGGGAAGCATTCCGCAAAAGATATAACAGCTCGTTGCTGTAAAAACGGTGTAACGCCGAAAGGCTTACATATATTTGCGAGTGCAGGGACGATATATCACGAGCCATAGCCTCCTATCTATGGGCTGGGCGGTGCCATAGCCGCCCAACGTCCCGCCGCAAGGAAAGGATAAGGAATGGTTATCCAGTTAAAAAATAATTATTTTATTGAGACTGACCCGCTGAATTTTACTCTTAAGCAATCCTATACCGGAGAGTCAAAGGATGGGGTAAAAAAAGAATCCTCAAGAGTTATCGGACATTACCCGAACATGGAAGCTGCCCTGGAACGCTTTTTAAGGCTCATGCGGCACGCTGGAAAAGATGATTCGATAATTTCAGCAGAGGAATATATAGACCAACTTAAAAAGGCTGATAAAGAAAACAGAGACTTCTTGTCAGACCTGATCGGAGGTATGAAGTTTGAACAGTAAACGCAAGGGAGCAGAAGGGGAACGGGAACTTGCCAGGAAGCTCCGGGACTATGGATTCAAGACGCGCCGTGGTCAGCAGTACTGTGGAGCAAACGGGGACGCTGATGTCGTCGGCCTTCCCGGAATCCATATAGAGTGCAAACGGGTGGAACGCCTTAATTTGTATGATGCAATGGCACAGGCCCGCAACGATGCTTGCCCCGGAGAATTTCCGACAGTGTTCCATCGTCGTGACCGCTGTGAATGGCTGGTCACAATGCCCCTGGATGATTGGATTAAGATGTACAGGGAGGCGATACCGAGTGAACATACTTGATTGTATCCCTATCGGTCATAAGAACGCCATTGACAGGGATGTACTTAACGGCCTGATGCGTATGGGCGATAGGCAAGTCAGGAAACTTATAAAAGGTATAAACGATTCCGAAGATGATAGCCTGTTAATCATTAACCTGCAGGATGGGAAAGGATATTTCCGGCCAGCGCCGGATGAAAACAACCTTGTAAAGATATGGAGAGCCCAGGAGAGAGCCAGGGGAAACGGAGTTTTTGGTAGTGTCAATGCTGCGGACAGATACCTTTCCCGAAGCAGAAAGAAACAGAAGAAAGAAAACTTTCTGGAAAAAAATCAGATAAGTCTTACTGATTGGGAAGCGCAGCTTAAAAGTAAATAATTTCAAGATTTTAAACCGGTTTGAAATAAATGTAACTGTTAACCAGCAAAGAAAGGATTCCTATGGACGGAATAGATTTAAAAAATTTCTGCGGCGGCGCATTGCAGGAAAAAGTAAATGAAGCCGCAAAACAGGTTTTTAACAACCTGGAAGATCCGAATACTCCCTGGAAGGTAAAGAGGGCAATCAATATCAGCATTTCTTTCAACCAGAATGAGGATCGGGATGATATGGAAGTAGATGTGGCAGTCAGCACAAAACTGGCTCCGGTAACGCCGATAGCGACCCGTATGGCAATTGGCAAGGATATTGAAACCGGAATGATTGTGGCGGAAGAGTATGGGAAACAGATCAAAGGTCAAATGTCTCTTCGTGATTTTGAACCTGAAAAAGTCGTTATTGACGAAGATGTAGTTGATACAGCAACCGGGGAAGTAACTGGAAAGGTTATTGACCTTAGAAAAATCAATGAAGCATAGGAGGATATTAAGATGGATATGACAAGAGAAGCATTACAGTACGTTGTTGGGCTGAATAAGCCTGAAATTATCAATATTGACGGAGCTAGTTATACAGACAAAGAGCTTGTCAGGGTGCAGAACGAATTGCGTGCTGCGCCGTTGAAAATGGTTACGCTTACAAGTCTTGTGGATTACATTAAGGCAAAGGTGGATGCAATGGCGGATAAGTTGCTTGTACATGTCGTAAACCCAACAACGGTCTATCTTATTTCCTGCCTTGATAGTGACCGTGAAAGGGAAAAGCTTGTAAATGTAAGCGCGGAACTTCCCTCATTTGAATATGGATATTATATGGGACATGAAGAATTTATTATCGCTATGCAGTCAAAATTTATTAAAAACAATGACCGCGACCTTATCCTAAAATTTGCCGGGACTGTAGAAACGGGAACCGTTGCTCAGTATGGAGACGACGGGGTTACGCAGAAAGCAACAATCAGAAGCGGCGTAGCATCGAAAACGGACGCGCTTGTCCCTAATCCTGTAAATCTGATTCCGTACCGTACATTTCTTGAAGTGGAACAGCCTGAAAGCGCATTTATATTCCGTATGCGGGAAAATAGCAGCGGCGGCGTCAGCTGTGCCATATTTGAGGCTGATGGAGGCGCATGGAGGTATGAGGCCATGAAGAATGTTGCTGAATACCTCCGTGAAAACCTGAAAGAATTGGGAGAACGTTATACGGTAATCTACTAATACAGCATGGGGCCGTCCGCTTCCCTGCGGGCGGCCAAACGGAAATTAAGCAGGTGGTGAATTGAATTATATAGCGGAGATTAACGCCTTCGAACGATGGCTCGAAACTCACTACTTGCCGATCTCGTCACAGTTGCTATGGTACAAGCTTATGGGCATATGCAACAGAGCCGGGTGGAGCGAGTGGGTGACAGTAGATAACCTGAGATTGATGGCAGCCATGCAAATGGGACGTGAAGCTACCTTGATTAAGGCGAGAGACGAACTCATTAAAGCAGGGTTAATCGAATACCAAAAAGGAAAAAAAGGAAGTCCTAACCGCTACAAAATGATATCTTTCACTTTCAAAAACGAAGTACAAAGCGTAGTAGAAAACGAAGTATATCCGGTAGTAGAAAGCGAAGTATATCCAGTAGTAGAAGGGGTAGTACAAAGCGCAGACATATATAAACATAAACTAAAACAAAACATAAATAATAATCCCCCTATATCCCCCCTGCGGATGTTTGAGCAGTTCTGGGCTGCCTATCCCAAACAACCGATGGCAGCAAAGCACAATACTGAGATTGCTTATGCAGATGCAGTGATGGGAGGGGCAGAAGAAAGCGAACTGCTTACTGCTGCACTAAATTATGCTGAATCTTGTAGGATCCTGGAAACGGATGCACAGTACATCAAAAATCCCGATAATTTCCTGCGGGATAATGCTTTTGTCGGATATCTTGCGGAATCCTACAAGAAACCCGTGCCAAAAGTGAGAAAAGAAACAGCAGCGGATCGTTACAACAAGGGGATTATGACACAAGATTATGACTATGACGCACTGGAACGTGAATTGCTGGGAGGTGATAACTAATGGTGGAAAGAAAATACATTGTATTTTTAGGCAAGGATGAGATCGGGACATACACCGCCCAGGAGATTCACGAGCAGTTCGGGATTCTCAAGAAAAATGTCTGTAAATATGCATATGCGGGAACACGTTACCGCGGACAATACCGGTTTGTGGCCGTTCAGGAGCCAAAAAAGTTACCGGTGGAAGTTCGTGAAGAATGGCCAGAAGAATGGGACGTTGCAGCCGGGGTTATCCGAGAAGTAATCGGAGTTGAAAAGCTTATCCGGGAGAAATGGGATAACACGGTGCGCCCCTTTCGCAAGTCAAGTGACAGCATATGGCGCGTTTAAAGCCTCATACTTGCGACATAAGCGTGAGACGAAGAACGTAAGGCATAGATGATTTTAGGCGGCGTACGAGCCGCAGAAAGAAGCACAGATGGACTATATAAACAAACAGGCAGTGCTGGAAATCATAAATAGTTACGGTGGATGTGACGCCACGGATCCATGTGACAGGCATTGCGATACTATGGTGGGCTCTTTATACGCTGACATTGAGAGCCTAGAAACAATAAGTTTCAGCGGAAAGGAAGATATGTCGCATGAGTAGATTATTGCCAATCCTGTTTAACTCCGAAATGGTTCGGGCGATATTGGACGGTAGAAAGACGGTCACGCGCCGGGTAATTAAGCCTCAGCCGGAACCTGAACAGATATACAAAATCGGGTACTGCATTGCTGGGGATAAACGAAACATTGGAAAGTATGGATTCGGAACAAATGAGTACGGAGGCAGGATTTTATTCGTTAAACCACCTTGCAAGCATGGAGATATCCTGTACGTGCGGGAAACATGGACGTTTGAAGAGGGAAAATATTATTACCGTGCAGATTTTGATAGTGATTTTTTGGAGCCTTGCGAAACTTTATCCGGTGGTTATCCCACATATTGTAGAAATTATCCTGGATGTAACGGGTGTGCTGTTGGAAAACAGAGGATTATATGGCACCCATCTATCCACATGCCAAAAGAAGCCGCACGTATCTGGCTACGGGTTACGGATGTGCGGGTGGAGCGGTTGCAGGATATCACGGAAGAACAGGCAGAACAGGAAGGAAGCGGAAATCTGTTTTTAGAGGATGTTGCATTCGGCAGAGAGGATAAATACCCCCAAATTATTGAAAATGGATACGAAGGGTGCATTAAGAAGCAGTTCGCTTACCTATGGGATTCTACCGTAAAAAAATCAGACCTAACCCTCTATGGCTGGGATGCAAACCCCTGGGTATGGGTAATAGATTTTGAACAGTGCGAGAAACCAAATATTATTATTTAGGGGAGAAACAAAATGCAATTTGTAATTAAAGGAATGAAATATAACACTGAAAACATGGAAGAGGTGGCGGAGGTTAGAAAGTGGTATCGAGTAAATAATTTCTTTTTCAGCGCCATGTGTCCTGGAAAAGAGATTGGCCGGGAGTACCAGTGTAAATTATGGAAATCGGCAAAAGGGAACTGGCTTTTGACCCATGAAGGAGATTATAGGGAGGTATTTGGAGAAGCAATTCAGGAAGAGGAGGCAAAGAAACTTTTAATGAATTATGCAACGGCCATTTATGAAGCAATGTATGAGAAATTACCGGAAGCGTAACAGGACAAAAGTTATTGAGCAATTGAGGGTTTAAGGAAGGATGCGAAAATTATGTGGGAGTCGTACAACACACAATGCTATGAGCCACACGAGGAGCCAGAATGCATATGCTGGCGTGATGTAACCAATGATTTAGTTGTATCACCGTGGTATGCGTGGCAGGGAATACGACAAAATCCTACTATGCAGGAGTTTTTTGATAATATTAAAAACTGCAGCATGAATCCTGAAAATTTGGTTTTACGAACCTATGAAAATGGGAATGGAATTGTCCTTGATTATGGGCTCCGAAAACAATTTTGGATTCCAAATCCTTCAGGGTGGGATTTAGAGTATTTAAGAACTCCGATTGCGGAAAGGGACAAAGAACAGGTTAAAATTAAGCCTTGTCCATTTTGTGGCGGGAATGCAGAACTTATTGCCACGCAGGAATTTAGATTCCGTGGTGACGAAGGATGGATGATAAAATGCACGAAGTGTGGTGCAAATACAGCTACAGGAAATAGCTTATATTCTGCTTGGCGGGATGATGTGATTAAATGGTGGAACAGGCGTGCATTTGAAAATTGAAAAAGAAGGTGCGGTATGAAAAATAGACTGTACGGCGTTGAAGTATCATCAGAAAATAGAATAGGAATTGCTCATAGATTCTATATTTCATTAGAATTTGCCGAACCTATCCGTGAAAATGATGCACGCAACTGGCTGCAGAGAGTTATTGCAGATGCGGTGCATAAAGACTTTGAAGTGGATTCAGGTAGTGAGGATTTTGGAAAAGAGCCGGAAAGGTAATGGATGGAAAAATTAAAATGTTGCCCATTCTGTGGTGGAAAAGCGGTATTTCATACGATATCAAATAATAGTACTCATTATTCTTGTGGTTTTCTCTTTGAAATAGAGTGTAAAGATTGCGGAATAAAATTACCATCAAAATATACTGTTGAATTTAGTTTAACGGAAGATGGAAAAGTGAATATTCTGAATGATCTCCGGACACAGGCAATCAGAACATGGAATATGCGGGAAAATGAGGGTTTGAAGGAGGAATGACATGCAGGTCATCATTGAAATGTTGATGTTTTGTTTTGGAGGTTTCATTGGAGTGGTTGTATGTTCCGAGCGGGATGCATGGCTTAGATACCGTAAGAGAATCGGGAAAGGCGCTTTTGACACTGTTTATAAAAAGGTTTTAGACATAGAGCATAGATATTTCTTGGATGTCAATATAGATGCTGTAAATGACTGTATCAGATTAGAAAATTTGCTCAATTATTTCAAGGAAGAAATCTGCGACGGAGATATATAAAATGAGGATTTAACTCAGAAAGGGAATTTATGAATAAGACAAAAATTGATTGGTGTGATAGCACATGGAATCCGGTTACCGGTTGTCTGCATGGTTGCGAATACTGTTATGCCAGAGGGATAGCAAACAGGTTTTCTTCTCACGGGGACAAGTGGGATGATAGGAAAATCCATGTGCTTGACGAAAAAGTTTACGCGCCAGAGGAGGAGCGGTCAGAACCGTACCCATATGGGTTCGTTCCGACATTACATAGATATCGCTTAAACGAATATCAGAACCGAAAGGCAAGGAACATTTTTGTCTGCTCAATGGCTGATCTGTTCGGGGATTGGGTGCCAGATTCTTGGATTTATGAAGTGTTTGAGGCATGTGGAAAAGCTCCGCAGCACAACTATTTATTCCTTACGAAGAATCCAAAGCGGTATGAGAAACTACTTAACTGCTATATGCCGCCTAATATGTGGTTTGGTTGGTCGCAGACAGGGCCTGTGGGAACAGATTTTTCTTTCTCAACACACCACTCTGTTCAGACTTTTATAAGCATTGAACCGCTGCTAAAGCCATTTGCAGATTTCCATATTCGTGGAGTAGAGTGGGTTATCATTGGCGCGGAAACGGGAAGGCGCAAGGATAAGGTCATTCCGAAGCGTGAGTGGATAGAAGATATTGTGGAGCAGTGCCGCAAAGTAGATATTCCAGTATTTATGAAATCTAGTTTGACGGACATATGGGGAGAACCATTGACACAGGAATTTCCTGAAATATTAATGCATTAAACTGAAATTTAACAGAGGAAGGTGAAAATTTTGAGAAGAGATAGACAATGGAGAAAACGGGAAACTTTTATTCCCTCTGAAACAAAAAACATAAGAAAAATAACCTGTGAGGTATGCGGAAAAATGGTGTATCCGAAAACAGGGTACGTTGTAAGAGACAGAATTATGAGTGGTGGAATTAATGCGGCATTAGTAGGAAATTCCACAGAGGCAAAAATATATGATGCAATGGACTGCCCGGAATGTGGGTGCCAGATGGTGCTAAAAGAGCGCATGAGAAAAGTAACTATGGGGGAGGTATAATGACTGGAATGGTTAAAGCAATAATAATTATAGGTTGTTGCATTATCGCAGCGGTATACATACTGGCCGTAACTGCTTGTATTAAGATGCGGCACGAGGATCGACTATTGGATTGACAACTGAATATATCAAAAATGGCAGCTCTTCATGGGGCTGCCAAAAAAATACACATTAAAGAACATATGTTCGATAACTGGACAAAAAGCTGCGGTGCACGTCCCCCGCCAAGAGAATCATGCACCGCTTATGTCGCTGAGATTATTATACCATATTCTCGGCAGGAAGGAAACGGGTGTAGGTATGGTAAATTCTGGAAATCTAACTAATAAAGAACTGGTAATACAAAGCATTATTACCGCAATGTCAACTATTTTGGAAACAGTACAATTACAGGCCTTAGATAATGTGCTGCGGACTAAGCTTCATGGCCTGAGAGTTGAGGAAGAGAGCACCGAGCTGTCAACCTGGACAGATGATAATGACTATATGATTCGGATTTTCTGTGCGAATAAAAAGCTTGAGGGATGCAAGGAAAGTTCCCTGGCACAATACAGGCTATCGGTTCGCCAGTTATTCGACTTTTTAAATAAAAATTACCGAGAAATAACAAAGGATGATATAAAATACTTCCTGGCTGCACGTTCCCTTAATGTAAGCCAAAATACATTGGTAAATACAAAGCGTAATCTATCCAGTTTCTTCACGTTTCTGCATGACGAAGGATACATTTCGATGCATCCCGTAAAAACCATAAAGGGAATGAAACCGCTGGATACAGAGAACATCCACCTGACGCTGGAAGAGGAAGTGGCCGTAAGGGATGTGGAAAAGACAATAAGGGACGAAGCGCTGACGGACTTCTTGTTTTCAACGGGTGTGCGTGTAGGTGAGGCGGCAGCCATGAACATATCGGATGTTAACTTTACGGCCGGCACAGTGACATTCCGCGGGGAGAAGTCGGACAGGATCCGCACGGTGGTATTGGATGCCAGGGCAAAGCTGCACCTTATCATGTACCTGGAGAGCAGGAAGGACAGCAACCCAGCACTATTTGTGACAGACCGGACATATCACGGAATACCGCGTAGATTAGGGAAAAGCGCCATAGAGGACATAACGAAGGCTATCGGGGTACGTGCAGGGCTGGATAAGGCTCTTACCGTCCATGTATTCCGCCGGACGTTTGCAACCCGGATGGCAGATAAGGGATGCCCGCTTGAAACGCTGCAGGAGCTTATGGGACACCGGAGTCCTGAGACAACCAAACGGTATATTGCCCGGAGCCAGAAGCGCATTCATAGAGAGGCAGCAAGGTATATGGAGGTTGCATGATATAATTACAGATTATGAATATTGAAAATAATATAACTATGTGTTATACTCTGCGTATAGAGCCAAGAGCCAGGTACGCAGATAACACAGCCGCGTATCTGGCTTTTTGCGTTGTAAATAACAACAGAAGAGAGACAAGAAGGGCCAGCGCATGAACTTGAATGGCAGGATGAAAAAATTACAGACCGCAATAGTAAAGGCAGGATTGATTATCAAGGTAAACAGCAATCAGTTCTACTCTGCCGACCAGAAACGCATGATAACATCATATCGGATATGCACACCCATAGAGTACTATTCCGCAAAGAAAGAAGAATGGAAAACTATGGATTATGAAATACTGCGGACATGCTCCATGCCTGAGGTTATATTCTGTCTGCTGGATATATATAAGGCGGTGACTGCATGGAACTGAAACTGACCATAAAGCAGAAAGCCTTTGCAGATTACTACCTTGAGACGGGCAATGCGACACAGGCAGCAAAGCGCGCGGGGTACTCTGAAAAGACTGCGTATAGGATAGGAGCGGATAACCTCAAGAAAACTCACGTGGCCGCTTATATAGCAGAGCGCCAAGGAAAAGTGGAAGCAACCCGCCTTGTGTCCCTGGAAGATATACAGGCGTTCCGGCTGCGAGTTATGAAGGGAGAAGAGAAGGACGCATTTGGGATGGATGCGGCGCTTACTGACCGCCTTAAGGCAGCGAATGACCTGGAAAAGGCATTGAAGATTAAGGAGGAACAGGAGGCCAAGGAAAAGGCTATGGAAGAGGCCAGGAACGCCAAGTGCTATCACATGGACCTGGACATTGTAGCTGATGTGTTCCACCCAATGATGCGTGACATCCGGCGGGGAAAGCACAGTGAGTATATTCTTCCTGGAGGCCGTGGTTCCACAAAATCCTCTGCTATCTCATGCATTATCAATGAGCTCATTAAAAACAATCATGATATGCACGCGCTTGTACTGCGTAAGGTGGGTAATACAATAAAAGATTCCGTTTATGCTCAGATAAAATGGGCCATAAAAACAATGGATTTAGAAGAACAATTTGAGTATAAGCTTTCTCCCATAGAGATTGTGTATAAACCTACCGGTCAGAAGATATTCTTCCGTGGCGCCGATGATCCGCTAAAGATTAAATCCATCAAGCCGGAGTTTGGCTATATCGGAATTCTATGGTTTGAGGAACTTGACCAGTTCGCGGGCCCGGAAGAAATCCGTAATATTGAGCAGTCGGCAATCCGTGGCGGCGACATTGCGTATAAGTTTAAGTCATTTAACCCGCCCAGAAGCAAAAACAATTGGGCGAATGAATATGTGGCAGAAACCAAACTTACAAAAGCGGATGCCGTGGTACAGCATAGTACATATAAGGATGTACCTGCGGAATGGCTGGGAAAGAAATTCCTGGATGATGCCGAGCACCTGAAAGAGGTAAATCCGACAGCCTATGCCAATGAGTATGAGGGAGAAGCGAACGGAACCGGCGGCAATGTCTTTGAGTTTATCGAAGAACGGACCATAACGGATAAAGAGATTGCTTCCTTTGACTGTATTTATCAAGGCGTTGACTGGGGCTGGTATCCCGATCCGTATGCGTTTATCCGGTCTTACTATGATGCTGCCAGGGAGACCATATACCTGATTGACGAAAACTATGTGCAAAAGCAGAAGAACGTAGCCACGGCGCAGTGGATACTTGAGCACGGATACGAAGATTATATGATTACCTGCGATAGCCAGGAGAAGAAATCCGTTGCTGACTATAAGGACGCGGGTATACAGGCCAGAGCAGCCATTAAGGGACCCGGCTCTGTTGAATATGGTATGAAGTGGTTGCAGGGGAAGAAGATTGTCATTGATATGGCCCGCACGCCTCACACCGGGAATGAAATTAAAAAGTATGAGTATGACAGGGACAAGGACGGGAATATCATTTCCGGTTATCCTGACAGGGACAACCACGGTATAGACGCGCTGCGGTACTCATATGAGAGCTTTTATAACAGAAGGGGGAATAATGCATGATAAGACTGAATATTGAGGAATACTGCCAGGAATGCCCTGAATTTAAGCCGTGGCCAGTAAGGAGCGAGTACGGGTATGCTAATGAGGAATATGGACATTGTGATACGACAATAGTTTGCGAACATAGGGCACGGTGCGCCACAATCTGTCAGCAGATAAGGAAAAGCGAAAATGAGAAAATATGAATGGCATGATACGGCAGACGGAACAGCAAGTGAACTATGGGCCGAATTGTATGAAGAGTATACCATCGTTGCGTACATCAGAAAGGATCCTTATTCCGCTGACACATGGCACTATTTATTGTCACATGATTTGGGGATAAGCGGAGGCGTATCTTATGATGATACATTACAAAACGTGAAACAGTGTGTCGTAAGCAACATTCAGCACAGGTTAACGCGCAAGATGAAACATTGCGCGGATTTAATCAAAATTGTGGAAGATAACCAATAGAGGCGTAAATATCATGGGACTGATAAGAGAAATTAAAAGGTGGTGGGAATCGTTGTTTCAGAGAGAGGCGCAAGATTGTTTTAAGGTTGATACATTAATGTCAGGGATTATGCAGCGGGAGCAGCGGCGGTGGTACGGCACATATACCGGGCAGCCCGAATGGGTATGCCACGAACCGGGAAGAGAGTTGGAAACTATCAATTTTGCTAAAAAGCTGTGCAATGAGACGGCGCGGCTTGCTACCCTTGCCCTGGGAATCACCGTGGAAGGTTCTGCCAGGGCGACATGGTTGCAGAAGCAGATGGACAAGTACCGGGCACGCATGATGTTTGATAAGTGTGAGTATGCATGTGCATTCGGATACATCGTGATTAAGCCCAACGGGAAGAGCCTGGACTATGTGCTGCCGGATGACTTTGTGCCCACTTCCTGCGACGACGATGGGAAGATTAATGGAGGGGTATTTATTGATCGGCAGCGGCAGGGGAAGGTTTTCTTCACACGGCTGGAATATCACCGCTTTGGGGACATGATACCTGCCGTAGGCCCTGTGTACAAGGTGTCTAACCGGGTGTATAAGAGTGATGCGGACGGCAGTATAGGCAAAGAAATCAATATTGAGGGGAGCCCCTGGGCGGGACTGATGCCGGAGGCGACCATATCAGGGCTTGAGAAGCCTTTATTTGCCGTTTTCGGAATGCCAATCGCAAACAACCTGGATGTTAACAGCGATATTCCTGTATCGTTCTTCTCCAACGCCATGCCGGAGCTTAAACGGCTTGATATTGCATCACAGCGTATGGCCGATGAGATAGACGACAGCAAGAAGCTGGTCATTGTAGGGGATGCGTTCTCCATGACTCCCGGCCAAAAAATAACGGAACGAATTAAAAGCCTGAGAGACCGCCAGGGGAATGAGCTGCCGCGATATATCCGGGCAATACCCGGCGGGACCGAAGGGGACGACTATCACGAGATTAATCCGGCGCTGAATACGGAACAGCGTATGACTGGTATCAATCATTACCTGGATAGCGTGGGGGTTAAGTGCGGGTATTCTACCGGGCAGTTTGTCCTTAATGGCCGGACCGGGCAGGTGACAGCCACACAGGTTGAGGCGGACGACAGGGAGACCATACAGACCATTAAGCAGATAAGGGACAGCCTGGAAGCGGCCACCAATGACGTTCTGTATGCCCTGGATAAGTGGGCGGATCTGTATGACATAACACCCGTAGGAGCCTACGAGGTCAATTATGACTTTGGGGACATTACATACAATGAGGACGAGGACCGGGAACGCAATTGGCAGTATGTACAGGCCGGGAAGTATCCCTTCTGGCGGTATCTGGTACGCTTTGAAGGATATTCCGAAGAGGACGCCAAAGCCATTGTGGCAGAAATGGAAGCCGAAAACAAAAGGGCTGAAAAGAAAGGCCTTTTTGACGAGGAATAACGATGGGAATAGGAAAAAATTTCTTCTCCCGTATGTTCGGGAAACTTAATATTGACCATAGCGGGCCGGGGTATACCACCAAGGTATCATATGAGGCATTCGGGAAAAGACTGGATAAGGCGCAGGATGCACTTGACGCGCAGGTGTGGCAGGATATGCAGCGGTACATGCCGATGGATACCGGAACATTAATTGCCGAAACAGATGCCCTCAATAAGTCCACCCGCGGTGAAGTCTATTTGTATCCACCCGACAGCGACTACGGCCATTACCAGTATGCGGGCGAATTATATGTGGATCCGGTATATGGCAAGGGCGCATTCTATGACCCGGAATATGGATATTGGAGCCGCCCCGGGGTAAAGAAAGTTCCATCTGGAACGCCACTCAATTACGGACGTGAGTCAGCAGAGGCACTTTGGGATGTGGCCGCAGAGAAGAACCATGCAAAATCCTGGCTTGCGGTAGCGCGGCGGGCCATGAAGGGGGATTAATATATGCTGACACCGGATTTCCTGCTGCGGATAGTGGACGCGGCAGAAGAGGCCGCAGATAAACTGAATACATATCTTGTACAGCGTGTCTCAAAACGTATCCTGACGCTTTTTGACAAGGAAAAGGAAGTGGAGCTTATACCTGCATCAATTTCCGATGTGCGCAAGATGCGTGAGGCCGGGATGCTTACGGACGACGTACAGCGAACGTTGAAAGAGCACATGCCGGAACTGCAGGAAGAAATAGACCAGGCATTTGAAGCTGCCGCGAATGAAATAGAACGGGATAACGACAGATTCACAGAAAAGATTCTGAGGGCAGAGGATATGGACGTGGACGTTCTCAAGCCTCATACAGGCCGGTATAAGCCGATAAAGGAACTAAGTCTCACGAAGAAGGAAATTGCCCTGTTAAAAAGGGCATACGAAAAGACCAACGGGACATTGTACAATCTGACCGGGACGACGGCGGACGCATGCCAGAAGGAATATATCCGAGCCTGTGACGAAGCATACTGGAAGGTTACACACGGGGTATCCATTCATACAGCCGTGGCCGATGCAATCGACCAGTGCGCACAGTACGGTGCCGTGGTAACATATCCTTCCGGCCATAAGGACAAGATAGAGGTTGCAGTAGCCAGAGCGGTGAGGACCGGAGCCAATCAGGCCGCAGGGGATATATCGCTGACGCGCTGCGCAGAGCTGGGTGTATCGCAGGTAATTGTTTCTTCCCATCTGGGAGCCCGATACACGGACAAGGATGAGCCAGCTAATCATATGTCATGGCAGGGCAAGGTGTATGACCTTGACTGGCATAATGATGCGCTGCGGAAATACAGTGTAACGCCGCAGGACGACCGGGACAATGCCGGGAAGTTTGGATTCCTGGAAAAGATTCGATATCTGTTTTTGCCGAAGAAGAACTGGTCCGCAGGTGATTTTGTTAAAATGACCGGATATGGGACGGGAGCGGGGCTGTGTGGGTGGAACTGCCGCCATTCCTTCGGGCCATATTACAAGGGTATAAGCACAAATAATACGGAACAGTTTGACGATGAGAAGAACAAGCGCCGTTACGACCTGGAACAGAAGCAGAGGGCCGCAGAAAGGAACCTGCGTGAGCTGCGGCGCCGGATGAATGCCCTAAAATATGCCGCAGCCGAGGCGAAAGGTGAAGCGGTAAAGCGGGAGCTGAAAGAACGTCACCAGAACATGCGCAGGGAATATCTAAAAAAGATGGATGCTTATGACGAGTTTTGCAATAAGAACAAATTGAAAACTCGTAAAGAACGCCTGAAAATAGCAGATAATAAGCGTGCGATATAATCTGTAGTTATGGGTATTGCATTTATTATAATTATGAGTTATAATACGAGCTGTAAAGATAACCTGAAGTTATACAAGGGGATTTTATGGGGGATACATATTGGGTTTCGTGCCCGCGGTGTGGATATAAGCATTTTATCAAGCGCCGGAAGGACACAGTATTAATCAATTTCCCTGCCTGGTGCAAGGGATGTAAAAAAGAATACAATATATCAATCAGAGCCAAGGAGCCAGAATTTGAGTTATTAAGTTGATTCAGATACCGGCTCTTTTTTTGCAGCAAGGTGGAGCAGCGGAAGCTTGCCGGGTTCATGCCCCGGAGGCCGCGGGTTCAAATCCCGCCCTTGCAATCAGCCAGTTTGAGGATTCGCCTCACTCATTTTCCCAATCCTCCTTTCTGGCGCACCACTCCGCAGGAGAAACATCGGGATTCCAACGCCTGATGGCGGTATAAAGGCGGTTCGATGCCGCAGTGGTGTATTACCGGCCCCGGTCTACAGGGCAAAATCCTATACCGCAGAAAAAGCGGTCAACAAATCATTTCAGGAGGATTTATGAAAAATATTTATGAAATTTTGAAGGGAATAGGGATTGAGATTCCCGCAGAGAAAAAAGATGCATTTGACGCTGAGTGGAAGGAAAACTACCGCACAAAAGCAGAGTATGAAAAGGCAGTGGAAAAACGTGACGAATACAAGGCGTCGCTGGAAACGGTGCAGGGAGAGCTTGAAGGGTTTAAGGACGTCAATGTTGAAGAACTTAAAGGCCAGATTACCACCCTTACCGATCAGTTGCAGTCAGAAAAAGAAGCCAGGGCGAAAGATGCAGCGCTTGTAGAACTGGAAAAGAATGTTGATACCTTCCTTTCCGGGAAGAAATTTGTGAACCCTATCACTCAGGCCGCGCTGCGCAAGTCATTAATGGAAGAGCTGGACAAGGATACAGCAAAAGGGAAATCAATTGCTGATATCTTTGCCGGATTGATTACTGATGCCGAAGGCAAGCAGATGGAAAACATTCTGGTGGATGAAAAGCAGCAGACGCTTGAACAGAATAAAGCACGCTTTACGGAACAGTTACATGTCCAGGGCGGAAGCGGTGGAAAATATTCCATGACAGAACTTATGAAAATGGCTAACGAGGGAAAAGACGTAAGCCAGTACATGAATCAGGAGGCTAACTAATGGCATTATTTGATGCAAAAAATTTTAATGGAGAGGTATTCGCAAAATACGTAGATGGGATTCCTAATCTAAAGAGAAATGAACTGCTGAAAAGCCGCGCAATTGTTGAGAAGCCGCAGTATGCATCTATGCTGCCGGATCAGGTTGGAGGTAATTATATCACAATCCCCATTAAAGCAAGGATTGGTGGTACTGCCAATAACTACGACGGCGGAACAGATATTACAGCAGAGAGCCGTAAAACATACACACAGGGAAGAATTGTTGTAGGCCGTGCCAATGGCTGGGTAGAAAAGGATTTCACTTCTGACATTACCGGAGAGGACTTCCTTCCTGCTGTACAGGAAATTGCAGAATATTGGGATGATGTGGACCAGGCAACATTGATCGCAACGCTCAAAGGTATTTTCTCAATGACCGGAGCAAAAAACATCGAATTTGTGGAGGGGCATACATACGATATTTCTGATAACACAGAAAACGTATTCACTGAAACAACGCTTAATACCGCAATTCAAAAGGCACTTGGGGACAATAAATCTAAGTTTTCTCTGGCAATTATGCATTCCCAGGTTGCAACAAACATCGAAAACAAGAAACTGATTTCCCACCTTAAATACACAGATAAGGATGGGGTAGAAAGAGACCTTACGCTCTATTCCCTGAATGGAAGAATCGTACTTGTTGATGATGATATGCCAACGACGGCATTGGCGGCACATTACGTAAAGGGAAGCATTACAGATGCAGGAGCATTAAAGGTAGTGGCTAATGATGCTACGCCTGGGGAAAGGGAAATCAAACTTAACGAAGTAACCCCGGTAGCCCCTGGATATACTACAAAAGTTGGCGATTACGTTGTTTTCCTTCCGACTGGTATTGCTTATACCACCTATGTGTTGGGAGACGGCGCAATTGAATACACAAATTGTGGAGCGAAAAAGCCGTATTCCATGTCTGAGGACGAAGCAAAGAACGGCGGTGAAACAACTTTATGGAGCAGGCAGAGGAAGATTTTCTCTCCCTGGGGTATTTCGTTTAAAAAGGCCAGTGTTATTTCTCCTACAGACGAACAGCTTGCCACAGGATCTAACTGGGAGATTGCAAACAGCAATGAGACCAGCACAACTGAGTACTTCCCCCATAAAGCAATTCCTATTGCAAGAATTATTACAAGAGGATAAAGGAATAAATAATGTACGCAGATTACGAATATTACAAAACTGAATACTGTGGCGGACTATTTGATTCTGCGGAAAATTTTAAGCTTTATGTACGCAAGGCAGAGCGCCGGGTGGATACATCCACTTACGGAAAGCTCTCCTTTGCGTTCCCGGCTGCAGAAAAAGACGCTGCGGCGGTAAAAGACTGCATCTGTGAGCTTGCGGAATTTCTATACCGGGTGAACCAGTTACAGGCAGCCGCAAGTGACAGTGTAGGTGTGGTCAAACAGGATGACGGGACAGTAAAGGGAAAGGTTGTTACCTCTGTTACCTCCGGTTCTGAAAGCCGTGGTTATTCCGCGAGCGGAGGGGTTGCAACGATAGAATCGGATGCTGCAAAAGACCGGAAAGTGTTCGACATGGCCGTATATTCCATCATTCGCGATGGTCTTACCGGCATACCAGATGCCAATGGCGTAAACCTGCTATATGCAGGAACATATCCAGGGAAGTGTGAGTTATGGGGATAGGTTACATAGATTCTGTGATTGTATATAACCGGTGCGTCAATGGGGTTTTGGAGACCGAGACCTATTATGGCACGCGTTTTGATGGCGTTCGGGTGGAACTTACCCAGGGAAACCAGATTGCGACTACCGGGAACCAGAATGCGGATGCCTGTATCGTTAAGATTCCCGCCGCCGTGACAGGCGGTAAGTACCTTCCACCGAAGCAATGGGAAGAGAGACAGGACAAGACTGGAACATTTACCATCGACAAGGACAACAAGGACTTTTATGTAATTGTGCGGAAGCCGCTCCTGGGAATAGATATTGACCTTCCCGTCGGGGCCGTGGAGAGTGAAGCGTATCCGGCGGGCTTTTTCCAATATGTCAGCAGCAAGTATGGGTACGCATACCAGATTAGCACCGTTGATGTATATGAGCTGATACCGCGATTCCAGATAGGGGGGAAATGATGGGAGAAGAAGTAAAAATACTGAGTACCGGAGAAGAAGAACAGATTCGGACAAAAATGTTTCTGTATTTTGCGGATTGCCCGTGCATCCCCAGCGGGGTATCGAAGAAATATGGAGAATTAACAGGGGATTCCATAGGCTTCTTCTCCCGGCAGGGAAGCGGCGCTTATACCAAAAAGTATGTGTCAGGCACATTTGAGGCAGAGTATCCGTTCTTCCTGCGGTACAGGGCGCAGCCGACCAACAATAATGGCAGGTTGAAAGCAGAAGAAGTGCTGACGCAGATAGCGACATGGATGTGCACAAGAAAAAATTATCCGGTTTTGGAAGGAAAGCGAACCGTTGAAGATATAGAAGCAGGAAACGCGTACATAGTTGCCAAAGGTGAGGACGGGACCGTCGATTACCAGGTGAATATGGCGCTGCATTACATGAAGAAAGGAAAATAAGCATGGCACTCGATAGAACTAATATGGTGTCCCTTTTGGATATCGGAAAGCTTTTCGGCGGCGCTTCTACGGACATTGTAGAAATGGGCGACGGGTATACAGAGATTTCCGAGGATTGGGGCCCCGGTATTGACAGTACGCAGTATGTCAATATGAAAGCAAAATCCGCAACTGTGTCAGGATACGAATTCACGATGAACCCGGAGCGTGAATACCTGAATGACGATATGCAGAAGCAGCTTGACAAGCTCCTGAAAAAGTTCCCCACGGGGGAAGATTGCAAAACAGATTATTACCGCTTTTTCAAGACTGACGCGGTGGAAGCAAAAGACGGCGTATATGAGGCGATTAAGCTGCCCGTAGTTGTTGCGGCCTCCTCTGCAGGCGGGGAAGGCGGCGGAAAGCTGGTTTCCTCAATCCAGATTAACGGCAACGGAGCCGTAGAAGAGGGATATATAACAATGGCCGAGGACGGGACTTACACATGGAGTAAGACGCTTCCGGCGTAAATCAGGTATTAAGGTTATCAACTTAATATAACAGGGGTGCGTTCTATACCGTCGTGCCCCTGTTTCGGTATAGATGTTAAGAAAGGGAAAATAAATGAGTAAAGTAATCGGCAGTATCGAACAGTTTGACGATGGAATTCGTCTGGTAACAATCAATGAGGCCGGAGACACCGCAGCAATATCTATCAATGACCCTACATTTATCGAACGTTTCACAGATTTCTTTGACTGGTTCGGGAAAGGCGGGGATGAGCTCACCTCGTTTATTGAACAAAAAGAGGGAGAGGAACTAACGCTTGATGCAATGACAGAAACGGCCAGCAAAAGAGTGGAACTGTGCAAAAAGGCCAGAGATAGAATCGATGAGTTGTTTGGCGAAGGGACATGCAAAAAGACATTTGGTGTAGATATACCGGACGAAGTCTGCATTATGGAATTTGTAGAAAAAATGATTCCTTTTATCAATACGGCATTCGAAGAGCGCGGACAGCACATTAACCGGAAGTATAGCCGTAACAGGAAGGGAGCACGCTCCAAACAGAGAACCAAAGCGGAGTTAATAGAAGATTATGGAAGTGGAACAGAAGTATAACATACTGCTGGATCCGCTGCCGGAAGAATGGAAGGGATATCCGATTGATAGCGATTTTCAGACGGGGATTCTGATACAGATGGCGCTTTCTGATCGGGAATTATCCCCGGAAGAGCAAATATATTCTTCCATTGACCTTCTTTTCCCAGAAAAACAGCCGCCGGTTGAAGAGGCCCTGGATGCTATCATTTGGTTTCTTTACGGCTGGTACACGGACAACCTGCAGAAGGCAAAAGAGGACAAGACCACGGTAACAGACTGGCAGGTTGACCAATGGCGTATATGGGCAGCTTTCAAGCATCAATATGGACTTGACCTTAACCAGGAAAAAGTACATTTCTGGTCATTTATGGCCTTGCTGTCGAACCTAGAAGAGTGCTCATATACCCGCGTGGCAGACATACGTGGGAAGGAGCTTACCGGGAAAATGTCGGTGGAAGAGCGGACGGCATACATACGGGCCAAAGCTATTTATGCGCTGGATAACAAGCCACAGGCGGCGGAGTACTCGGATGAGGAAAAGCAGAAAATAGATGCATTTGACGAGCGGAGGCGCAAAGCGGCCGCAAAGAAAAAAGCCCTGGAAGCATTCCGGGAGTTAACGGGAGAGTGATTCTGATGCATGGCATACGCCGGAACGTTTAAAATCAACACACAATTTGAGACACGGGATGCCAACAGTCAGATCCTACGCCTCTGCAATGAGATAAAAAAGACCGAGACCGAGATTTCCCGGCTGCAAGCAAAAATGGAAAGTATGAAGGAAGCAAAAGTCCCGACATACGAATACCAGGAAATGCAGAAGGAATTGCAAAAGGCAGAGGCCAACGCAGATAAGTTATACGGGAAGCTGCGCCTTTTGGAAAAGTCCGGGGATACATCCTCTAAGGGATACCGGAAACTGGTGAATGAAATCAGCCTGGCAGACCAGCAGGTGAATCACCTGCGGGATGGCTTATCTGGCCTTGAATCAGCCGGGAAAGCATTTGTGCCCGGCAGTATGTCAACAGAGTTTGAAAAAACTTCACAGAAGGTTGACGAGCTCAACGGGAAGCTGGAAGAGAGCAAAGCGAAGCTGAATGAAATGCTCAAGAAGCAGGGAAGCACGAAAGAGATTTTTTCCCGGATGCAGAAAGCCGCTTCCAGGCTCCTTCCCGTTATTAAAAGCGTAGAGCATAAGTTCAGCAATGCATTCAGCAAAATACGCAGCGCTGCGGTGAAAACTTTTTCTTCCATCAATAAACAAGGGAAGAAAACTGGCGGACTTATGAGTACTTTGGCTTCCCGATTTAAGGGAATAGCTCTATCACTGCTTATTTTTAACTGGATTACAAAGGGCTTTAATGCTATGGTTTCCGGCGCCAAATCCGGATTAAAAAATCTGCAAAAGTATTCGGAAGAGTATAAGCAGAGCATACGGGATTTGCAAAATGCCCTGGGGACCTTGAAAAATTCATTTGCTGCAGCATTCGCGCCGATTATACAGGCCGTAGTGCCATATCTGATTGAGCTCATTAATTGGGTAAATAGGGCCGTTAATGCGCTGGGGCAGTTATTTGCCTATATGACAGGCCATGCCACCTGGAAAAAGGCAGTAGAAGTGCAGGACGCCTATAAGGATGCTTTAAACGGGACGGCCGGAGCTGCGAAAAAGGCAGCCGGGGCCCTGGCTAAATTCGACGATCTGGACGTACTGAATAAAAATACTGGCGGCGGGGGAGGCGGAGGCTCAACCGGAGGGTTTGAGGAAGTCCCGATTGACAGCGGAATTAAAAGTTTTTGGGACAAAATCAAGAAAATGTGGCAAGATGCCGACTTTTACGATCTGGGTAAGATGCTTGCTGAAAAGATAAATGACATGCTGGAAAGCATCGATTGGAGCGAAGTAAGGGAGACCGCACGGAAGCTTGGGAAAAGCCTTGCAACGTTCCTGAATGGCATTCTGGAAAACCTTGACTGGCACCTTCTTGGAGTTACCATTGCCCAGGGGATAAACACAGCCTTTGAATTTGCTTACGGATTTGTGAAAAATTTCAACTGGAAGAAATTCGGGGAAGCCATAGCAGAGACCATAAACGGGTTTATGGATGGCCTGGACTGGCAGCTGATTACTGACACAATCATTACCGGATGTAGAGGCGTAGCCACAAGCATCATGGGATTTGTGCGTACTCTACGATGGGAGCAGTTGGCGCAGACGATAGCCAACGGAATTAATGTAGCCGTCGATGGGCTTATCGCTTTGCTTGACGGGATTAACTGGGGAGAAATAGGCCATAAAGTCGGCAAATTCATAATCGATACGGTTAATGATATTGATTGGGAAGATATCGGTGGGGCCCTGGGGAAAATACTGCAAAATGCTTTTGATTTCCTGGCCGGAATCATAAGCGAAATGGATTATGAATCCATAAAGAAAGCTATTTCTGATTTCTTTGAGGAATTCGGGGAGGAAACAAAAGATATTCCTGATTGGGTATTCAGTCTAGCAGAGGCTTTTATGGCGTTTAAGTTAGCATTGTCTGGCCTAAATGCTATTATTGCTGGGTCAAAAATTATTGATTTCTTTTCAAAGTTAAAAGATTTATTTCCTGCTTTACAAGGAGCATTTTCACTAAATGGTGCTTTGGTAGGTGGAGGAGCAACAATTGGGTTTTTTGATGCTCTAAAACATGGAAGCAATATGAAGGATTTTGAAAATGCAACGTCAGAAATATCGGAAAGCATGAAAAAGCTTAATGATGATTTAGATTCAGGGCGTATATCTGTAGAGCTATACCAGAAAAAAATGAAAAAATTGGAGGAGGCCAGCAATGACGCTGCCATTGCCTTGTATGGTTTAAATCCAGACGATTATAACGAAGATGGATGGAATGTGAAATTAACACCTGCCATTGAGAAAATTAGAGAACTTAGGGAGGAATCAAATAATTTTGTTCTGGGTGATGAATTAGGAAAATATTTCAACGATACTATTTGGAATTGGGATGTAGCAGGCGCATTTAACAAAATTAAAGAAGATGTAGCTGAATCACTCGGAAAAATAAAAGAATCGTTTATAAGTGGATGGATTTCTCTTGATGAATGGTGGAAAGAAAACGCACCACTTAAAGATTTACCTGAATGGTGGGAAACATATGTTTCACCGTGGTTCACACAAGAAAAATGGTCGGAATTATTTTCCAATATTGGTCTGTCATTTGAAACAAAATGGGCGGAAATTGTAGAGTGGTGGCAGAACACCGCACTATATACATGGTGGGAAGAAAATGTGGTTCCCTGGTTCACGCAGGAAAAATGGTCAGAATTGATTGAAAATATTAAGACTGCTTTTGCTGAAAAATGGGAGGAAATCAAGGAGAAAACCACCGAATTATTGGAAGAACTTAAGAAAGCAATAATTGAGAAATACGACGAAATTAAGCTAAAGACAGATGAATTAAAGGAAAAGTTTGATAAATTCAAGGAAAAAGTATCGTCAACTTTCAGCGCGATAAAAAGCAAAATTGTTGATGAAGCATTAAGCCCAATAATTGAAAAATTGAAAGAATTTATCGATTGGGTAAAAAACGCTATCCAGGCAGTAAAAGACTTCTTCAACAGTGGTTACGAAAAAGTAGGAACAACAACCGGTAAAACGTCGAAAGTATCCCCATCAACGCGGAGTATTAATCCGGCAGCCGCCAGCGCGGTATTGGAAAGCGTACCTCACCTTGCATCCGGTTCAGTTATCAGGGGTGGAAATCCGTTCCTTGCCATGCTGGGAGACCAGCCACGGGGACAGGTTAATGTTGAGGCCCCGGCCGGATTAATAAAGGATATGGTAAAGGCGGGGCTTGCGGAAAGTGGATACGGACAGGAAAGACTTCCAGTCAATATAAATCTTATCTACGACGGCGAAGCTTTTGCCAGACTGTCTATTTCAGATATACTTTCAGAAATGAACCGGCGGGGGCTTGACATTGAAGTATTGGGGGCGACATAAAGCATGAGTGTATATACACAGGGAATTACCGTGGATAATATTCACTTTGACATTCCCCTTGTTTCTTTAAAACGTTCTGCGGACTTCCTTGACAAGTTCGCAGAACGTACCGAGGACGGAGACCTGAAAAGGGAACTTATCGGCGTGTATTATAACTTTACACTGACAGTGGGAGACAGTGCAGCGTTCGGAGATTCAGATTATAACGAATTTTGGAATAAAATGACTGAACCCGTTGAATTTCATGATTTTGTGCTGCCAACAGGAACAGGGACCTATTCTTTCCGCGGTTACATTTCGTCAGTATCAGACGAATATAAGAAAATACTTGATGGGGAAGCTGAGTTTTCAGCTTTTACATGCAAAATGACAGCGAAACAGCCCGCGAGGTCTCCAACATGAAAACAAATTTTGAAGTTGTATATGACTTAAAGGACACAACCGCATTACAGGACAGTACGCCGTCAACAATGGATAACCAGCCGTTCGCGGTGGAAACGCTCCTTAAGGATAATACCGTGTTTCCTGATTATGCAACGCTGGAACAGGATTATTTTGTGCTTGACGGCACAATGCCGGAGCTGCCGGATGAACCAGAGGGAATCCCCTTCTGGACTTCCGAGTTGTCAGATAGCAATGGATATTTTGCGAAAAATCCGTTGTTGACAATATTATTTTCTGAAAATCATACCAGTACAGGGCTTACCTTCCATTTTGTGGGTGATACCCCTCTGCAGATGCAAATAAGGTGGTATTCCCTGGACGGCAACATGATAGCACTTAAAAGTTTTCAGCCGGATGTCCGGGATTATTACGCCCGGAATCTGGTGGAGAATTATGGACGCCTGGAAATAGAATTCCAGCGGGCACGCCCATATCGGTACATAAAACTATGGGGAATTGATTACGGGGTTATCGTCACCTGGGGGGAAAATGACATTAAATCGGCTTCCCTTGTGGAGGAAATGGATCCAACATCAAACACCCTTAAAATAAATAAGCTTACTTTCCAATTTGTGGACACGGGAAACGAATTTAACCTTGCAAATTCCGAAGGGTTACACAAGGCCTTGCAGAAAAAGCAGCACATTGCCCCGTATGAAATCGTTGACGGGGAGAGGATATACCTGGGCAGGTACTTTCTTACAACGCCCAGCAGCCAGAAAAGTATAGCGAAAATGGAGGCCACGGATTATATAGGCCTCCTGGATGATACCGACTTTACGGCTGGCCGGGTGTACAACGGGGAGCTTGCCGGGAATATACTGGCTGATATATTTGCAGGCACAGACATTCCTTACCAGGTAACGGACGAAGTGGCGGCAACACCACTATATGGATGGCTGAAAATCCAGACCCGGCGCAAGGCCCTCCGTGAAGTATTGTTTGCTTGTGGGGCCGCAGCGGAGACTTCCCGTCGGGATGATGTGTTGATATATAAGCCTGTAAGGCTCATACAGGCGGATATAGGACGTGACCGTAAATTCTCCACGGCAACAAAGCAAGATACGTATATAAGCGAGATAAGCATCAAATTCGCGGAGTATACGGAGGGAACGGAAGAAAAAGAACTGGTGAAAGAAACCACGTATCCGGCCGGCCTGAATGAGGTGAAGTTCAACAACCCGGTGTCTGCCCTGCGTATAAGCGCCGGGGAGATTGTGGAAGCAAAAACCAATTATATTACATTCCGGCTGCAGGAAGCGGCCGCAGTAACCATATACGGAAAGCAGTATAGCAAGCAGGATATCACGGTTACGTCCACCGTGCCGCAGCTTAAGGCTGGAGAAAATCCGAAAGCGAAGAATTTTACCGGAACACTGTTTAACTACAGTCAGGCAAAAGTCATATCAGAAGCGATACTTGATTATTACCAGTTATCTTTGATTCTCAATATCCGGTATCTTGCTGACCGGGAACAACCCGGCCAATGGGCTGCGGTAGAAAATACACTGGCTGGACGCGGCGGGTATGCGGCAGGGATAGAAAGCATCAAGACGGACCTGACAGGCGGGTATATCTCAACAGCACAGCTCCGTGGCTATTATAAGTACACAAGTGATTTTTACCAAACCGGAACCGAATTATATATTGATGAAAGTGTAGGTGTTATTTAAGTGAACAAGCCTAAACTAAATAGCATTACTATAACACCTAATCCGGTGGAGGCTAACCAGAAACTATCAATAATTATAGACGCGGAGGACGTGGAGATCGTTTTCCAGCGCACAACATATTATTCCGGCAATGAGCTAAAAGCCGGTGAGAGTGTGGGGATTATTTAATGGCAATTACAAAAGTCGAGATATCGATCAATGGTGTATGGACAAACTGCAGCAAAAATGCAGCGGGGAAGTGGGCGGCGTCCCCAACAGCTCCGTCCATCACAAGTTTTAACAAAGACGGAAAATATTATCCGGTAACGGTTAGAATAACAAACGATGCCGGGACGGTAGTAACTTATGATGCATCAGACGCAACCATAGGCGCAAGCCTCCGGTTACAGGTTAAAGAAAAAGTTAAACCTATTATTTCCCTTGTTACTCCTACCAACGGGGCGCGAGTCACCAACAATAAGCAGCCCATTACTTTTAAGGTCACAGACGAGACAAACGGTTCCGGTGTAAAAACATCTACTGTAAGTCTAAAAATAGACAGCAATACATATAACGAGTCCAGCGCCGGAATGGTAAAAACGGCTATAACAAACGGTTATCAGTTTGTTTATACTCCACAGTCTGTATTGTCCAACGGAGACCATACAATAACCATCAACGCACAGGACAACGATGGTAATGCTGCAACGGCTGTGACAGCAAAAATCAAGGTAGACACGATTCCTCCGTCCCTGAATCTTACCTCTCCTATTGAGGGATTAATCACCAATAGTAAGACGGTACGGCTGACAGGTACAACAAACGACGAAACGTCCAGCCCTGTTACTGTAACTGCAAAACTCAATGGTGTAGATGTTGGCGCAATTACACTAACTAATGGCGCATTCGACAAGGAACTTACGGGGCAGGAAGGAAATAATGTCCTTGTAGTAACCGCGAAAGACGCCGCTGGTCTTTCTACGCCTGTTACCAGGAATTTTAAGGTTGATACCTCTGTACCAAAAATCAAAAGTGTTTCTATTTCCCCTAACCCTGCGGATGCCTCTGGCAGCGTAGCAATTGAGCTGGAAATAGAATAAAAGGTGGTGGCGAATGTGGCATACATAGCTGTTGCGGCACCCAGCGACATTGTGTATGTTGCTGGCGCCATAAATAGTAATCCTACCACTTTCCAGTCACGTGACGGGAAATGGTACGGATATGCACCGGCGGCGGAAGATAACACCTATCATTTGTGGGTGGAAATGATTGACGCTGCCGGGAACCGTAGTGAATATGAAACCACCCTTGTATATGACCTGCCGTGGTTTGTTACAGACCGTACAGCGGAGGACGTACGGGAACGAAATAAGAAGGGCGTGCTTAATGCACGGGACCTGAACCGGATAGAAAAAAACAATTTTACAATAGGGGAGCTGGCCTCCTTGGTCATAGATGGAAAAAACAATTGGGAAGTTGGCGAGAAACCTCGCTCTTCCGATTATCGAAGAATATGCCAGGGAGTGCAGAGGCTTAGAAACTACGCACACCGCAACACAACACCGGAAGTGCCGGAAAGCCCGCTTAATTCCTTCCAGAAATACAATGACATTGAGCAGATACAAAAAGACTGCTTTGACATATATGTCGGAAATAAGAAAAATATTGCATACGCCGGGGAGTTTTACGCCGGAGAAGGAGGCTTGATTTAATGGCATTTAAAAAGAAAACATGGTCGGACCGCATGGTTGAATATGCGGGCCGCCGGAAGCTGACCAATGTGAGCACGAAACAAGCAGTCATATACGATGTGGAAAGATCAGAAGGGACGGTAAGCAAGGAAGGTGACGCTTTTTCCAGTCAAAACATGAACGATTTAGAACAGCGTGTAGCTGACGGATTTTCGGAAGTTAAGCAAACAACTGATGGGTTAATTCAGAATTTAGCGGGTCTGCCCACCGTGAAAGCAGGTATTACAGAGCTAACCTTCTCAGGAGGTAATACTACACTTACCCATAATGCTGGGTTCCCAGACACCAACTATGCTGCCATGTTCCTGTGCGACAATGTACGTATGTTTCCGCGGATGAGCACAAACATTGATGGCAATAAGACAACGCTATCTGCAAGCGCCGTAAATGGAGCTGGTGCAATTGCTAATCTTGATGGAAAATACCGGGTTATGTGGATAGTTGCCAGGAGCACGTAAAGCCCGCTTTACGCTTTAATTATGGAACCCGTAACCAAATATATTTTGCCCCGGGGCTGCACGTAATAGCTTGCCCCCTTTGCCCCCACGGTGATTGTTATTGTCCCATTATCGACAGATAATATGGATGGGTGCTGATGATTACCCGGGACTCCTCCTGGAGCTATACCTACCACAGTATCCGCCAGGCCTACATAGTTGTCAGCATTATTATAGACGGATGCCGCAACACGGGACTTAACATAAGCGGGGACAGGAATTGTGTAAGTCTTAGGGGATGTCCCATAGGCGGTAAGTTCCCCATAGTCCGCAATAAAATAGATACCACTACCCAATGGGACCCATGCTGCATCCGCACCTGCCTTGTACTCTGGGATACCATTATTTACCCGAAACTGATACCCGTTTAAATTCTGATTTATGACAAGAGGAGAGTATAACACATATAGGGGATGGCAGATTCCTGCGGATGAGAAGCCAGAGGATGGTGGATACCTGCTTAAATATCCTGATGGGTATGTAAGCTGGAGTCCGAAGGAGATATTCGAAAGGGCTTATCTTCAAGTTGATGATAATGAAAATCTGCCTTCAGGAGTATCTATTGGACAGAAAATGGTGGAAGAGTTTGTTGCATATACAGAAACAATGACACTGGGAGACAGAACAACGGTTGTTAGGTGTGTGCTGCGAAATGGGTTTGAAATTGTAGAATCATCTGCCTGCGTTGATCCTAAAAATTATTCGGAAGAATTGGGTGCAGAAATCTGTATGGGAAAAATAAAAGATAAGATTTGGGAACTTCTGGGATTCCTGTTACAGACTGCTTGGCATGGAATTAGATAGATCCATTTCTGATTTTACGAGGTAAATTTTAACCGTTAAATATCTACGTTTTATTGTAAAAAGGCCCCGGCAGCCTTAAGCCGGAGAAAGAGAGAACTATATATGAACAAATTAAGATTTTCTGATAATTCTGAAATGGAAGTAATCGGCGTTTCCTGCGCCGGGAATATCCTGAAAATTAATGTGCCGGGAACTGGCTTGGATAATCTGGTGACAGATTTTAAGGATTCAGCAAAGCTTTCCCCGCTCCGTTATTTTGAGGATGATGTACTGCTGCGGGGATATGCTGGTTACACCAAATTTGACGGCATGGATTATACGCCGGAGGTGCTGCAGGAAGTGGACTATACAACCGAGGATGTAACAACCGAGAGCGGATTCCGGGAAGTGCGAGCGGATATCGTTACCGTTACGCTGGAGAAAGTACCTGCGGTTGCAATCGTGGCAGCCAGAACCGAAAAGAACACTGCCGATATTGATTATTTGGCAATGGAAACCGGTGTTGAGCTGTAATTTTATAGGGAGGAATACATAATGTCAAAGAATTTTGAAAAGGTAAAAAACTATTACAAGCGGAAGTTGTGGGATATTGAACGGGTAAATTCCGCTGTAGGTAAGTGGATCACAGAAGCAGAGTACAAGGAGATTACCGGGGAGGAATACACTTCCGCAATTTAACATCTGGGGGACGGCATGAAAGATTTTATCGTGAAGTATTGGCTGGAATGCGCATTTACAGCGGTAACCGGGGTATTTGCCTGGGCTTACCGCAAACTTAAAAAGAGAGTGGACGAGCAGGAATTAATAAAGCAAGGCGTTCTTGCCATACTCCATGACCGTCTCTTTCAGGCGGGGCGGCACTATATAACCCAGGGATATATAACCCTGGGTGAATTGAAAAATATTGAATACCTCTATACCAGCTACCACAATTTGGGCGGTAACGGTACAGGTACGGAAATCTGGGAGCGTATAAAGGAGCTTCCCATCAAAGAAGGAGAAAATAATCATGGAAACAATTTTAACTAACATGACACTTTTAATTGCAGTAATTGGGGTTCTGGCCTTTATCGTTTCTCTCGTAACCCAGGTATTTAAGGGTGTAGGCGTTCTTTCTAAACTGCCTACAGATATTCTGGTTTTGGTTTTGTCCATAGGCATTACGGTAACGGCTTTCATGGCGTATATGCAGTACATCCAGCAAGCTATCATCTGGTATATGATTATTGCGGCCATACTGGCCGGATTTATCGTTGCTTTTGTAGCAATGTATGGATGGGAAAAGCTTTCCGAACTTTGGAAGCGGTTTTACAAAGGGAAATAAGCAGGAGGTATTATGTATAAAGGAATAGATGTGAGCGACAACCAGGGTGTTATCAATTGGGTGAAAGTGAAAGAGGCCGGATGCCAGTTTGCAATCCTGCGGAGCGTGCGGCGCTCTGGTAAAGCAGACTATCAGTTTGCGGCAAATGTGGCGGGATGCATAACCAACGGTATCCCCATTGAAGTGTATAAGTATATGTATGCACTGACGCCAACACAGGCTGCGGAAGAGGCGCGGCAAGTAGTAGCCCTGTTACGCTCTTACGGCCTCACCTGCCGCGTATGGATAGACGTGGAAGATAAATCCTTGCGCGCTCTCAGCAGAGGTGTATTAACGGGCCTGATACAGACAGCGGCCGACATTCTCACAGGCGCCGGGCTGGAATATGGAATATATACCGGGAAAAGTTTTTACGAGGAAAAGGTTTTTGATACCACCGCCTTTTCCTGTCCAATGTGGATAGCCAGGTATCCGCACAGCGGTTATTATTCACTATCGGACAATCCTCCGGTAGATAGCTACAAGCCTTTGATTATGCAGCAGCTTTTCGGCTGGCAGTATACAAGCAGAGGGCGTGTTGACGGAATTAATGGAGTTGTTGACTTGGATGTATGTTATTTGCCATTTTGGACGCATTCTGAGCCTCAGGAGAACACGGAACATAAATATATATATGTTAATTCAGTTGCAGACACATGGACGCAGGAAGAGGCTATAAAAGCGCAGGAGAGGTTTGCTGCCGTTGGTATTAATACGGTGGTACATAAGGTAGAAATAAAAGCATAAAAAAAGAGGGGAGCAATCCTCCCCTCTTTACATTTATTTCAATTCTCCCCGTATTTTCATATTGCCGTATATTTCCATAAAAGTTTGGAATGGCATTAAATAAAAATGCGTACCAGACATTTTAAAATCAGGAATGGCGACCTCACCATACCTTGTTATTGGAGTGTATTCCCCAGGACATGAAATTATTTTTGCGCCTCTAGTTTTGCAGATATTGCGCAAATGTTCATTTGGCTCAATCTCAATCTGCCAAACATTGTGTCCATCAATTTCTTGCCGTATCTGCGAGACACGTATCTTGCCTTCTTTTGTTTTCAACCTATCAACAACTAATGTCATAGGTTTGTCATACGTATGTATGAAATCTTTTCCATACCATCCGCCGCAGTTTTCAATAATGGTTTCTCCTGGTGACACCTGGATGCAATATACATCCTCACGTGATACAAAAGCACCAGTCATGTTAAATTCAAAATCATTTAAAATATTCATATTTTCCTTCTTTCTCAGGCACTTATCGTACCTGAATCCTATTTTAAGTTGCAAATAAATGATAGGCTAATTTAATAACAGATTCTTTGCTGCTATGTTTCTTTTTCCAACGGGTGCTGCACTGTTTATTTACGTAATGCCACATATTAGAAAAACAATGAAATGACACCTGATACGAATCTATACCTATTTTAAAATTGAAATAAACTATAAAAACATGCGCGCCACTGTATAAAGTCCTATCAACCTTTACATGATAGTGAAATCCAGTATTAGGATTTTTCTGGATCGCTTTTATAGCCTCTATTATGCAATGGTCTTTTGCATAATACCCTTTTTTATAATACAACTTTGAAATTGATAAAAGAGGAAGCACACGTTCCAATACATCTTTTTGATTTTTCCCTCCATCGGATGCAATTTGGGCCAGAATTATTTGCTTTGCAATGTATTTGTCCATGACTTCCTCCTTTTGTTTATGGTCACCAACATGATTTTACAATATTATTCTAGCTGCTGTCTATAAATATGCTCTTCATATCATTTCCTCCTTCCGGCTAGTAGCCACCAAGCCTATTTTTCAGCGCCGCATAGGCAACGGAGCAGTCTCTCATCTGCTTCCTATGGTGGTTATACACTACCACCTCCATTTAGCTGCCACATATTTTCTTGATATGCGGCAACACTCGTTAAATACGATAACGATACCGTCCCGTATAGCCGGTAGAGCAGCTTTCCCGGCGCATCCCCGCCGGGTGGATATTATGCTGCTATCTGCTCTTACGGTATGGAGATAACTACCGCATCAGCAATGATAATCTCATGGTCATCGTTGCCGTACTCTATACGGTCGCCAGCAATTATAACTGTGGTTCCGTAGTAGTTAGCATCTGCAAGAGCCTTTTCCAGCTTTTCTGCGATTTCTTCTGAATCATCCCAGTTGGGAACAATATTGGTATTGTATGCACAGGTTCCGGGAAGTTCTATGGGATTTTCGGTCTCATAAGTTGAGCAGTCCCGCTCATAATCCCAGTCATATGAGTTACGGCACCAGTCACCAACCTGGTAATGTTCATCATCTGCTAAATGGCGGATGCCTATATAATTGTAATTACAATTTTCGATTGCACTTATAAGACTGTTATTCATGACGTTCCTCCTTGTTTTCCTGTTCCTTATAATGCTATTATAGTATATAGCATGTTATATATCAATAGTAAAACTTCACAAATATATAACATGTTATATGTACATATTGTATATAGCTTGTTATAGATAAACTATGTTATATTATAATCAAGAAAGAAGGTGAAAAAATGGGAAAAAATTATACTGATGCTCAAGCAAGGGCAACAAAAGAATATCTTAAAACTTTAGCATCTATTTCTATAAGGATTAAGAAGGCAGAAAAAGAAAGATATGAAAAGGCCGCAGAAAAAGCCGGTATGTCTTTACGTTCCTTTATATTAAAAAGTATAGATGAAAAAATTGAAAATGATAAGTTAGAATAAAATAAACATATAACATGCTATATATTTGTTGAAAATGTCAATTGATATATAACATGTTATATAGTATAATGAAAATAGTTAAAGGAAAGCCTTTAACGAATATCCGGGTAAGCGGAGGAAGGAGGAAAAAATGGATAATATGAATATGCAGGAAGCATCAAGAGTTATCTTAGGCCTTAGGGCTGCAGGATGGAACGAAAAAGACATAAATGATTTTATTCTTTACATCGAAACGGGGGAAGAGAAATATAAACCCGCACAAAAAAATAAGCCTACAGAGTAGGCACAGATGAGACAAGGGAGGGCGGGCTTGCCACCGCTCCCCCGTTCAAAAAAATTATAACAAATAAAAGAGAGGGTTACAACATGAAAAAAATAAATGGATATGTAAATTATGGTTGTTTGGCTGCCGAAAAAATCGCTGTGTACACAATCAGCAATCCAAATCCCACAGCAACCGTCAGCGAAAAAATTAGCCTTGAAATTCCCGATGATTGGGAAGTGTGGGAAACCACCGCCGGGGATACCATGTTAACAGCTCCCTGGGGATGGAAATACAAGGCCGATGAAGTAATTGGCAGAACTGTAAAGGATGGAGAAGAAGTTCCTTGCCTTAAGGGGTACGACAAAGATGGAAAGAAATTCAGTAGAATTTTAACCTGCAATGAATAAACTCATTAATAAAATATAAAAAAGGAGAATACGATGGAAAAAGTAATTGAAAGAAATGGGATAAGATACAAACTTATAAATACAGAAATTATTGAAGTCACCAAAGAAGGGGAAAAGCTTGGTGACATATTCATTAATTCTGGTGATTGGGATTTGATCGAGAAAGGAGTGGATCCAATAGATGAAGCCTGGGAGGATGGAAACGGAAATGTTCTATCACCGGAGGGCTGGGGATGAACTATTATAAGGAGATAATAAAGTTGTATGATAATAGCTGGCGGACAGGAACCGTTGCCCCAATAGCGCATACTATGACGCGGGCAAAAATAGGTGTCCTCCTTTCTCCCAATGGCCAGTTGCTGGCCGCAAAGAAAATAGATGAAGTTATGCCGATCCCGTGCACGGTACAATCGGAGACCAGAACATCTAATATTGCTCCGCATGCAATCCATGACAATATTACGTATCTGTCAGAAACTCCGGGAAGAGAAAAGAGGTACATCGCTTATATGGATCAGCTGAGAAATTATCTTTCGGAAACAGATGATCTACTTGCATACGCCGTGTATAAATATCTTCGTCGGGGAACAATAAGGATGGAGTTGGCTCCCATCCTGACAAATATCCAGGCCTCAGAAGGAGCATGTATTTCATTCGCTTTGCCGGGAATGAAAACCACAATTTCTGAGAGTTGGATAGAGTGGTACACCAGTTATCTTCCCCAAAATGGGACGTGTGCGATAACTGGAAAACCGGATTATATACCGGACGCATACCCACGTAATATTAGATATGCATCAGATATGTCGCATTTGTTCGTGAAAGAGGAAGTCCAGTTGAATTGTATGGAAAATCTCACAGCAGGATATACGGCAGCGCAAAAGATCCTTCATGTACTTCAGTCCATGATATGGGCGGGGGAAGACTCTTGAAAAAGCTTCAATTTTATGCTATTATAATTATTGGTATCACCCCAAAATAGAAAAACCACCTGGATTCCGCCTAAAAAGTATCACAGGTAGTTTTTCTATTTTTATTTTTGGACTTGCAAAAAAATTAAATTCATGGTATCATCAGTTTAACAGCAAAGGATGGTTTGCTACATTTCATATCCTGCCAATTCCGGGATATGTGGATTTAAAAGTTTTTAGAAATGGTATAAGACTTATTTGCCATCCCACTATTCAGGGATGTGGATTGACATTATTTTAATGTTATTTTTATTTATCTGGGTGTATACCCTACTACGTACTACGGAAAAAGCGCTTCGGCGCTTTTTTTGTATATTTTATGCGATAAAATCAGAATTTACCCTATATCTGATTATCCCGATTATCAACAACTTTCTGTAAATAATTTTAAAGCTGGTGTAACATCTTTGCAGGGTGCAATGGGCCAGGGATGGATAAATGGGATTACGGACTATAATGCAAATACCGGAATTGTAACCGTCAGCTATGCTAATCATGGCAGTGCTGCCCTAACTGGATTCCTCGCCATATCCTCTGCCGGATTTACGGATTTGTAAAGTGGGCTTAAGCGGTTATGGCAATAACAGTACCGGTCCATGTCATAGCCAAACAATGCTGTGTAGTACCAATACTTAATAATAATTTTCCGGTTGCCGTATTATAATCTTTTGCTATAGTACATATTCCCCCAGCGGTACTGCCGAGCCGCAACTGTGCATTCGAAGGTTCAAAATAGCATGCCACAATTTTGCTGACATCAAGTCCCATATCATTCAGGTCGATTTCATTTTGATATGTATTTCCGCTATTACCTGTGGTGACAGTAACTGTTTTGGTTGCTATTTTCATGAGACCCTCCTTCAATTCCTGTAAATTCTGATTTATTTTCTTTAAAATAGAACAAATGTTTGATATAATGCCTTCAAACGAATTGAAAGAAGGGATATTGTGTTCTATTATTCGGATGATAATAAAAAAATAGATGAAAAAATGTTGCAGTGTGGGCAGAAAGAAATAAGCATTGCATGCTGCGCTTATACAGAAAACGGAAAAATTAAGCCTTTATTCTTTAAAATGCCTGATGATAGTGGGATGATCCAGACATACTATATTAAGCATATAAACTATGCAGAGAATAAAATGTATAAAGGGCAGCGAGTTATCGATTTCCAGTGCCGTATAGATGTTAACGGCCTTTCGGTTTTGGTTAACCTGATTGCTTTCGTGGATTCATGCAAGTGGGTATTGATACAGTGTACGTAATATCGATTATGCGTTTGGAAGAAAAAAATACAGAAAAAATTACAGAATGAATTGAAAATAGAGTCATATGTGGTATAATATGAACCATGAAAAACGGGCTTAAATGCCCGTAAAATAAGGAAGAAGTCATAATTAATCATATATAATTTCACCTTGCCAAGGTCGAGACCGCGGGTTCGAGCCCCGTCTATCGCTCTCACAGAA
>PPYE01311250.1_pt1 | contig 44000 bp, 43 predicted proteins | sample 1559881 | NCBI WGS metagenome assembly PPYE01 (sample SAMN08240022, study PRJNA423297) | Human gut metagenome, whole genome shotgun sequencing project.
TGGATGTGCTCGGCGTGGCGCTGAGCACGATGCTGGTGATCGGATCGTCGCTGGTGATGGCGGGCGTTCTCGGCTGTTTCCTCGGCGAGGCGCCGTCGCGGCTCTGGTGGTTCGCGGCGCTGCTGGGCGTTGTCGGCAGCTGTCTGGCGGCCGCGCCCGGCTCGGCGGGAGCTCCTTTTCAGCTGAAGGGGTTGCTGTGGGGATTTCTTGGCGGGCTCGGCTACGCGCTGCTGGGGCTGAACTTGAAACTTTTGGGCCGGCGCGGGCTCGGCCCGTTGGAGAGCAACGGCGCGGCGCTGTTGTGGGGCGCGGCGCTGATGCTGCCGCTGCTGTGGAAAAGCGACATGAGCTGGCTGGCGACGGCGCGCGGCATGGCGAGCGCGCTGGCGCTGGGTTTTTTCCCCACGGCGGTGCCTTATTTCTTCTTCGCGCTGGCGCTCGCGCGTATCACCGTGGGACAGTCCTACACGATCGGACTGCTGGAGCCGCTTACGGCGGGGCTGCTGGGGCTGTTCTTCCTCGGCGAGACGGTAACGGCCGTGCAGGCGGCCGGCATGGCGCTGGAATTCGCCTGTATGGCGCTGACGGGTTGGGACGCTCTTCATAAAAGGTAAAAGCTGACGAAGGGGAGAGGATGAAATGTACGAATCGCTGCTGACTCGTTTCAGCCGGGACCATCCCTGCTGGAACCGCGATCTGTTGGAACGCGCCGGAGAGGACGCGGCCGGACTGGACGAACTTGCCGCGCGGGGGCTGCTGAAGGAGCGCGGCGGAGTCTGCACGCTGACGGCGGCGGGAGCGGAATCGTTCCGCCGGGCCGCGGCGGAGATGTTTCTCGACGAGCGCCCCGGCGGCGAGCCGGAAGACGCGGAACGCTGCCTGCTGACCACGGCGCTGTGGCTGGAACTGGAGCGCACGAACGTGCAACGCTGGGGGCTGAAGCGCTACGTCGTCCGCCTCGATTGGCCCGTGCATCCGGCGCTGCGGCGCGAAGAAGTGTGGCGTCTCGAGGACGGAAAATTGCGCTGGCTTTATCCCGACGAACCGCGCTTCAAGGCCATGCTCGCAGCCCGTCCTGCCGTGCCGCATCACCGCCGCCGGCCGGAAATCCCCGACCCCGCCGCTTGGACGGCGTGGCGCGCGCTGCCCGGCGAGAGGCTTGGGCTCGATCTGGCGCTGATCGTCAACTACGATTTCGAGAACTATCTTGACTTTAAAGGACATGCGGGCGACGAGCACCGGTTCATCAACACCGACCGCTTTTACTTCTCGGCCGCGGCGACGGCGGAAGAACAGCTCGACGCGCTCGGGCGTTTCCATCGTCTGCTCTGGGAGCTGCGGCGGCTGGCGATCCCAGGCTATCTCGACTGCGACGTTCACGAACAGGACAGCGTCAACTGGCTGATCTTCGTCAGCCGCACCCGCGCCGAGGCCGAAGCCTCTCTGGCGCGGCTGAAAACGCTGGGCGACGAGCTGATCCGCCCCGTCAACCCGATGGAGATCTGGACGCTCGCGCTCGAAGATCTGAGAGCCGTCCCCGACCGCTGCGAAGTGATCTGGGACGTGCTGCCCCAAGCCGCCCGCCCCGTCTGCCTGACGCTGTAACGCGGGCATTTTGCCCCTGAACGACGCAAAGCGGGCGGAATTATTTCGTTTTGTCTTTTGGACATGAGTCGATACGTATTTACACGTAATCAATCGGTTGTATGATAGATTCGGCACAAAAGAAGGGAGTCCGCGCGGTGGGCAAAGTTTACAGCCAAAAAGAATTCATCAGGGAGGCGGTCCCCAGAGGCTGGACGATCAGTTACGGGCGCGGCAAGGGAAGCCACGTCCGGTGCTGCAAGGAAGGAGAAAGGCCGTTCCCCATACCGCAGAAGATCAAAACGGGAATGAACGCGGACATCGAGAAAAGGCTGGGGATCAAAGACGAGAGACGTACACGTCTTTCGTTTCCGTTTTATGCCGAAAACACGAAGGAGATGAATTTCAATGGAGAAAAAGCCGCCGGTGTATTGTTACCCTGCTGTATTCAACGACGGCGAAGGTTTTTGGAGCGTTCGCTTTCCCGATCTGGAGAACGCGTTTACGACCGCTGATACCTTGGATCAGGCGATCTTGGAAGCCAAGACCGTGCTTGAAGAATGTCTCTATTTTCGCGAGGAAAGCCGCGACGAAATTCCGCAGCCTACTCCGTTGGACGAGATCAGACGCTCCGCAGGAGATGCGCTCGTTCAGCTTGTCGTCGCCGACATGGCGCAGGCGAGACGCGAAATGTCGCAGCGCGCCGTGAAAAAGACGCTGAGCATTCCCTACTGGATGGAGGAAGAGTTGAAAAAAGTTCCGACCTTGAACGTTTCGGGGCTGCTTCAGCAGGCTGTGATCAAAGAACTGAATCTTAAAGAGCCGTATACCGCTGGTTAAGCGAAAATGTTACGGAAGCGTAACAGGCAAAAAGCGGGCGGAAGCCGATGAAATCTGACTCATCGGCTTCCGCCCGCTTTCGTTGTTCCACGTGGAACATTGCCCGGCGGAGGCGTGGCTTTTTTTAACGAGGTTTTTTCAGCAGGCCGTGGAAGTAGTCGACGACGAAGTCGAGGAACATTCGCGTCTGGTCGTTGAGTTTGCCGCGTTCGTCGCAGGTGATGTAGATGTTGCGGCTGCACAGCGGGTCGGAGATATGCACCAGCCGCGCCTTGTCGGTGGCCAGATGACCCCACGTGGCTTCCGGCCAGAACGAAATGCCCAGGCCGGCGCTGACGAGGCCGCGGATCGTGCCGGGATTGTCGCTTTCGAATCCCACGTGCGGGACGAAGCCGCACAGCGCGAAAAAGTGGTCGGCGATCTCGCGCATCGGACTGCGCTTGCCGAGCATGATGAAGTTCTCGTTGCGCAGATCCTTGAGCCGCACCGACTCTTTCAGCGCCAGATGGGACTGCATGGGGACGGCCAGCAGGATCTCCTCGTTCATGACCACGCGGCCGTTTCCCGGCGCCGCGTCGGGCAGAGCCGTGCGCATGCAGAGGTCGCACTTGGTGGTGCGGGCGTTCTGGATGATCTGGAAGTCGATGAAGGGATGCATGGCCTTGAACTTGAGGAGGATGTCGGGCAGCAGCGGCGATCCGGCCAGCACGTTGAAGACGATGGTCGAGCGCGAATGTCCCGCCACGACCCTGAGCTCTTTGGAGAGATTGTCGAGGATGCTCATCACGGGCTCGAGCTTGCGCTTCAACGCCAGCCCCGTGTCGTTGAGCTGCACGCGCTTGCCTTTGCGCAGAAACAGCGACACGCCGAGCTCCTTCTCCAGCGAGAGCACGGCTTTGCTGATGGACGGCTGGGAGATGTACAGTTCCTCGGCGGCCTTCGAGAAATTTTCGTATTTAGCGACAGTCATAAAGTATCGTAAATGAAAGAGTTCCATATAAAACACTCCTTTATAACTGGAATCTATAATATAATTCTACACGAAAGCCCGTCAAACGGCAATGGCGCGGAAGGATGCGGAAAAGCGCCGCAGCGCGATGCGAAGAAAAGCAAGAAGGACGCCGCCTGCGGCGAAACTTCAAGGATAAAAAAGTCTCGTGTGGAATGCGCATTCCAGACGAGACCTTTTTTTGATTTTTTTTCGCGTCTTTGTGGCGGCTTCCGTTGGGCGGCGCGCTCACTCTTGCCCGGCGAGGAACCGGCGCGCTTCGACGAGGTCGCGGAGCATTTTGTCCCACGGCGAGCCCTCGACGCGGCGCGGGTTGCGCAGCAGGTAGGCGGGGTGGAACAACGGGCGCAGCGTCATGCGCCGGCCGTTCCACGTGAATTGATGAAAGCGGCCGCGCAGCCCGTTGATGCCGGTCTTGACGCCGAGCAGGGTCTGCGAGGGCACGTTGCCGACGGCAAGTACCAGGCGCGGACGGATCGCCTCGAACTGATCCGTCAGCCACGGCAGGCAGGCGGCGATCTCGGTTTTGAGCGGCGTGCGGTTTTTCGGCGGCCGGCATTTGCATATGCTGGTGATGAAGATCTCCTCGCGCTTCAATCCCGCCGCGGCGAGGATCTCGGTGAGCAGACGGCCGGAGCGGCCGACGAAGGGGCGGCCGGTGCGCTCCTCTTCGGCGCCGGGCGCCTCGCCGACGATCATGAGAGAGGCGTTTTCGGGGCCTTCGCCGGGCACGTGATAAAAGGCGGAGCCGTCCTCGCGGACGCCGTCGGCCTGTCCCAGCGGACAGTTGCGACATTGGCAGACGCGCCGATGGAGCGCGCTCAGTGCGGACATGCGGATTCCTCCCCGGAAAAGTTCTCGAGGGTATTATACACGAATTATTTGAGTTTGAGCGGCAGCCCGCTGACGCACAGGTAGACCGAAGCGGCCAGCGCGGCGACGCGCTGGTTGAGGTGGCCGACGACGTCGCGGTAACGGCGCTCGGCGATCCGCTCGGAAGAAAGGCCCATGCCCAGCTCGCGGGTGACGACGATCACTTCGCAGGGCGGCAGGCGCAGTTTTCCGACGAACGCTTCGATTTCGGGGCAGGTCTCGCCGGCGAAGCGGGAACTGCCGTTCGTCAGGTTGCTCACCCAGGCGCCGAGGTCGTCGACGATGCACACGCCGCCTCTGACTTTATCGAGCGCGCGGGCGAGATCGAAGCCTTCGACGATGGTTTCGCAGCCGTCGTCGAGCCCTTTTTGATAGAGCGCGATGTGTTCCAGCATGTCCGCTTCGGTGGAGGTCTGTGTGGAAACGATCGTCTTCCGCTCCCAGTCCTGCGCCAGTTTCAGCGCGAAAGCGCTGGCGCCGCTGCGCCAGCCTCCGGTGACCATGCGGACCTGGACGCCCGCAGGCGACTTCCATTCGCTGCCCATGAGCAACGCCTCCTTCAATCGAAAATTTTTTTCGGCGCGGCGGACGCGCCGCTTCTTACGCTTCCTCGCGGATCAGCGCCGCCAGCGCCTCGAGGTCGAGCGAACGCGGCGTCTCCGCGCCGGTAAGCAGGCCCTCGGCGAGGCCGCGCTTGCGGCGGTGCAGCTCGACGATCTTCTCCTCCACGGTGTGGGCGGCCACGAAGCGGTAGACGGTGACCGGGCGCGTCTGGCCGATGCGGTAAGCGCGGTCCGAGGCCTGGTCCTCGACGGCGGGGTTCCACCACGGATCCATGTGGACGACGAAATCGGCGCCGGTCAGATTCAGCCCCGTGCCGCCGGCGCGCAGGCTGATCAAAAAGCAGTCGCCGCGCCCCGACTGGAACGAGCTGACCAATTCGGCGCGTTTGCCCGGCGGCGTGGAACCGTCCAGATAGAGGCAGGGCACGCCCCGCTCCGCGAGCGCCCGTTCGATCAGGCGCAGGTGATCGGTGAACTGGCTGAAAACAAGGGCGCGGTGCCCGCTTTCGCGCAGCTCGTCCACGAGTTCGAGCAGCGCTTCCAGTTTGGACGAGGGAATCGCCGCGCCGACGCCGTCCGAGACGAGGCTGACGGCGCAGCAGCAGCGGCGGAGTTTCATCAGCTGGGCGAAGACGGCGAAGCGCTTGTCTTCTTCCGGAGAGTTCCCGGCGGCGTCGATGGCCTCGACGGCGGACTGGCGCAGCGCTTCGTAGAACGCGCGCTCCTGCGGGCTCAGTTCGACGCGGCGCGTCACTTCGGTGCGTTCGGGCAGATCGTCGAGTACCTGCTCCTTGACGCGGCGCAGCAGAAACGGCGCGATTGCGCGGCGCAGGCGGCTCCGCGCGCCGTCGTCGCCCGCGGCGACGGGGGAAGCGAAGCGCCGGTTGAAGCGTTCCAGCGAGCCGAGCAGGCCGGGGTTGAGGAAGCGGAACAGGTTCCACAGCTCGCTGAGGCGGTTTTCGATCGGCGTGCCGGTCATGATCATGCGGAAGTCGCCGTGCAGGCCCATGACGGCGGCGGAACGTTTGGTGGACATGTTCTTGACCGCCTGCGCCTCGTCGAGCACGACGGTGTGCCACCGTTTCTGCGCGAACGACTCCGCGTCGCTCTGCAGCAGGCCGTAGGACGCCAGCACGACGTCGAACGGTTTGAGCGCGGCGAGAACCTTTTCGCGGCCGGCGCTGCGGTAGTCGATGACGTTCAGCGTCGGCGCGAAACGCGCCGCCTCCTCGATCCAGTTGCCGCAGACCGACGTGGGCGCGGCCACGAGCGCCGGGCCGCCCTCGGCGCGGTGCAGCAGCAGCGCCAGCGTCTGCACGGTTTTGCCCAGCCCCATGTCGTCGGCCAGACAGGCGCCCGCGCCCCAGTGGGCGAGGCGCGCCAGCCAGCGGAAGCCTTCCAGCTGATAGGGGCGCAGCTGCGCGCGCAGCGTGCGCGGTGCTTCAGGCGCGAGAGGCTGCGCTTCGTCAAAGCGCTCGCACAGCTGCTGCCATTTTTTGTCGGCGGCCAGAGCGCCTTCGTCGAACAGCTCCGCCACGGCCGCCGCGGCCGGCGCCGGCACGCGCAGTTCCTGCCCCTTGGCGTCGGTCATGGCGTCGAGCGTTTCCAGGCGGCGCTGGAATTCCCGCGTCAGCGCCACGAACTGCCCCGCGCCGACGGGGACGAAGCGGCCTTTGCGCTGCCGCAGCAGATCCATGAGCTGGCGCAGCGACAGCGTCAGTTCGCCGTCGACGGCGACGGTGCCGGAGAGCGCAAACCAGTCGGTGCCGCCGCTTTGGATCGCGCCGAGCATGGCGCTTCCGTCCAGCTCGCGGCGCACGGTCATGACGCCGCCGCGCGGCCATTCGACGGTCACGTCGGGGATTTTTTGCAGCTGCAAAAGCAGTTCGAGGCACGCGTCGGGAGCGGCGAGCTGCGCGCGGCCGTCGTCGGGATCGCCGTTTTCGGCCAGCGCCGGGCAGGCGGCGAAAAATTCCTTCGTCTTCCGCGCTTCGGCGGCGAGGTCGCGTTTGACCTGCACGCGCCGTTCGCCTTCCGCGCCGTCCCTCTTCAGGCCGAACAGCGTCGGCGCGCCGCCGCCGGGACGGCAAGACAGCCCCTCGCCGCCGAACGGGCGCACGACGACCTCCACGTTCAGACCGTCGCCGCAGGGCGAGAGCTGCACGTGCAGGCGCGCGTCGGCTTCTTCGACGGGAACGCTCTGCGGCGCGCCGTCCAGTTCGGACTGCACGGTCACGTTCGCGGCCAGCCGGGAAAGGATCTTCAGCGTGCGGGCGCGCGCTTCCTCGGGAACGACCGCGCCCTCGCCGCCGAGAATGGCGGAGATGTTGCGGTGCGTCTGGGTGAAATGGGTGACGCGCAGCCGCGACGGCGACTCTTCGCTGAGCGCGTATTCGCGTCCCCGCGGGTTGGCGGGCGTCATGAGGACGCGGCAGCCGGACGGGACGCGGGTCACTTCCAGCTGCGGTTCGCCGACGACGACTTCGAGCGGCGAAAAGTCGTCGGCGCGGACGAGGTTGGGCAGCCCGGCGAGGATGTGCAGCGCCTGCATTCCGTCCAGCCACAGCTCCGACTTGCCGTAAGAGCCGCGATCGTACACGGCGTCGGCGACGCGGCGTTCCTGCTCGCTCAGGCCGGGAATGCGTTCCAGCCCGTTGGCGATGGAGCTGAGGGCGATCTCGCGCCCCTTGCTCCATTTTCCCGAGCCCTGCAGCGTCTGTTCGAGCGGGCGCACGGCGACGATCGGTTCGTCCTCCTCCAGCCACGCCGGTCTGGCGAGCTCGACGAGCCAGAGGAGGCGGCGTTCGCCTTTCTTCCTGACTCCGCCGGCGTCGCCGGCGAGCGATTCCAGAGCGTCGAGGGCGCACTCCCACGGCGGACGCGGGCTGAACAGGTCGCGAAGCGGGTGCCAGCCGTTGTCCTGTCGGCTTGCCAGCGCTTCGCCGGCGGATTCCAGCTCGCTGGCGACAAACGACATGCCGAGGCTGCTCAGGTGGAACGCCGCGATGCGGTAGAACGGCCGCCACGTTCTGGCCAGCCGGGGCGCGATCCAGCGCGCCGCCAGCAGCAGATGGCACAGGTCGGCCGCGCCGAGGCCGAGGGCGTCCATCAGCTTCGCGAGCCGCTCGTCGAGCGCTTTTTCGTCCTGGCGGGGCGGGGCGCACAGCATGGAGCGAACGGCCTTGTCGAGCGTCTTGACCAAATCGTCTTCGGCGAACAGCGCCGCCTGATTGGCGGAACTTCCTTTGGCAAAGACGCCGAGCGCGTCGTAAAGGCGCCCGCCGCGCGCCCATTCGGCGCGGTTGTTTTCCTTGTGCGCGGCGGCGGCGATTTTGTCGGGCGCTTCGCGCAGCGCCGCCAGCAGCGGGATGTAAAACGGATCCCAAAGGTTGACGGGCGGCGGAGCCTTGCCGGCGCGGCGTTTGGGACGTCGCGCCAGGCGCGCGTAGTTTTTGCGCGCCGTTTCGAGGTCGCCGCGCACCAGTGCGTCGACCGCCTGCAGGCGGTCGACGCCGGCGTCGTCGAGCTTGGGCAGCAGCTCCATCGCCTTCGCGAAGAGTCCGGCATGGCAGTACTGGTCGGCCAGCAGGGCCGCCAGCTCCGGAAAGTCGCCGGACCGGCAGAGTTCTTCCTCGGCGTCGGTCGCAAAGGCGCGCAGTTCCGGGCTCATTCTCGTCAGATGCAGCGTTTCGAGGAAAAAGGGGCGCATGACTTTCGGCAGGGCGCGAAACATCTCGCGGTCGAAGGGATTGTTCAGCACCGTGGCGGCAAAAACGCTCAGGCATTGCTCTTCGGTGGCTTCCCCGCCGGCGAAGTCGAGCGCCCCCAGCTGGATGAAACTTTCGGAGTCGCCCAGATAAAAATATTTGCGCAGAAAGTACACGGCGCGCCAGAGCTCTCTGAACACCCGACAGCCGCCGCCGAATTCGGCGCGCAGCGAAGGCAGATGCAGTTTGCTCTCCACGGCTTCGCAATACAGCGCGAAGGAGTTCTCGCGCACCGTTTCGCGGGCGACCAGCTCGCGGATGGGCAGAACGACGGACCAGCCTTCGCCCTCGTCTCCCCGCTCGCGCCCCGCCAGCCCGAGCCGTTTCCAGCGCTGCAGCGCCGCCGCCGCGTCGAAACCGGGAAGAGTCGGCGAGATGCGGGCCGCTTTTCGGGAATGGAGCATCGTCTCGTACGCGCCCGCCGCGACGGGGCCGACCGCCGCTGCCAGGATCCGCAAGGCGTGTTTCTCGTCGCCGTCCGTCTTGCGGTAGAGAGAAAGCAAATTTTCCCGTTCGAAATCGATCTGCACTGCGCGTCACCTGCCTTTTCCTTTATCCGTTTATTATAGCCGTTCCGCGCGAAGTAGGGAATTCACCGGGGCGCGAACTGGTATTTTCAACAATGCCAAACGGAATGGGCGGCGCTAGACTGAAGCCAACGAAACCAGAACGGACCAGATCATTCGACGAGGTGACTCACATGAGGAAAAAAATCGACGCCCTGGCTTTGGGCGGCTGCCTGCTTCTGCTCGGCATCCCCGCCATGGCCGGCGAAAAGCTGACGCTGGCGCAGTGCGTCGAAAAGGCGCTGGCTTCCCATCCCAACCTGACGGCCGCCGCGGGAACGGTCGAATCGCGCCGCGCCGCCGCCTCGCTCTCCGCCGCCGGCGCCCGGCTGAAAGCCAATGCGACGGGATCCTACGCGCGCAGCGGCGCCACCAAAGGCGCGAACAGCGGCGGCAGCGACGGCGACTGGAACACCGGCGTCTCGCTCTCGCAGACGGTGTACGACTGGGGCAAGACGAACGCTTCCGTGAAAAGCGCCAAGCTCAACGAAAAAGCCGCGCAGGAAACGCTGCAGCGCACCCGCGAGAGCGTGATCGCCGACGTGCGCGACGCCTATTACAGCCTGAACAAGGCCGTGCGCGACACGGCAGTGCAAAACGAACAGGTGAAAAATTACCAGCAACGCCTCGATTGGGCCAAATCCTACTATTCGGCCGGCACCAAGGCCAAAATCGAAGTCACCAAGGCGGAGACCGACCTGGCCAACGCCCGGCTCTCGCTGATCAAGGCCGAGTCCGCGGCGGAGCAGTACAAGGCCCAGCTCGCCTCGGCGATGGGAACGCCGGAACTGGAGATCGACGGCGTCGCGGACGAATTGGATTACGAACAATGGGACATCGCTCTCAGCGACGCGCTGAAGCGCGCGGCGGCGAACCGCGCCGACCTGACGGCTCAGGACCTGCTGGTGGACAAGGCGAAGACCGACGTGACGTCGGCGAAACTGACGAACGCCCCCGATCTGACGGCCAGCGCCGGCTACAGCTTCGGCGGCTCGGGTTTTTACGACGACGACCAGTGGAGCGCCAAGCTCAGCCTGTCGATTCCGATCGGCGACGGCGGCGAGACGAAAGCGCGCGTGGCCGGCGCCAAAGCCGACCTGAAAGTGGCGCAGGCCAACCGCGACAAACTGGCTCAGGACGTTGTGCTCGACGTGCGCCAGGCCTGGCAGAGCCTTCAGGAAAGCGCCGCTTCCATCACCGCCGCCCGCGCCGCGGAACGGCAGGCCCGCGAAAATCTCGACTTGGCGCTGGGCCGCTACCGGGCCGGCGTGGGCGACAGCCTGGAAATTTCCGACGCCGTCGACGCCTACGCCCAATCGCAGACGACGCTGATCACGAGTCTTTACGATCACAAAGAGGCGCGGCTCAGCCTCGAAAAAGCCATGGGGGAGGTTTCCGGATCATGAAACTGAAAAGGATCGTTACGCTTTTTGTCGTCGTCGCGCTCAGCTGCGGCGGCGTGTACTGGTACAGCGAGCGGCGCGCCGACAGCGCCGACGTGAGCTACCGCACGGCCGTCGCCGCCCGCGGTTCGCTGCGCAGCGTCATCCAGGCCACCGGCACTCTGAGCGCCGAAGAGACCGTCGACGTGGGCACGCAGATCAGCGGCACCATCAACGACATCTACGTAGACTACAACGACAAGGTTGCGCAGGGACAGCTCATCGCCGTGATGGACAATCGCACTCAGCAGGCCGAAGTCGACATGGCCAAGGCCAACGTCCTCTCCGCCAAGGCGGACCTGACCAAGGCGCAGGCCTCGCTGCTCAAAGCCAACCGCGACCTGAAGCGTACCCGCGAGCTGATCAAAAAGGACCTGATCGCCCGCAGCGAGCTCGACGCTGACGTGGCCGCGCAGTCGACCGCCAACGCCGACGTGATGGCCGCACAGGCCAAAGTGGCCCAGTACGAGGCCACGCTGCGCAAGGCCGAGATCAGCCTCGGCTACACGAAAATCTATTCGCCCGTCGACGGCGTCGTCGTGGCCAAGAACGTGGAAAAGGGGCAGACCGTGGCCGCCAGCTATCAGACGCCCAGTATCGCCGAGATCGCCCGCGACCTCAAGCAGATGCAGGTCGAGGTCAACGTCGACGAAGCCGACATCGGCAGCGTCAAGGTGGGACAGGACGCCGAATTCACCGTCGACGCCTACGCCGACACGACGTTCTCCGGCAAGGTCACGCAGGTCCGCATCTCGCCCAGCACCAGCGACAACGTCGTCAGCTACACGGTGATCGTCAAGGTCGCCAACGACGAAGAAAAGCTGATGCCCGGCATGACCGCCAACGTCTCGCTGGTCGTCACGGAGAAGAAGGACGTTCTGCTCGTGCCCAACGCGGCGCTGCGCTTCCGCCCCGTCGCCAACACCGCGGTGACCATGGGGCCGCCCTCGCGCCGCGGAAGCGTGGCCGCGGTGGAGACGCCCGGCGTGTACGTGCTGATCGACAAAAAGCCCGCCAAGGTCGAAGTGGAGAAGGGCATCAGCGACGGCGACCGCACCGAGATCCTCTCCGGCCTCGAAGAAGGCGCGAGGGTGCTGGTCGGCTTTAACCTGCAATCGGAAAAGAAGACGAAATAAAATGTCGCTCGTCGAGCTGAGAAACGTCAAAAAAAGCTTCCGCCTCGGCGGCGAGCAGGTGGAAATCCTTCACGGCATCGACCTCGTCGTGGAAAAGGGGGAGTTCGTGGCCATGATGGGGCCGTCGGGGTCGGGCAAGTCGACGACCATGAACATCCTCGGCTGTCTCGACAAGCCCACGTCCGGCCAATATTTCCTCGACGGCCGCGACGTGTCGAAGCTGAAATCCGACCAGCTGGCGGCGATCCGCAACAGCACCATCGGTTTCGTGTTCCAGGGCTTCAACCTGCTGCAGCGCACCAGCGCCGTCGAAAACGTCGAGCTGCCGATGCTCTACGCCGGCGTCCATGCCAAGGAGCGCCGCGAGCGCGCCAAGGAAGCCCTGGTGCGCATGGGACTGGGCGAGCGCCTTTACCACGAGCCGAGCCAGCTTTCCGGCGGTCAGCAGCAGCGCGTCGCCATTGCCCGCGGCATCGTCAATCACGCGCCGATCCTGATGGCCGACGAGCCCACGGGCAACCTCGATTCAAAGACCAGCGACGAGATCATGCGCCTGTTCCAGCAGCTCAACCGCGAGGAAGGCATCACGATCATCCTCGTTACCCACGAACCCGACGTGGCGGCCTTCGCCGGGCGCGAACTGCTGTTCCGCGACGGCGTGATCCTCGAAGACCGCCCCAACGAACATCAGCGCACTTAAAAGGAGTGAACGTTCATGATTTCCTTCGTGGAGATTTTCCGCACCGCGCTGCGCGCCCTGCGGCGCAATAAGACCCGTTCGTTCCTGACCACGCTGGGCATCATCATCGGCGTCGGCGCCGTGATCGCGGCGTTCGCCGTGGGGGCGGGGGCCAACAAGGTGATCGACGAGGAAATCGCCTCGTTCGGCACCAACTCCGTCACCGTCATGCGCGAGCGCAACGCCCAATCCACCGGCGACACGGCGAAATATCTGACGGAGAGCGACGCCGAAGCGATCGCCGCCAACGTTTCCGGCGTCGAAGCCGTGGCGCCTACCGTGAACACCAGCGTGCAGGTCATCTACGGCAACACGAACTGGTCCACGTCGGTCTATGGCAGCACGCCGTCGTATGCCGACGTAAACGGCTATGCGATCGCCAAAGGACGCAACCTCAGCGAGTCGGATCAGCGCATGGGCAACAAGGTGGCCGTGATCGGCGACACCGTGGCGCAGAAGCTCTTCGCTCATGAAGATCCGCTCGGCAAGTCGATCCGCATTGCCAAAGTGCCGTTTACCATCGTCGGTGTGTTCGCCACGAAAGGACAATCCACCGGCGGCTTCATGGACCAGGACGACATGGTCCTCGTGCCGCTGAAGACGGCGCAGAGCCGACTCGTCAAATGGGACAACACGCCCGGCCGCGTCGGCACCATTCAGGTCAAAGGCGTGTCCATGGAATCGTTGTCCTATATTACCAGCGAAATCACGATGCTGCTGCGCGAGCGCCACAAGATCCGCGGCGGCGAGACCGACGACTTCGCGGTGCGCAGCCTTTCGCAGATGCTCGAGGCGCGGCGCAAGACCACCAGCGTCACCTCCATGCTGCTGGCCTCCATCGCCGTCATCTCGCTCGTCGTCGGCGGCATCGGCATCATGAACATCATGCTCGTCTCGGTCACCGAGCGCACGCGCGAGATCGGCATTCGCATGGCCGTGGGGGCCAAGAGCATCAATATCCGCCTGCAGTTTTTGATCGAGTCGGTGACGCTGTCAGTGATCGGCGGCATCCTCGGCATCTGTCTGGGCATCGGCGCGGGCTACGCGCTGGCTTCGGTCACGCAGGCGCCACCGGTGTTCACGCTCAGCTCCATCGCGCTGGCCTTCGTGTTTTCCGCGGCGGTCGGCATCGGCTTCGGCTATTACCCAGCGGCCAAAGCCTCGCTGCTCAATCCCATTGACGCGCTGAAATACGAATGAAGCGCGAAGATCCGCGGCGCGATCGCGAGCGTGCCGCTTTCCCATACACGCTCCGCGGAGCGAAATCCTTTGAAGGAGGTATTCACGTGAAACTTACCGACAGGAAATACGCAATTCTGGCGCTCTCGGCGCTGGCCGCTCTGACGCTGGCCACCGCGGCCTGCGCGCACCCGGGGCCAGGGTTCCACGGCGGGCCGCCGCCCTTCGGATACGGATCGGGCGGCCCCGGCTTTCGGCCGGCCCCGCCTCCGCCGCGCCGCGATTGGCGTCCCGCCCCGCCGCCTTTCCACCCTGGCCCTGGCGGCCCCGGTTTTCGCCCCGCTCCTCCGCCTCCTCCTCGGCGTGACTGGCGACCCGGACCGCCGCCTCCTCCTCATCGCGACTGGCGCCCCGCGCCGCCGCCTCCGCCCCGTCGCGATTGGCGCCCCGCGCCGCCTCCGCTGCGCTGGCATGATTCGGGATATGGCTGCCCGCCGCCTCCACGGCGCTGGCGTCATCATCGCGATCGAGACGACTTTCTTTTCCTGTTCCCGTTCCTCTTCGCCATCGCCGCCGGCAGCGACTAGCAGCTACAGAACCGTATAACGTCAAGCCCCCGGATCGTTCCATCGATCCGGGGGCTTGACGTTTCTTGCCCGTCCTGGAAACGCGCGCTCGGTTGGGGCGGTCGAAGCGGGCTCATACGTGATACGGGAGCGTGCGGAGGAACGTGTCGAGATGCCGTTCGAAGCGGGCGATCATTTTCGCCCGCCCGCTGCCGGGCGATTTGTGGAGGATGAGGAAGCATTCGCGGTCCGGGGGCTTTTCGGCAAAGGCGTGGATCTCGATTTCCCGATTGTCTCGATAGGCCGCGACGACGGATTCCGGACACATGGCCCATGTCCCCGGCGCCAGGTAATTCAGCATCGCCGCCGGCGTGTCGACGTGGACGACGGGATGGGTCGACGGATTCCACCAGTAATCGTGCCACTGCTGGACGGCGGGGCTCCAGGCGAGATAAATCTCGTCCTGCTTGCGAAGCTGCTGCGGATGAACGGCGCGTTCTTTCCAAGGGCTGCCGGGACGGCAGATCATGGAAATGGGTTCGCGCAGGACGGAGCGGGTGACGATGTTGGCGTAACGGGCGTCGCGAAAGACGAAGCCGACGTCGGCTTCCTTGTTGTCGACGAGGTCGTATATCTCCAGCGACTGCTGGGTGCGCAGGCGCGGAAAATAGCCGAGCTCCGGCAGCCGCTTCAAGAAAGGTCCCAGCACAAAATTGACCAAACTGTCCGGACTGGCGATGACCAGCGACTGATCCGGTTCCGTGTCCTTTAAGCGAAGGATTTCCTGATAGCTGTTCTCCCACTTTTCCGCCAGTTCGAGAAAGCGCGCGCCCTGTTCCGTGATTTCGACGCGGCGGATTCCCTTCTGCCGTTCGATCAGTGTGATGCCCAGCTCCTGTTCGAGGCGCAAAAGTCTCTGGCTGATGGCGGACTGGGAGAGCATCAGCGCCTGCGACGCCTGAGTGATGCTGCGGCTGCTGATGATGGCGCGGAAAAGCTCGATGTCGAAAGAGTCCATTCTCCTGCCTCCCCAGGGAATAAATAGTAATTTTGTTGATGTTAAACATTAAAATTATTCGTTGGACACTGTAATTAGCCAATGATACCATGTAAAAAAAAGAAAAGAAACATGGGGATCATATAGAGAAGGAGGAATTGACCGTGTCTTTGAGTTTGAACCGGGAGATTTCCGCGATCGTTCCGTCGGCTTCGATGGTGACCATGGCCAAGGCGAAAAAGCTGAAAGCCGTGGATGCGGAGATCGTGGACCTGGCCGGAGGCGAACCTGACTTCGACACGCCCAGGAAGATCTGCGACGAGCTGTTCCGTCAGATCAACGCCGGCTACACTCACTACACCGTGGGCAACGGCCTGCCGGAGCTGCGCGAAAAGATCGCCGCCAAGCTCCGCGCCGAGAACGGCTGCGCCGGCTATGACGCCGACAGCGTGATCGTCACGCCGGGCGGCAAGTACGCCATTTACATCGCCGTGCGCGCGGTGGTGAATCCCGGCGACGAGGTCATGTACCTGACGCCGGGCTGGGTGTCGTACCCGGCCATCGCGCAGGCGGCCGGGGGCGTTTCCGTGGCGGTTCCCCTCGATCCCGACGGGGGCTACCGCATCACCGAAGAGGCTCTGGAAGCGAAGGTGACGAGCAAAACGCGCCTGCTCATCGTCAACTATCCCAACAACCCCACCGGCCGGGTGCTGACGCGTTCCGAAGCGGAAATCCTGCGCGGCTTCATGCTCCGTCACCCCGACGTCGTGCTGCTGTCCGACGAGATGTATGAGAAAATCCTCTACGACGGGAACGAGAACATCAGCCCGGCCTCCTGCGCCGACATTGCGCCGCGCGTCGTCACGGTCAACGGCTTTTCCAAATGCGTCGCCATGACGGGGTGGCGTATCGGCTACCTGGCGGCCTCTCCCGAGATCGTCAGAGTGGCGGGCAAACTGTTTCAGCACACGATCTCCTGCACGAGCGGCTTCATCCAGAAAGCCGCGGCGATGGCCTTCGAATGCGGCGAAGAGATCGAAGCGATGCGCCGCACATATCAGGAGCGCCGCGACTTTTTCGTCGGCGGGCTGAACGCTGTTCCCGGCGTGCACTGCGAGCTGCCCGAGGGGGCTTTTTATGCCTGGACGAAATTCGATCTCCCCGGCATGGATTCGAACCAGGGCGGCGAGTATATCCTGAACAACGCCAAGGTGGTGGGCGTGCCCGGCGTTTCTTATGGAGAAGAAAAGGGTTGCTGGATGCGTTTTTCCTTTGCGACCGACGACGCGCAGCTGCGCCGTGCCGTGGAAAACATCGCGAGAATGATGAAAGGGCTGAAAAAATAACATGAGCGCTATTGGCTGTCGGATTCGTACCGATTTTCCCCGTCCGCCCCGTGAACTGGTGGAACTGTTTCGCGGCGTTCCCGTGGCGAACATCGACGACTGCATGAACCGCATGGCCGCCATCGACGCGGCGATTCGTCCGCTGAACGCGGCGCCGCTGCTGGGCACGGCTTTTACGGTCAAGGTCGCCGAAGGCGACAACCTGATGTTCCACAAGGCCATGGACATGGCCCAGCCCGGCGACGTGTTCATGATCGACGCCGGCGGCTGCACGGAACGCTCGATTTTCGGCGAGCTGATGCTGACGTACTGCAAAGTCCGCGGCGTGGCCGGCGTGGTCGTGGACGGCGCGGTGCGCGACGCCGGCGCCATCGCCGGGATGGATCTGCCCGTTTACGCGCGCGGCGTTACGCCCAACGGGCCGTACAAGAACGGCCCCGGCGAGATCAACTATCCCATTTCCCTGGGCGGCGTGATCGTCAACCCCGGCGATATCGTGGTGGGCGACGCCGACAGCGTGCTGGTGATCCGCCCCGGCGAGGCCGGGGATCTCGCCAAAGCCGCCCGTGCGGTGGTCGAAAAGGAAGCGGCGATCATGGCGGGCATTCTCAAGGGCGAATACCCGCGTCCCTGGGTGGACGCCAAGCTCAGGGAGCTGGGCTGCGCGGTCGAATAACTCTTTGCCGTAAAAAGAAATCGTCGCATCCGGATGAACGAAACGGTTTTATCGCAGATTGCAGAAGGAGGGTTACTATGAGCTTTTGGTCCAAGATGTCCATGTCACGCAAGATCGTCGTCATGATGTGCGTCGGTATCGCCGCCGGCGTTTACTGGGGACCTGCCGTGACGGCGGTCAAGCCCGTCGGCGACCTGTTCCTGCGCCTGCTCAAGATGCTGATCGTGCCGCTGGTGTTCTTCACCCTGGTCGCCGGCGTGACCAGCATGGAGAGCCCCGACAGCCTGAAAAAGATCGGCGGTTTCATCGTCGCCTTTTACCTTTTGTCCTCTCTCGTCTTTGCCGCCGTGGGCACCGCCGTGGCGCTTGCGCTGCGCCCCGGCAGGGGAGCGGAGGGCGTGCTCGGTTCCGTGGTCAAGGAAGTGACGGTCGGCACGTATTCGGCGATCGACACGATCCTCAACTGGATCCCCGAGAATCCCGTGGCGTCTATGGCCAACATGAACATGATCCAGGTGATTTTCTTCGCGCTGATCACGGGCGTGGCGCTGCTGCACCTGAAAGACAGGGTCCCCGTGGCGATCGCCTTCTTCCGCAACATGGCCGACGTGATGATCAAGATCACCGAATTCGTCATGGGCTTCGCCCCCTACGGCATCGGCGCGCTGGTCGCCTGCGTGGCGGGCACGATCGGCGGCAAGATGATGACGGCGATCGCCAAGTTCTTCGTCGCCGATTACGCGGCGGTCCTGGTGGGCATGTTCGTCGTCTATCCGCTGGCGCTGAAGATCTGGAACGTCCCCGCTTTGCGTTTCTTCAAGCACGTGGCTCCGGCCATGCTCGTGGCCGCCACGACGACCTCCAGCGCCGCGACGCTGCCGATGGAGATGAACATCGCCGAGGAAAAACTCGGGCTCGACGAAAGCGTTTACGGATTTTCGCTGCCGCTGGGCAACACGATGAACATGAACGGCATGGCCGCCGCTTTCGGCGTGATCGCCGTCTTCGCCTTCGACATCTTCGGCGTGGAGATCACGCCGCTCCGTCTCGTGCAGACCGTTCTGCTGGGGCTCATGCTGGCGGTCGGCGCCGCCGGCGTCAAGGGCGCGGGGATCGTCATGTCCGCCGTGTTCTTCGAGTCGCTGGGGCTGCCGCTTGGCCTCGTTCCCATCCTGGCGGCGATCTGGCCCGTGATCGACATTCCCCATACGACCGGCAACGTCACCGGCGACATGGTCGGCACGATGGCGGCCTGTGCCAAATTCGGCAAGGTGGACTGGAACGTTTTCAACGCCGACACGTAAAAAACGCCCGGCCGCGCCTTTAGATCTCCGAAAATTCTCTCCGACTGAAAAAGCTCCCCGCCGGACGGCGGCACCTTCGTGCCCTGTCCGGCGGGGAGCTTTTTTCATTCCTAGGGAAGAGCCGTTTTTTCGGATTTTGCCCCCGGGACGCGATCGCGCAGCCATTGTTCGAGCGCGGCGTCTTCGCTTTTCATGACCTCGACGAGCATTTGCCCGAGGGCGCTGATGAACTTGGCGGGACGGGCGCTGCGCGGCGTGACGAGCTCGACGGTAAGCCGGTTTTTGTCCCGGAGCGGGAAGACGCGCAGGCGTCCTTCCGATTTTTCGCGGCGTTTTTGTTCCTTCAGGCGGTGCAGCTGGCCACGGGAGCAGATGGTCGCGCAGCCGCACTGTCGGCAGAGGTCGAGCATGATGTCGAAGTTGCTCACCTCGACGTGCAGATTCGGCTTGAGGCCGCTTTTCTGCCAGAGCTCGCGCACGAGCAGCGTCGTCGTGCTCATGTCGTTGCCCTGAACGAAGGGAACGTCGGCGAACGGCGCCAGGTCGGCGCGGCGGCGGAGTCCCGCCGCCGCGGACCCGTCGTGATCGGGAAAAATGCGTCGAAGCTGCGGTTCGGGAACGACGAGGTAGAGCGATTCTTCGGCGATCGGCGCGAACCGGAACAGCGGGCTGTGTTCGGCGCCGACGCCGACGAACAGGTCGAGCTTGCCCTCGACCGTCATCCTCTGCAGGTCGCGGGTGTCGCGAAGCGTGATCTTCACGTCGACGCGGGGAAAACGGCGCTGGAATTCGGGCATGATCCGGGGAATGAAGATGCGCCCGCGCGTAAGGGGAATGCCGAGGCGGACGGTGCCGCGCATGCCCGCGCTGACGTCTTCCATCTCGAGCGCCATGTTCTCTTCCAGCTGAGCGATCCGGCTCAGGTAATCCAAGAGCGTCTGGCCTTCGCGCGTCAGCTCGAGCCGGGGACGGCGATGGAAAAGTTTCACGCCGTGCCGCTCTTCGAGCCGCCGGATGTGGTCGCTCAGGCACTGCGGCGTGACGAAGGCCCTTTTGGCGGCGCGGGAAAAATTCAGCTCCTGAGCCGCCAGCAAAAACATTTCCTGTCCTGTGGTCATGACCTTTCTTCCTTTCCCGCGGATGTTCCACGTGGAACATCCGCTTTCGGTTAACGTGCGGCGGAGCTTTGCTCGGCACGCTCCGCGCGTTTTTTTACGATGCTACCAGAACGGTCGGATGATGGCAAGTTTTTACTTGTGATAAACGGTGTTAAATATTGTTTTTCTTTTAAAGAAGATCGTTCTATAATCGAAACAAACGGAGCAGGCGCCTTCGCGCGTTTGCGAAACAAAAAGGGGGAGCGCAGATGGGACAGTGGAAAGGACGCGACGCGGACAATCCTCAGGAAGCCTATTGGGTGGGGCTGATGAATTCCTGCGGCTATCGCGTCAAGGATCTGCACAAGCCGGTGATCGGCATCGTCAATTCGTACACTGACGTCAACCCGGGGCATCGGCCGCTGAAAGAGCTTGCGAATTTCGTCAAAGAAGGCATCTGGGCCGCGGGCGGCGTCCCCGCCGAGTTCAACGTGCCGGCGCCCTGTGACGGCATGGCTCAGGGGGAGGGCATGCACTACATCCTGCCGCAGCGCGATCTGATCGCCGGCAGCGCCGAGGCGATGGTGAACGCCCACGGCTTCGACGGCCTCGTTTTCATGTGCAGCTGCGACAAGATCGTGCCCGGCATGCTCATGGCCGCCGCCTCGCTGAACAAGCCCACGCTGTTTCTGACCTGCGGCAGCATGATGCCGTGGGAGACGCAGGAGCGCGCCTTCGTCACCCCCGACCTGAAGGAGTCCATCGGCGAACGCACCGTCGGGGCGATCAGCGAGGAAACGTTCACCGAGTACCGCGAGAAGATCTGCCATTCCTGCGGCACGTGCAGCATGTACGGCACGGCCAACACCATGGGCGTCTTCGCCGAAGCGATCGGCGTCTGCCCGATCGACAGCACCACGATGCTGTTCTGCTCGTCGGGCAAGTACAAACAGGCCCGCGACGTGGGGGAGCGCATCGTCGAACTGACCCGGGAAGGCGTGCGCTTCCGCGACATCGTCAGCGAAGGCAGCCTGAAAAACGGCCTGCGCCACATCGCCGCCACCGGTGGTTCCACGAACGCCCAGCTGCACGTCTGCGCGCTGGCCAAAGTGATGGGCATCAAGCTGGACATCGGCGACTTCGACGCGATTCAGAGAGACGTGCCCTGCATCGCCAAGTTCAAGCCCTCGTCGAAGTACAACATCTACGACTATTACAAAGCCGGCGGCGTCGGCGCCACGCTCAAGGCCATCGAACGCCACCTCGACCGCGCGGCGAAAATGGCCATGGGCGGCACCATGGGCGATCTGCTCGGCCGTTTCAGCCGCGCGGTCGATCCCGCGGTCATCCACAGCGAAAGCGATCCGCTCTATCCCGACGGCTGTTTCGCCGTGCTTTACGGCAACATCGCCCCCGGCGGCTGCATCGTCAAGAAGAGCGGCGTCGATCCGGAGATGTTTCATCACCGCGGCCCCGCCGTGTGCTTCGAGTCCGAGGAGGATCTGCGCCGCTGCATGATCGACAGGAGCGTCAAGCCCGGCTGCGTGCTGGTGATCAAATACGAAGGCCCCAAGGGCGGCCCCGGCATGCGCGAAATGTCCATTCCCGCCGCCATGCTCGTCGGCATGGGACTGCACAAAAGCTGCGCGATGATCACCGACGGGCGTTATTCCGGCGCCACCCGCGGCCCCTGCATCGGCCACATCACGCCCGAAGCCTGGGACGGCGGCCCCATCGCCGCGGTCCGGGACGGCGACATGATCGAGATCGACATCGAGCGGCGCAGTATCCATCTCGAAGTCAGCGACGAAGAGATCGCCCGCCGCCTCGAAAACGTCAAAAAGCCCGACCATCCCGCCAAAGGCGTGCTGGCCGCTTACCGCTCTATGGTTGAAAGCGTCAGCGAAGGTTGTTCCTGGTTATATCACCAAGGCGCAAAATAAATTTTATGAAAAAGAGGCGGTCATGAACATGAACCTGCTCCTGATTCCCGCGTTTGTTCTTCTCTTTGCTTTCCTTGCGTATAAGCGTTGGAGTCCTCTCCTTCTGGGGCCCACAGTTTCTCTTCTGTTTTGCCTTGCCATGGGAATGCCTGTACTTCAGACGATGATGGGGCCTTACATGGATTCTGTGGTCGGCTTTATTAAGAGCAACTTCTTCGTGTTCTTCCTCGGAGCTATTTTTGGTGCCATCTATGAAATGACTCACGCGGCAGCTTCCATCGCCCTATGGATGAGCCGCATGACTCGTGGCAAATATGTTCTGCCCCTGATCATGACTATTGCCGGAGTTCTCTGTTATGGGGGCGTGCTTGGTTTCGTGGTTTATTTCGCTGCGTATCCGATTGCCCTTCAACTTTGTAAGGAATCCAATACGAGTCGCAAGCTGATTCCCGCTGCTATTGGCGCGGGCTGCTGGACCTTTGCCAATTCTCTCCCTGGTGCCCCGGCTATTACAAACATCTTGGCTGCTAAAAACCTGGGTACCCCTGCCACTGCGGATCTGTTGGCCGGGATCCTATTCGGCGGGGTGATGATGTATGTGCTGAATTTTGTCTATCTTGAGTACATGGCTCGTCGCTATAACCATAATGGCGAAGGTTTTGAAATGGATGATATAGTAATCCGCGAGCTTAACGAGAAGCCTGATGAGAAATACCCTCCCGTGCTGCTGGCCTTTGTTCCCATGATCACTATTTTAGTGCTCTATAATGCGATTCACTTGCCTGTCGAGTACGCTCTTCTTGCAGGAGTGCTGTCAGCTTTCGTTCTTTTATTCCCTTATGGAGGCAGCTTGAAGGATTGGCTCAGCACCTTTAACAAAGGGGCAGGCAACACCTGTACGGTTATTCTGAACGTGTCGCTGGTGGTAGGTTTCGCTGGTGTTATGAAGAATTCTACCTTGTTCCCTCAGCTGGTAAGCTGGATCGGCTCTGTTAACATGTCTGGTTTAACCTTCGTGGCTGTTACCACTGCTACCTGCGCTGCCGCTTCGGCCTCTTCTTCTGGAGGCATGGGGGTTGCCATGTCTACTTTCGCTCAGACATACATCAACATGGGGGTCAATCTGGAAGCTGCTCACCGCGTAGCTACCATTGCTGCTTCTACGCTCGATACGTTACCTCATACCGGCGGACAGATTACCCTTCTGGGGCTCTGTCATCAAACTCATAAAGACTCATTCTCTCATATCTTTGTTACGCAGGCCATTATCCCTATTATCTGCCTGGTAGCCCTGCTTGTCTGGCACAGCATTATGGGCTAAAAGTTTTTCTGAATTCGGAGGAATTCGTTATGTCCAAACTCCTTGAAGGCGCTTACGATCTGCATGTTCATGCGGCTCCTGATGTGGTTCGACGCAAGATGGACGACATGGAACTTGCTAAATCCTATGCCGAAGCCGGTATGAAGGGTTTCTTGATTAAAGCTCACTACTTTAATACGGAAGGGCGTGCCTACCATGTACGCAAAGCCTTTCCCGGCCTGAAAGTCCTGGGATCGCTGGTATTGAATAATTCCATGGGGGGACTTAACCCCTATGCTGTACGTCAGGGAGGAATGCTGGGAACGAAATTTCTGTTCATGCCCACCATGGATGCTCAGAACATGTGGGACTATCTGGCAAAAAGCAAGGCCGAAATTCCTTTTGGAGCCAGTTCCAAGAGTGCGTCCGAAGTGAAAGGACTCCGTGTTTGCGAAAACGGCGTTTTGGCGGAACCTATCGATGAGATTCTAGATTTGATCCTGCAGTATAACATGGTGCTCTGCACCGGTCATATTGCGCCTGCGGAGTCACTGTCTCTCGTGAAGAGAGCCCGTGAAAAAGGACTGAAGCGCATTGTCGCCACTCATGTGGAATGGCCTGCTACGCGATTCACACGAGACCAGCAGACAGAAATGATCCGCATGGGCGCCCTTCTGGAGCATAACGTGGCCAACATCATGAGCGGCGACCTGCCTGTATCGGAGCTTGTGGCTCAGATTAAAGAACTGGGAGCAGAGCATATGTTGCTTTCTACAGACCTCGGACAGGCCGTTAACCCTGCGCCGGTGCCTATGTTTGAAAAGTATGTCCAAGAACTGTTGAGCGCCGGTGTGAGCAAAGACGAAATTCATTGTATGATCGTGGAGAATCCCGCGCATCTGGCAGAATAGATCCTGTTTAGACTGATTCTTGATGGAACAGTTTGACGGCAAGTGGTCAACGCCTTGAGGAAGCTCAATCGCTCAGGACTATTTCGACTGCTGTGCAGCGCGCTTTGTGAATTTCCCCCGCAGCGCCCTTGCGTTCGGCTTTTTAATTAAGAAATAACATTAATTGAGAAATAGTATGAGCGCGAAGGGTGTCCCATAAAAATTTCCCCAAAGACAGACCAACCTGTCTTTGGGGAAATTTTTATGGAAAGGTCCTATTCTATTCCAGCGTCTTCATGAAGCGGCTGATGCCATCCAGGCCGGCCTTGAGGTACTCGGCGGTGTTGCCGGCGTAGCCGAGGCGGAAGGAGCCGGGCATTTCGAAGCAGTCGCCGGGCGACACAAACACGCCGGTCCGGTCGAAGAGTTTTTGGCAGAAGTCGTACGAGTTCATGTCAAAATCGTAGTAAAGCAGTGTGATCGAGCCGCCCTGCGGCTTCACCCAGGAGATGTGCGGCTCGCTTTGCACCCAGTCCTCGACGACCTGCAGATTGTTGCGGATCACGTTCTGTCCGCGCTCGATCAGCGTGCCGGCGTGTTTCAGCGCCAGCGCGGCGATAGTGTCGTCGAGGTTGCCGCAGCTGACGAGGTTGTAGTCGCGGTGCGACAGGCAAGAGGCGACGAAATCGTGGTCGCGGCAGGCGATCCAGCCCATGCGCAACCCCGGCATGGAGAACACTTTCGAGGTGCTGCTGGTGGAGATGCCTTTCTCGTAAAGGTCGGCCACCGAGTCGATCCACTCGCCGTTCTGCGTCAGATGCCGGTAGGATTCGTCGCAGAGCAGCCAGGCCCCCGCGGCGCGGGCGATGTCCACGACGCGGCGCAGCGCCTCGTTGGAGATGACAGAGCCGCAGGGATTGTTGGGGTTGATGATGCAGATCATCTTCGTTCCCGGAGCGGCCAGACGTTCCAGTTCGTCGAGATCGGGCTGGAAGCTGTCTTCCTTGCGGAGCTTGAGCCACTTTACGTCGGCGCCATAGCCTTCGGGGATCGAGTAGAGCTGCTGATAAGTCGGCACGATGCTGACCACGCGGTCGCCTGGTTCGATGAGCGTGTAGAAAACGTGGTGGTTCGCACCCGCGGCGCCGTGCGTGGGCACCACGTCCACTGGCCTCAGCGTGCGGTACAGGCCGCAGATGCCCTGCAGTAGTTCCGGCGAACCGCCGATGTGGCCGTAGGACAGGCGGCGCGAGCAGAGCTCCTCGAGAAACGCTTCCCGATCGGTCCCCGTCAGTTCCAACAGGCCATCCAGCGTCAGATTGACCACGCCGGTGCTGGAGATGTTGTACTTGGCGGTCCGTTCGTGAGCGTTGATCCACTCTTCGACTTTAAACGGCTTGACGTACATGGAGATCCCTCCGTCACAGCGGCAGGAATTCGGGCTGGTGGTTTTTGAACACGCAGTAATACGTGAAGCCCGCGTCCTTGAGAATGTCGCCGGCGATGTCGAAGCACGCGCCGATCCGTTCCGGGAAGTGCGCGTCGGAACCGAGCGTGACCAGTTCGCCGCCCAGCTCGCGGTAGCGCTTGAACACCTCGCGTCCGGGACTGGAATCGCGCATGCCCACGACGAGAGATTTTGTGTTCAGCTCGACGGCCTTGTTCTTTCTGATCGCCGTCAGCAGCATGGCGTCGATCAGATCGGCGTACTGCGCGTAAGTGAAGCCCTCGTTTTTGCCGGGGATGTCGCGCAGCACGTAATCGAGATGGCCGACGGTGTCGTAGCCGTCGGTGACGGTCATGTTTTCCAGCTCGGTTTCGAAGTAGGCGCGGATCGAGGCTTCCTTGCTGCGCCCTTCGTAAAGCGTCTGGTCCTCCGTGTCGCGTCCCTCGAAAATGTGCGTCGAACCGATCACCATGTCGAACGGATAGTCGGCGTAGACTTTGTTGTGCTTGGCAGCCAGATGGGGCTGCAGGCCGAACTCGATGCCCAAAAGCATCTCGATGCGCCCTTTGTAGGCTTCGCGCGTTTCCAGCAATTTTTCGACGTAGGCGTCCACGTCGCCGTTTTCGTTCAGCTGGTAAGTGCTGTGCCATTGAGGATAATCGTAATCCTGGTGGTCGGTGATGCAGACGTACTTCATCCCCAGTTTGACGGCGCGGTCGAGCTGGTCTTCGATCGTCGTCTTCGAGTCGCTCGATGCCTCCGTGTGAATGTGAACGTCGCAGTACATTTTCACGCGCCTTTACTGCGCGGCGGCGCGCCGGGCGGCTTTTTCAAGCTGCTTGCGAGTCGGCGACGTGCGCAGGCACAGTCCGGTGAAGCCGTAGAAAATGGCGAGCAGCCAGACGATCCAGCTGAAGAACGAATAGCGCAGGAACGTCGTGCTCGACGAGAAGAGCACGCTGGCGTAAAGAATTCCCGACGAAGTCCAGGGGAAGAAGCCCGAAGTCCCCGTGCCGAAGTCTTCCAGCGTGCGGGACAGGTTCAGCGTGTTGACGCCCATCTCTTCGTATTTGGACTTGAACATGCTGCCGCCGATCAGCAGAGAGACCGTTGAGGAACCGCCGACGGCCGTCAGCACCACCATCGAGATTCCCGTGGTGAGGATCAGGCTGCCCGGGCTCTTGACGAAGCCCATCAGCGAATCCAGCAGCACGTCGAGACAGCCGCACTGCTCGGCGATGGCCGCGAAGTAGAAGCACAGCCAGGTGGCGACGAACGTCTTGTTCATGTCGGCGATGCCGCCGCGCTCGAGCAGCGTTTTGGCCGCCTTGCTCATGGTTGCAATGTCAAAGTCGGGGTGCGCCGCCAGCACCATCTTGGAGTCGAAGCCGCCGTACAGCACGTTGATGGCGTCCCTGGCGGAAAAACCCTGGTAGAGCACGCCGATGACGACGGCGATGAAACCGGCGCCGAAGAGCACCAGCGTCGTGGGCTTCTTCGTGAAGGAGCCCCAGAGCAGGAACACGACCGGGATCAGCAGCACCCAGTGGAACTTGAACATGGCGCTCAGCGACGCGAGCAGCGCCGCCGAATCCTTGCTGACCACCGCGGGAGTCTCGGGGGAGTTCATGCCGATGAAAACGTAAATGCCGATGGCGATCAGCGCCGCGGGAACGACCGTCTTGGACATGTTGATGATGTGATCGAAAATGTCGTTGTCCGTCGTCAGCGAGGCCAGGACCGTTGTGTCGGAAAGGGGCGACAGCTTGTCGCCGAACTGCGAACCGGCGTAGCAGGCTCCGGCCACCAGCCCCAGATTCACGTCCGGCATCGCCATGGCCAGCCCCATCATCGCCAGCCCCGCCGTGGACGCCGAACCGTTCGAAGTTCCGGTTACGGTCGAGAACACGCAGCAGAGCAAAAAGGCGCAGAGCGCGATCCAGCGCGGCGAGACCACCTGTAGCCCGTAATAGATCAGCATCGGCAGCGTGCCGGAAAACATCAGCCCGCCCAGCATGAAGCCGATCGCCAGCAGGATCATGATCACCGGCACCGAACGGCCGATGCGCTTGCCCACCGCCGATTCCATCTCGTCCCAGGCGTAGCCGCACCGCCAGCCGATCAGCGCCGAATAGGCCGCGACCACGACCATCAGCGGCACGTAGTTCAGCCCCCACAAAGCGCCGGCGCCGAACGTCAGCAGCAGGAACACGACGGTCGAAACCGCTTCGAACGTGGTCGGTTTTCTTTTCTCTCGCACTTTTTTCTCCGTGCTGGACATGGGAAAGTCCCTCCCGATCGAGTGTTTTATGCCAAGGGAACCGGCGGTTCCCTAAACATCCTTTTGTCGCTGAAAAAGTTTTAATTTGTATACAATAAAAAGCTTATGACAATAGAATTATACCTTATAACAAAGCGTTGTCAATCAGGACGGAGATATTTTTCAAGAATGACGGAGTACCGCAGCGCAATAACGCGAACAAAAATTGCGCCGGCGGAAAAACGTCGTGCCCGGACAAAAAACGGAGCCGGCCGAGAAACTCGACCGCCCCCCGTTTTTTTGTATGCGATTTCATTTTTTCTTCAGCTGACGCACCACGTCGATGACCGTGCCGTCGCGCCATTCGATGACGCCGACGATCCGGTCGGCGGTTTCGACGGGATCCATGGGGCCGGACATCTGCCTGGCCTTGTCGGCCAATTCGTCCATGGAGATTACCGGCGCGTCCCGGATCCCCCGGCACGCCTCGACCAGGTCGGCGCGGCGTCGACGCATTCGCCGGGCGTCGTCACCGAGTAGACTGTGTCGGTGACGCAGGGGATGCGGCCGCGCAGCAGCGGCTGGGCGATGATCGTCAGCTTGGCGCCGGCCGCCGTGTCCTGATGGCCGCCGATGCCGTGCAGCAGCGCGCCGTCGGCGTCCGTGTTGACGTTGACGTCGCGGTCCACCTCCGTGGCGCCGAGAATGACCACGTCGAGCATGTTGACCGCGGCGCGGAAAAGGTCTGTTGTATTCATGAGCTCGTCCTTTCTGAATGTTGGGGGGAGAGGATATGATGAACTCATTATAAGCTTTTGCTCTGCCTCTCACGATGGTCTGGCGTTATCTTGATATTTTGTGCTATTTCTTGATTGAAACACGGAATATCAAGAGTGCCCCGCAGGGGAGTCCAAAGCGATCTGCGCAACTCACTTTAGACTCTCTCTCGGGGCGCCGTAAAGTTCAATCTTTTAATAAAGAAACAGTATTATCGCTGGTGTTGATTGAATGCGGGGTACCTTGGAAGGCTCTGTTTTATGGCGCCGGCTACCCACACTAAAGAGCGAATGATCAAAAGTATGATCGGCGAGAGTATGGTGGCGTCGCGTCCGTTATGGCGCTGTTTTGTCAAAAAGAGAAACCTCCTCGACAATTTGTTAGTTTCATTCTCATGTTGTCGGTTTTCATGGCTAATGAAATGAGGTAAAATAAAAAGAAAGCAGGACTTTCGGGATTTTCGTGGCGCTGGATAAATGAGACGGTAGAAAATCAAAAAGTTTCGTGTTAAAATGAGCACCCGTAAAAATCGCTGTACAAGGCTTGCGCCTTTAAAATTTTGAAGCGCTGGAAGGGAATGGGTATGGAAATGATGAGCGATGAAGCATTGGAGAAGATGACATCGACCCTCGTGGAGTTCTGCGAGAGGTTTTACGGCTGGGAGGCGTCGGTGGCGAAGCTGGGGCGGCTGTCCGCGCCGCAGCTGCGTACGATCTGCGTGATCGGGCGCAATGAAGACATCCGCATGAAGGATATCGCCGACCGCATGGAGCTGACCACGGGAACGGTGACCGTGATGATCGATCGTCTTCAGGTCATGGGACTTGTGGAACGGTGCCGGAACGAAAACGACCGCCGTTCCTACAAGATCCTTCTTTCCGAAAGAGGGCGCGCTTATTACGAGGAACACCGCAAGCGCCAGAAAGAGCTCGTCCGCAAGCTGGCTCTGAAAATTTCCGACAGCGATCGCGAGGTGTGCGAGCGCGTGCTCGAAAACTTTATGCATTGCATCTGATCGTTGACGGGATCGTTCGATTTCGGTGATTCGCCAAGAAAAAGTGGAAGCGGCTTTCGTCCTGCAAGCCGCTTCCACTTTTTTTGTCCGAATACCTGAAACGGGCAGAAAATTTTGAGGGAGCCGGAAAATATATTGTCTGAATTTTTGCCGCCCGAGGGAGAGTCCCCGGCGGCGAAAGGCACGAATGAATGGCATCATGCCATGATCTGCAAAAAATTCATCATATCTGTGAGTATCTTGAGGAAGCATACTGAGAAATGACGGATAAAAAAAGAGAACTGTATAAAAATTGTATTTTTATTCGCGAAGCGATGCACAATGTAAATTTTATCGTATAATGAATAAGGAATTCTGTTTTTTTCTGTTCAAAGTGTGGTGAGTTGGGTGAGATGCCCTTACTGCGGCTCAAAAGAAGTAAGAGAAGTCATCTATGGTTATCTGCCCTTTGACGTGGCGCGAAAGAAGGAAGAGGGAAAAATCGTTTATGGCGGACTCTTTATGCCGGAAGGCGCCGCAAGTTACCAGTGCGCTTGTTGCGGCAAGCGTTGGTGAGTGACGGTACGGATCGAACCGCGGGTATTTTGAAAGGGCGCACGCCGGTGCGTTTTTTCTGGAAAGCCTGCCGGCGTGCGCCGGCAAGTTGATTTTGGCTGAAGGGGGGAACAGGGATTTGTTTGTCTTTGTGCTTACGTTTATCACCTATTTGCTTCTTTCCTGGTCAGGGGAGGCGCTACCCGCTTATGAGTACGCGATCGCGCTGCTGGTGGCGGCGATCCTGTACCTGTCGCTGGGACGGAAGAACCGTTCGCGGCGCTACGGCTGGGGAGGCCTGAGCCCGAAACGCTGGGGACTGTTCGTCTGCTATTTCTTCGGGCCGTTCCTTTGGGCCTTGGTCAGGGCAAATATCGACGTGGCGCTGCGGATCATCACGGGGCGGGTGAAGCCCGGCATCGTCAAGGTCTCTTCGGAGTTGAAGAGCGGCCTGGGACAGACGGTGCTTGCCGATTCGATCACGCTGACGCCGGGGACCATGACGGTGGATATCGATCCCGAAAACGGCGATCTGTACGTCCATTGGATCAACGTGACCGATCTGCGTCCTACGGAGGAAATGGTTTACGGCAGCTTTGGCGCCTGGGCGAGGAGGCTGACTCAATGACGTTTGCGCGTTCGCTCTTCGGCTTTGCGGCCGCGGTTCTCGGCGTGCTGGCCTTCGGCTCGGTGGCGCGCATCGTCTGGGGGCCGACGGACGCCGACCGCGCCGTAGCTCTGGACACCATGAATTCGCTGGTGATCGCGATCATGATCCTGCTGGCGGCCGCTTACGACTCGGTGCTTCTGGTGGATCTGTCCATCGTGTACGGCGGCCTGTCTTTTGTGGCGACGATGTTCCTGGCCCGCTATATCGAGAGGAGGAGCCGCTCATGAGCTGGATCATGTATGTGCTGATCGTTCCCTTTGCGGCGCTCGGTATGCTGGTCAACTCTCTCGGCGTGATCTCCCTGTACCGTTTCAAGGACGTCTACATGCGCATGCACGGCGCCACCAAGTGCAGCACGCTGGGGGCGATTTTCTGCGCGGCGGCGGTGATCGTCTACTGCGTGGCGAGAATTGTCGCCGGCGGTGAACTGCGGTTTGCCGTGTTGATCATCCATATCGTCATGGCGCTGTTCGGGCTGCTGATCGGCAATTCGACGAGCGCCCACGTGCTTTCGCGCGCGGCCTACCGTTCCGGCCTCAAACCCCGGTTTGCCGTGGTGGACGAATTCGACGGCTTCTGCAAAAAGGAGCTTCTTGAAGAGGAAGCCGCCGAGCTGGCGCAGGAAAAGGAGCGTGAGTAAGCGTGGACTGGCTGCATTTTACGGTTTTGATTCTTTTGCTGGTTTCCGGCTTTTTCACGGTATGGTTCCGCGACCTGCTCTGCTCGGTGATCTGTGCCGGAGCCTTCAGTCTGCTGCTGGCGCTTGAGTTTTACATCCTTCAGGCGCCCGACGTGGCCATCGCTCAGGCGGGCATCGGCGCGGCCCTCGACACGGCGATCTTCATCATTGCCCTGACGGGCATCGGTTACGTGCATCGCGGGAACGGAGGCGGGCGCCGATGAAATCCGTGCGGATTCTTTTCGTCATTGCGGCCATTATGATGGGCGGAGCGCTGATGGGCGCGGTTTCGTCGCTGCATCCTTTCGGCATGCCTTCGGCTGAAGGACGCGCGGTGGACGAACACTATCTGAACCGCGCCGGCGCCGATCTGTCGTGCGAAAACGTGGTCACGTCCATCGTCTTCGACTATCGCGGTTTCGACACGATCGGCGAGTCAACGGTGTTGTTTGCGGCGCTTCTCTCGGTGATGATGCTGTTCCGCAAGGGGGGCAGAAAACAATGAAGAACAGGAGCATGCGCCCGCTTTCCGTGATCGCGCGCACGGCCTGCGACATGTACGCGTGGTTCATGGTGGCTTTCGGCGCCTATGTGATCGTCCACGGCGACATCACGCCCGGCGGCGGCTTCCAGGGCGGCGCGATCTGCGCGACGTTCCTGGCGCTGATGCTGGTCACCCAGGGCAGCACCTACGTCTCGGCGTGGCTGAACGAGAATTTTTACAAAGTCTGCCTGTTCCTTGGGCTGTTCATGTTCATCGGTTTCGGCCTGATGGGATTGGGCTGGGCGATGGACGGCACGATGATGCTGAACTGGGCCGCGGTAGCTCACGACCAACTGGCGACGGTAAAGCCATGGTGGCCGCCTTCCGGCACGGTCGCGCTGATGGATATCGCCGTCGGTATCGAAGTCGCCGGCGGGCTGAGCCTGATCCTGATGACGATGTTCCGCGCCATTCGTCTGGGCACGGTTCAGGAGGATGGCATGGGAAAGGAGACTGGCCATGATCAGCGCTAATCTGCCTTATTTCGTGGTGGCCGTGCTTTTCTTGATCGGGCTTCTCGGCGTTCTGCTGGAGACGAACATGATCAAGATCGGCATCGCCATCGACGTGATGGAATCGGCCGCCAACATGTTCCTGATCGTGCTGGGATACCGCGAGGGCGGTTATATCCCGGTCAAGTTCCTGATGCCGGCCGGCACGGAAAACTTTGTGCTGCCCACGCCTCAGGCGCTGACGCTGACGGCCATCGTCATCGCGCTGGCGACGTCGGCGCTGATGCTGTCGCTGATCGTCATGCTGTACCGCCATTACGGCACGCTTGACGTGCGCGAGATCAGGAGGCTGAGAGGATGAGGCTGATGAACCATCTTCCGGCGCTGGCGCTGGCCCTGCCCCTGCTGGCCGCTTTTGCGACGCCTCTCTTCGCCGCGGTGAGCGCCAAGGCGCGCGACCGTTGGGTGACGTGCGTCTCCGCGCTGGTGACGCTGGTCGTCTTCGCGTTGCTGCGTCGCGTGCTCGTCCATGGCACGCAGATCTACGTGATGGGGGCGCCTTCGTGGAACATCTCGTTGCCTTCGGGATTTGCCATCCCCGTGCGCATCATTCTCGAAGTCGACGCGTTCAACGCGCTGGCGGCCTGCGCGGCGGCGCTGGCGCAGCTGGCGGGCACGATCTACGGCCTGAAATTCGTGAAGAAATTCACCGGGCTCGAGTTTTACAGCGCGCTGTTTCTGCTGCTGACGGCCGGCACGATGGGCATGATCCTGACCGGCGACCTGTTCAACTTTTTCGTGTTCCTCGAGATCAGCTCGGTGGCGTCCTTCGGTCTGATCGCGTTTTGGCGCGACCGTCCCGAGTCGGTCGAGGCTTCCTACAAGTACATGTTGGTGTCGCAGCTGGCGGCCCAGTTGGTGCTGGTCGGGCTGGCGTTCATCTACGGGCGTTACGGCGTGCTCAACATGGCTGCTTTCAGCCGCGCCGTGCAGCCCGACCTGATCAGCAAAGTGGTGCTGGTCTTCGTTCTCGTCGCGCTGGGCATGAAGTGCGGCGCGTTCCCGATGCACATGTGGATGCCCGATTCCTACGCCGAGGCCCCCGCTTCCGTGACGGTGATGCTGGTGGCGACCAGTCAGGCTTCGCTCGTGGTGCTCTGCCGCTTCTGCTTCTCGCTGTACGGCACGGCGATCGGTTCGGCGGCGGTGCCCTGGGCGCTGATCGTCATGGGCTGCCTGTCCATGTTCGGCGGCGTGTCCATGGCGGTGGTGCAGCACGAAGTGAAGCGCCTGATGGGCTATCACTCGGTGTCGCAGGTGGGCTATATGCTTACGGCGTTCGGCGTCGGGCTGCTGGCCTTGGGCGACGCGACGGCCATGAACGATTACGGTCTGGCGGCGGTATCCGGCGGACTTTATCACATGATCAACTACATTCTTTACAAGGGATTGCTGTTCCTCTGCGCCGGCGCTCTGTATTACGTCGCGGGCAGCCGCGATCTCGACAAGATGGGCGGCTTGGCGCGGCGCATGCCGGTCACGAGCGTGCTGTTCCTGATCGCCGCGGCCGCCATTTCCGGCCTGCCGCCGTTCAACGGCTTCGTCTCCAAGTGGATGATCTACGAGAGCGTCTACGCGGTCCATCCGTTCCTGATGGTGGTGGCCCTGGTCTCGTCGGTGCTGACGCTGGCTTCCTTCGTCAAGGTCTACCAGACGGCGTTCCTCGGCCCCGAGCGCTCTCAGTTCGCGGCGGTCCGCGAGGTGCCGAAGTCGATGATCGCCGGCATGGTGGTATTGGCGGCGGCGATTCTCGTGCTTTCGCTGTTCCCCTCGTGGACGGTGAACACGCTGGTGCGCCCGGCGGCGGAGGCTCTGGTGGACAAGGCTTCTTACGGAGCGGCAGTGATGGGAGGTGCTTTGTGATGTTCGGCAGCATTTTCTCCGGCGCCGGCTTCTGGGATGCGGGCGCGTGGATCCTGGCGTTCCTCTTCGTGGGGGGAGCAGCGCTTTTCATCCGCCGGATGGGACGCAGCGATTACAAAAAAGGGACCGACCAGGACGAAATTTACTATTCGGGCAACGTCGTCCCCGACGCGGAGGTCTTTACGGTTCCGGCCAGCTCTTCCTACTGGGGATTCCGCGAAGCGCTGAAGGGCTATTATTCCCATTTGACGGCGCTGCACCGCGGCATCGCTACGGAATACGTGGGTTGGTTCGTGTTCACGGCCGCCCTGATTCTCACGTTTGTGCTCGTTTAGGAGGCTGCCGTCATGAAGCTGGAAAATTATCTTCAGGTCCTGCCCAAGTCGCTGTGGGTTTTTACGCTCAACAGCGGTTCCTGCAACGGCTGCGACATTGAAATCGTCGCCAGCCTGACGCCCCGTTACGACATCGAGCGTCTCGGGCTGAAGCTGACGGGCACTCCGCGCCATGCCGACGTCCTTCTGGTCACCGGACCGGTGACGCGTTTCATGGAGCCGAAGCTGCGCCAGATCTACGCGCAGATCCCCGACCCCAAGGTGGTCATCGCCGTGGGCAACTGCGCCACTTCCGGCGACGTGTTCTACAAATCCTACAATCTCGTCGGCCCCGTGGATCGCATCGTGCCCGTAGACGTGTACGTCCACGGCTGCGCCATCCGTCCCGAAGCGCTGATCGAGGGCGTGGCCAAGGCGGTCACGCTGCTGGAGGCCAAGCGGGCCGGGCTGTTGAACAAGAGCGCGGTGGGAGAGGGGGCGTAATCCGCGATGGACATGAGGGCAAGCGCGCAATCGAAAAAATATCCCACGTCGATGGAAATCTACGCGGATAAAAATGTGAATTACAAAACGCCTCAGGAAGCGCTCGAGTTTCTTCGGAGCCGTTTCGGCGACGCCGTGACGGAAACGGAGCTGCGCGAGTACAAAGAGGGCGTGTGCCAGTATTCGCGCTGGCATCTGCTGCTTACCGTGAGGCGCGAGAGGTTTCTCGATCTCGTGGACGCCCTCGGCGAGCTGGACTTTCCCCATTTTCACGTGGCCAGCGGCAACGACGACGGCGACACGATCCGGCAGATCTACCACTTCTCGCTGTTCCGCCGCGAAGGACGCGGCAGGGAGCTGACGGTCACGGTCACGGTGCGCGTGCCCAAGACCGACCTGGTCATGCCGTCGCTGCACGGGCGCAATCCCGGCGTCGGCTTCAGCGAGCGCGAGATGAACGAAATGCTTGGCGTCGCTCACGACGGACAGCCCAACACGGATCTCGTTTTCCTGCCCGACGGCTGGGACCGCACGATCCTGCCCTGGCGCCGCGACGAGACCGGCCCCGAAGGCAAGGGCGTCATCAATGAGCTCGATTAGGAGGTGCCGTGATGACCAAAACTTATAAACTTCCCATCGGTCCCGCGCACGTGGGACTCAAGGAACCTGTTACGGCATGGCTCGACATCGAGGGAGAGCGCATCGTCGACGCGACGGTCCGCCCCGGAGCGATCCATCGTGGCATCGAGTTTATGAGCCGCGAGCGCAATCCCGTCCAGGTCATCTTTCTGGCCGAGCGGATCTGCGGCATCTGTTCGTTCAGCCATTCCATCGCGTACGCCAAGGCCGTGGAAGACGCCGCCAAAGTCGAGGTGCCCGTGCGCGGTCAGTACATCCGCTCGCTGGTGCTGGAACTGGAGCGCGTTCACTCCCACATCCTCTGGCTGAGCGTGGCCTGCTATTCGATCGGTTTCGACAGCGCCTTTCACCTCGGCATGGCTCTGCGCGAAAAGGTCATGGACGTCCTGGAAGCGCTCACCGGCAACCGCGTCAACTACGCCGTGACGGCCATCGGCGGCGTGCGCTGGGACGTGACGCCGAAGGTGGACCGCGTCGTGCGCGACATGATCGCGTATTACCGCAGCGAGTTCCACGAATATTACGACGCCGTGATCAACGATCCGGTGGTCAAGGCCCGTCTGCGCGACGTGGGCGTGCTCCCTACGGGCGACGCCGTGCGTCTGGACGCGCTCGGGCCGACGTCGCGCGGCAGCGGCGTGCGCGCCGACGTGCGCGAGTCGTCGCCCTACGACGCGTACTGCGACATTCCCGTCAAGGCCATCGTGCCTCAGGACTATTTCGGCGAAGTTCACGGCGACGTGCTCGACCGTTTCCTCGTGCGCCTGCTCGAGGTCTATCAGTCGCTCGATCTGCTCGAAAGCATTCTCGACGGGCTGCCCGAAGGGCCGATCACGGCGTTCCCGAAGCCGGTCGCCGGACTGGCCAAACTGAAGGCGGCCGGCGGCTTCGGCTACGGCTGCATCGAGGCCCCCCGCGGCGACGTCACGCACGTGGTGGAGCTGAAAGCCGGCGACGAAAACGTCTTCATGTGGAAAGTCCGTGCCCCCACCTATGCGAACGCCCAGGCCTGGCCGCTGATGTTCATCGGCAACGAGATCGCCGACGCGGCGCTGATCATCAACAGCATCGACCCGTGCATCTCCTGCATGGAGCGCATGGTGCTGACCGACCGCGCGGCGAACCGTCAGGGCGTCGTCACCAAGGACGAGCTTTTGCAGATGAGCCGCGAAAAGACGGCTGACCTGAGGAGGAAGATAGGCCAATGCTGATTGTGAGAATCGTCCTCGCGCTTCTGCTGTCGTTCTTTGTCGTTCTTTTTGCGCTGTATTTTCAGGCGCTGGACCGCATCGGTCACGCCCGTATGCAGCGTCGTCTCGGGCCGCCCCTCCTGCAGGGGTTTTACGATTTCTTCAAGCTGCTCGGCAAGGAGAACATCACGCCGCGCCGCGCGGTAGGCTGGATTTTCAACGGCGCGCCGGTGCTCGCGCTGGCGACGGGGCTGATGATCTTCCTGTACATTCCCATGGGCTCGGTGCCGGCGGTGCTTTCCGGCCGCGGCGACATGATCACCGTGCTGTACCTGATCACGCTGTCGAGCATCTGTCTGGCCATGGCGGCCTTCGCTTCCGGTTCGCCGATCGCCACGATCGGCGCTCAGCGCGAGATCGTGCTGATGATGAGCTTCGAGATCCCTACGGCGATCATCGTCTCCTCGATCGCATGGCTGGCCAGCCGGGCCGGCGTACCGGGCGCCCCCTTCGCGCTGTCGACGTACAACCTCAGCAGCCCGTGGAGCATGGTGGGCTGGAGCGGCTTCATCGGCCTGATCTGCTTTCTCTTCTCGGCGCTGATGATCACCCCGGGCGAAAGCGGCACGGGGCTGATGGACATTGCCGAGGCCAAGACGGAGATCCTCGAGGGCATGACGGTGGAGTTCAGCGGCGTCAACCTGGCGCTGGTCAATCTGTCGATCACCGTGCGCTCGCTGGCTTTTTCGGCGCTGATCGTGAGCCTGTTCTTTCCCGGATCGCTGTTCGCCGGCAGTCTGCCCAGAGCCGCGGGCTACGTCGTGGATTTCTTCTGGTTCTGGCTGAAGGTGTTGGCTGTGGCGCTGGTCGGCGTCACGTATCTGCGCAGCGTCTTCGGACGGCTCAAGATCTGGCAGGCCGCGCGTTTCTACTGGGGGTACGTGGGACTGCTGTCCCTCGCCGGCATGATCCTGATCACCGTCGAGATCATGCTTCGCTAAAGGAAAGGGAGGAGATCCGCGATGCTGAACGCCATGTCGCTGACGGTGCTCCGTCAGTTCTTTATGCGCTGCCTGACCCGTCCTTTCCCCGCCATGCGCATGCCCGATTCCATGAGCGGCGCGCTGCAGGCGGCGGCCGAGGGCAAAGTTGCCCTCAATCCTGCCGTGCCGCGCTGGGGGCGCTTTCGAGGGCGTCTGAATTACGACCGCGCCAAGTGCATCGGCTGCGGCATGTGCACCAAAGTCTGTCCGGCGCGCGCCATCGTCTTCGATCCCGACACCGAAGGGCAGAAGCCCCGCAAGGTGATGCTGCACGGCGACCGCTGCTGCTTCTGCGCGCAGTGCAACGACGTCTGTCCGGTGTCGGCGCTGAGCATGACGACCGATTTTGCCTTCTCCAGCTCCGGCGACCGCAAAGCCGGCACGACCCGGAAGGACACGGGCAAGGCGGTCCGGCTGCCGTTCCAGAAAGAATGGCTCGACCCCAAACCGGGCGAAGTGGAGGAGTTCCTGCCGCCGGAACTGCCCGAGGAAGTTGCCGCGTTTTCCGCAGAACCGCCGGCGCCTGCCGCGCAGCCCGCTGCGGTTGAAGGGAAATAAGCGCGTTTCGTTGGCGCAAAAAAATCGCCCGGTCTTCGCAAGACCGGGCGATTTTTTGCGGGCCCCGTTCCGTTTTTCAGGCGGCGCGTGAAAAAAATTTTCTTTGGTCACTTGATTCATTTTTTGCGAGTGTGTATCATAATAAAATGTTGCCCTGAAAAGAGTCAGGGCGTTTTCATGAGAAGGAGGCGGTCGGAAACCGATGGATCAACACGCTGACGGTATTCCCTTACGATTCGGCACAATAGCTCCGGCGGTTTTCGTCCGGCCCTGACGTCCCTTTCGCGTCGGCGCGCCGCCGCTGCCGGAATGCGAAAGGAGTGTTTTTTTTGGAATGCAACAAACTTTTTGAACAGATCGAGAACTGCATCGACCAGAAGCGCTTCCGCGAAGCCAAGGAGCTGCTCTCCGACATGGAGCCGATCGACATCGCCGAAGGGTTGGAGCGCGATCTGTCGCCGGCCCGCCTGGTGTTTTATTTCCGATTGCTGCCCAAGGATCTGGCCGTCGAGGTGTTCGAGCTGTTGGACATCGAAGAGCAAGAACGCTTTTTGCAGCACGCCACGGACGACGAAGTCAAGGAAATGATCGAGGAAATGTCCGACGACGACCGCACGGAGCTGTTCGACGAGCTGCCGGCGACCACGGTCAAGCGCCTGCTGCAGAAGCTGTCGCCCGAGGAGCGCAAGCTGGCCAACACGCTGCTGGGCTATCCGCAGGACAGCGCCGGCCGCATCATGACGCCCGAGTACATCGACCTCAAGGCGCACATGACCGCCGAAGCGGCGCTCGTGCGTATCCGTCAGAAGGCCCGCAGCAAGGAGACCATCTACACGTGCTGCGTCACCGACGAGGGGCGCCACCTGCTCGGCATGGTCGAGCTGGAAGACTTGATCCTCGCCGACCCGCAGACGGAAGTGCTCGACATCATGGACGGCGGCCCCGTTTCCGTGCCGACTACGGCCGATCAGGAGGAAGCCGCGCAGCTCATCTCCCGCTACGACCTGCACACGCTGCCGGTGGTGGACAGGGAAAACCGCCTGGTCGGGATCATCACTTTCGACGACATTCTCGACGTCGTCGAAGAAGAAGCCACGGAAGATTTCGAACGCATGGCGGGCATCGAGCCGGTCGAGGAGGATTACCTCGACGCCGGCCTGCTTACCGTCGCGCGCAAGCGCTTCATCTGGCTGATCATCTGCATCGTCGCCGAAGCGCTGACGTCGACGGTGCTCAAACATTATTCGCCGATCGTGCAGCGCGTGGTGTCGCTGACGTTTTTCGTGCCGCTGCTGATCGGCACCGGCGGCAACGCCGGCACGCAGGCGGCGACGCTGATGATCCGCGGCATGACCGTGGGCGAAGTGCAGTGGCGCGACCTGGGGCGGATCATCCTGCGCGAGACGACGACGGGGCTTCTGCTCGGAAGCGCGCTGGGCCTGCTGGGCATGGCGCGCGCGTGGATGATCGGCACGGGAACGGCCGTTGCCTGGACGGTAGCCGCGGCGGTGACGCTGATCGTGCTGCTGGGCAACCTGGCGGGAACGCTGCTGCCGTTGCTGGCCCGAGCCGTGCGGCTGGACCCGGCGATCATGTCGGGGCCGCTGATCACGACGGTCGTCGACGTCTGCGGGCTGATCGTTTATTTCGAGCTCGCCGACGTCTTCATCGGCCTGAATTGAGCGGCCTGTGTCCGCGATGAGGTGACGAACATGAAAAAAATCTGCGTTTTGGACCGGGAGGACGACCCGCCATGTCCGCCCGCATGGGATACAGTTCTCGTTTGAAGACGCTGCTGCAGCAGGGGCGCCTGGACGAAGCCCGGCTGATGATCCGGGGCATGGCGCCGGAAGTGCTGGAGGAAGAACTGCTGCGCCTGCCGCCGCGAAGCGGCCTAGCGCTGTGCAGCATTTTGAAGCCGCCCCGCCTGGCCGTGCTGATCGAAGGGCTGTCGCGCCGCGAGCGGCAGAAGCTGCTGAGCAGCGCTTCGATCCCCGAGCTGCGGGGGCTGTTCCTGTCGCTGCCGGAACGTCTGCTGCCGGAACTGCTGAACGCCCTGCCCTCGCGCCAAAAGCATCCGCTGCTGGAAAAGCTGCCGAAGAATCTGCAAAAGCTTTTGCAACCCAAAAAGGAGTGGGCGGAGGATTCCGTCGGCTACATCATGAGCGGCGACGGCGTGGTCCTGTCGCCGCGGGACACGGTCGCCGAAGCGCTGGACAAGATCCGGCGCGACGCGCCCGGCAAGGATCTGGTCTATCACTGTTTCGTCATCGACGGCGAGCGCTTCGTCGGCACGGCGGCGCTGGAAGATCTTGTCCTCGCCGCGCCGGAGGAAAAAGTCGCGCAGCTCACGGAAGAGGACTGCCACGCCGTGCCGCCGGAGATGGACCGCGCCGAGGCGGCGCGCATCATGTCGCGCTACGACGTGCAGGTGCTGCCGGTCGTGAAAGACGGGCGGCTCCTCGGCGCGCTGCCCTTCGACGACGTGCTCGACGTCATGGAAGACGAAAATACGGAGCTGTTCCACCACGCCGGCGGACTTTACGGCGACAACGACGAGGGCAGCCTGTGGGGCGAAGCGCTGCGGCGCTTTCCCTGCCTGTTGCTGTGCCTGGTGACGGGCATCCTCACCACGGGCATCATGGAAAATTACGAGGGCATGCTCTCGCAGGTGCTGGCGCTTTCGTTCTTCGTGCCACTGCTGATCGACACGGGCGGCAACGTGGGCGCGCAGATCTCGGTGCTGATCATCCGCTCCATGGGACTAGGGCGGATGGAAAGCAACGTGCTGGGGCGCGTGCTGCTGCGCGAGCTGGTCACGGCCCTGCTGCTGGGCGGCGCCATGGCGCTGCTGGCGGCGGGACGGTCGCTTTTCATCGGCGCGGGGGGGCAGGTCACGTTCGTGGTCGCCATGGCGATGGTCTGCGTGGTCGTCGCCTCCGATCTGCTCGGCGCGGTCATGCCCTTCGTGGTCAAACGCCTCGGCTTCGACCCGGCGCTGATCTCCGGGCCGCTGCTGGCGACGATCGTCGACGTGCTCGGCCTGGCGCTGTATTTTGCCGTGGCCAGCGCGGTGCTGCTGTAGCCGTCTGTGAACGGTGGGAGCGCGACGCTCCCGAAGCGGGGAAGAGGTTGGAAATGAATCGAAACGCGGAGCCGCAGGAAAAAAATTCGTCATACCGCTACGTCATTGCGGCCGTGAGTTTCATGTTCATGTTTGTGGCCATGGGGCTGGGCAACGCGCCCAACGGGCAATACCTTGCTCCGGTGACGCGGGAGTTCGGTCTGAGCCGGGCCGATTTTTCCCTGACCTTCAGCATGAGATATTTGTTCACGACGATTTTCAATCTGCTGTGGGTGAAAATTTTTACGAAAATCGGCATCCGCCTGATGGTCGGCGTCGGCTTTCTGATCCTTGCAACGGCGTTTTTCATCTTTTCGTCTTCCAGTACGCTGCCCGGGTTTTACGTCGGCGGCATCCTGCAGGGCGCCGCGCTGGCCCTGTGCACCAGCGCGTCCTGCTCTTATCTGGTGGACCACTGGTTCGCGGAACGCAAGGGCACCGTGCTGGGCGTTGTCTTTGCCGCCAGCGGCATCGGCGGCGCTCTCGGCAACGTGCTCGTGGCGCGCTGGATCGCGCGGAGCGGCTGGCGTTTTTCCTACCGGTTGACTTCGTTCCTGATCCTCGGGCTCGGGCTCGGCCTGACGTCGTTCGTGCGCACGCGCCGCGCGCCGGAAAACGCCGCTTTGGAAAGGGCGCGCGCAGGGCCCTCCGGCGGCGGACCGTCGCTTGCGGAGTTGCGCCGCACGAGTCGTTTTTACGCGCTGTTCGCGATCGTGTTCGTGCTTGGCTGGCTGTGCAATCCTGTCTACACGGTCGCTCCCGCGCATCTCGTGGACCGCGGTTTCGATCCCGTCTTCGCCGGGCAGATGACGGGGCTGATGTTCATCGCGCTGGGCGCGGCCAAGATTCTCTGGGGCGCGCTGTACGACCGCTTCGGGCTCCGTCCTGTGTTTCTGACGAGCTGCGCCTGCGGCATCGCCGCGCTGCTGACGCTTGCCCGCGCCTCAAGCGAGCTTTCCGCCGTCGCGTTCGCCGTGCTGCTGGGCTTTGCCATGCCGGTGGAAACGATTATTGTGCCGCTGCTGGTGATGAACCTTCTGGGGGCTCGGGCGTACGCCGCCATGATCGGCGTTTTCTTCGCGCTCATGTCCGCCGGCATCGCCGTCGGTAACCCGCTGATCAATTTCGGTTACAGTCTCGCCGGCAGTTACTCGCCCGTGCTGGCCCTCTACGCCGGGCTCTTCGCGCTCTGCGCGGCGCTGTATCTGTGGTGCGAACGCGAGGCGAAACGTTTTGAGAAAAGGACCCGCTGAAAAGCCGCGGCAGGAAAAACCGGAAACAGCCGCTCCGTTTCCGGATTTTTCTTGTTCATGCGCCACGGCGTCGTGAAGGTGGAAACGATGAAAAGAATTTTCTTGCTTTTGGTCCTGGCGCTGGCGGCGCGTTCCGCTTCCGCCTTCGAAGACGCGAGGCAGAACGCTGCCGCCGATCTGATGCGCCGCTGCGAGACGGTGCTGTGGGAAGAAAAGTTGAAGCGCGTGCCCGATTTCGACGTGCGCCTCGATCCCGATCACACCGGTTTGGTGGGCGAGGAGTTCACCGCGCTGGCCACGACCCCAGGCAGCTGGCACGACAAGCGCGCGGCCGCCCAGCCGGAAATGGCCGGGGCCGTGGCCGGCTATCTGATCCGCGCCGGCGTCAAAGAGGGGGACTGGATCGGCATCAACGCCACCAGTTCTTACCCCGGTTTCACGATGGCTGCGCTCTGCGCTGCGCGAACGCTGAAACTGAACACGGTCTTCGTGCTCTCCTACGGCGCTTCCATGTACGGCGGCACGCTGCCGCGGTTTACCGTGCCGGTGATGCTCGACGCGCTGCGCGAACGCGGCGTCGTGGACGTGAAGATCGACGCGCTGACGCCGGGCGGCGTGGACGACCGCATGCGCCGGAACGTTCTCGACGAGGACGTGCTGCCGCTCGTGCGCCGGCTCATGGGCGAGCGCCGCGAAACCTGCATGATCCCGGCGGACCTCCGCATGTCCATGGCTTTCCGGCAGATGCTCTTCGCTGCAAAGCCCATCAAAGCCTTCGTCAGCTGCGGAGGTTCGTGGCTGAGCCTTGGCCGCAGCATGGAGGAAGGCGCCGTTCTGCCTCACGGGCTGATCATGCCGCCATGGCCCGTGAAGCCGAAGACGTGGGATCGCGGTCTGATCATGGATTTCCTCGAAAAAGGCGTGCCCTGCATCCATCTGCTGTTCACCAAAGGCGTGTGCCGCGATTGGAATCTGCCCCACGGCACGGGGCCCGAGCCTAATTTTTGATGTTGATCTTCATTGAAAATCAACATCAGTAGGGGATCGGGGCGGAAACGAGCGTGAAGATGCGGAGAAAAACGGAAAAACGGGAGACGAACGGAATGTTCCACGTGGAACATTCCGCATGAAAAAAGCCTGTCGATCGCGTATCGCGCGACCGACAGGCTTTTTGTTGTAAACGAAAACCACCGGCAATGCCGGTGGTTCCAAAAGGCTTTAGCTATGGAGAAAAAGGACTCCTCCTTTGGTAAAGTA
>PPYE01357130.1_pt1 | contig 43999 bp, 29 predicted proteins | sample 1559881 | NCBI WGS metagenome assembly PPYE01 (sample SAMN08240022, study PRJNA423297) | Human gut metagenome, whole genome shotgun sequencing project.
CAAAAACTCGTTGTACATCCATATAAGAACGTACAACGAGTTTTTAGTTATTTATATTGGGAGTTTTGACACACCCTCCCCTATTGGGGCATATTATTTTTGAGGCTGCTTTTTAGTTGCTGCGGAGGCCGGAGACCTCCGCTACTAAGCACCACTATTTGTACTTTCTGAATCTCCACCACATCATCACGCCCGCCGAAGTCAATCCGAACGGGAACGCCATCCACACGCCCATCAGTCCGTAGTCCAGCACGAATCCGCAGAGATAGCCAACGGGCAGCGAGATGACGAAGAAGGCGATGAACGCAATCAGCATCAGCGGCTTCACGTCGGCGATGCCTCGCAGCGCATTGGCGTAGTTTATCTGCATGCCGTCGCCGAACTGATAGATGAAGAACGGCACGAGCAGCGAGAGCACACCCGCCGACACCTCGGCGCTGTCTGTAAACCATCCGCCGATATGGTTGCGCAGCAGGAAGATGATGCCGCCGAGCACCACCTCGAGCATCACCATAAGACGCAGACCCGCCGTCACCGTGTGGCGCACGTTCTGCACGTCGTGCTGTCCGTGGAAGTAGCTCGTGCGCACAGCCACCGCAGCACCCAGTCCGTAGTAGACCATGAACGTGAACTGCGAGATGGTAGACATCACCTGATGCGACGCCAAGGCTATCGTGCCGAGCCATCCCACCATGATGATAGAGAGCGAGAACGACGCCGTCTCCATGCCCATCTCCAGCGCGATAGGCGTGCCGAGCGAGCCGAGGCGGCGCAGCAAGTCGCGCGACCAGCCCAGGCCGAAGAAGCCCTCTCTGTATGAAGCGAAGCGGCGTGCGCGCAGGAACACCGCGGCGAACACCACCACCATTATTATACGCGAGAGCAGCGTAGACACGCCCGCACCGATTACGCCCATCTCGGGCGAACCGCACTTACCGTAGATGAATATGTAGTTGCCGAGGATGTTCAGCAAGTTGCCCGAGAGCAGAATCCACATCGACGTGCGCGTCAGCGTGATACTGTCCGTAAACTGCTTGAAGGCGTTGAACAGCATCACGAACGGCAGCGACGCAAACAGCACCAGATAGTAAGGACGCATGTAGCCGAGCAGTTCCTCCGGCTGTCCGATGTTGCCCAGATTGAAGAAGAGCACCAGCAGCACAGCCATCATCGCCACCGCCGCCAGCGTGTTCGTAAGCAGCGAGCAGCGCAGTGCCTGACCCGCTCCGGCGTGTTCGCCGCGTCCGAAGAGCGCGCCCACTATCGGCGTCAGTCCGTAAGAGAAACCCGTGCCAGTGATGATGGCAAGGTTCATGATGTTGTTGACGAACGACGCAGCGCCAAGCTCCGTCGTGCTGTGATGGCCCACCATCATCGTGTCCGCAAAGCTAAGCACAATCATACCCATCTGACCTATCATGATAGGAATGCCGATGGAGAGCAGCGTGCGGTAGTGCTGCCCCATGCTTATCGTGCTGTTACCAGAATTTGTTTTTGTCTTCGTTGTATTCATATCCGACAGCTGCCAGTTGGTCAATAATCTGTTGTTTTTCTACGTGGAGGTCGTCGCATAAAGCGTCGAGCGAGGGGTAAGTGTCGCGCAAGTGCGCATTGATGACGCTGAAGAGCATCATCGGGTCTTTGGGTAATCCAAGCATAATAATCTGATTAAATAATAGTTACCTGATAAAATTCAGAGTGCAAAGTTACTCAAACTTTTACAAACAAATGGCACGAATGGGTTTACATCTTGTCAAAAGGTTCAATATATTTCCGTTTTTTAGTGCGAGAGGATAGATTTTCGGGCTTTTTTTTGGCTCTGTCGCTTTTTTTGCCGAACTTTGCACCGAATATAGCTTTCTAAAATTCAAGCACATAGGCGACTTTACGATGTGGCGAAAACGATTGCGCCACCTATATATAATAAATCAAAACAGAAAGATTAATGGTAAAGCCATTCTCACTAATTGCTGTCGTGGCATTTGCTACGACACTCACATCTTGTTTCAAGGATGAAGCGCTCAACAACGAGTGCGACATAGAAAAGGCATGGATTCAGGTGGACAACCCCGACGAGGTGTTCTTCCAGCCGTCTAATGCCGAACTTCCAGATATCGAGTCGACAAAGACCGACCTTATCTTCCCCGACCTGCGCCCTAACAGCGATGTTACAGCCCTGCCGGTATACTTCAAGGTAACTGACGGAGCGACAATCGTTCCGGAGAACGGCTCGGTGCAGAACTTCGCAGACGGCCCCGTGACATACGTCGTGACGTCAGAAGACGGACAGTACAACCGCACATACCGCGTCTTCATAAAGGCGACGGATGCAGGTACCACCCCCGATCCGGGCGATCCGGGCAAGCCGGAGGAGCAGTTCGGCTACGTACACTACGACTTCGAGAACTACTTCCTCGACCCCGCATCGTCGAAGTTCTATGTGTGGAGCGACTACGAGAACGGCTCTAACTGGGCAACCGGCAACCCCGGCTTCAAGATTGCGAAGGGATCTGCTACGCCCGACCAGTATCCGTCTACACCTCTCGCCGAGGGATACGACGGAGCTGGCGTCAAGCTCGTGACAAGCGATACCGGTCCGTTCGGCGTGGTAGTGAACATGCGCATCGCAGCCGGCAACCTCTTCACCGGCGTGTTCGACTCGAAGTCGGCTACCAAGGCGCCGCTTAAGGCTACACACTTCGGCGAGGGCTCGTACAACCAGATAAACTATCGCCCCGTGACGCTCGCAGGCTACTACCAGTACACGCCGGGCGAAGTGTTCAAGGACAAGTCGGGCAAGGTGGTAGAAGACCGCATCGACCAGGGCGACATCTACGCCGTAGTGTTCCGTAACGTAGACAGCGAGGGCAAGTCGTTCTACCTCACCGGCGACAACGTGCTCACATCTCCGCAGATTGTGGCGCTGGCTCGCGTGCCTAACATCGTGAAGACCGAAGGCGGATGGCATAACTTCTCCGTCGACTTCAACTATAGCGGCGAACTCGACCCCGCCATACTCGCCAACTACGGCTACAGCATGGCAGTAGTGTTCACATCGAGCATCGAAGGCGCAGCCTTCCAGGGTGCAGTGGGCAGCACGCTGCTCATCGACAAGGTAAGTATTGCATACAAGAAGTAAGGAAACAAGCAAATGAAGAAATCAATAATAGCCGCAGCCTTCGCGCTGCTCTTCGGCGCGCAGGGCGCGTCGGCAATCGGAATATTCGACAACCTTTGCTATCAGGCTCGTCTCGGCTACAATATCGGCGGCACAATGCCGATGGGCATGCCCGCTTCCATACGCGGTCTCAATAGCTACACGCCGAAACCCAGCTTCACCATAGCACTCGACGCCTACAAGCCGCTCACCGAGAAGTGGGGCATGATGGCAGGCTTCCATTTCCAGACAAAGGCGATGGAGACCGACGCTCGCGTGAAGAGCTATTCAATGGAGATGCGCCAGGGCAGCGAGTCGCTGAGCGGACTCTTCACGGGCAATGTCGTTACGAATGCAAAGCAGCTCGTCGTAACGCTGCCTCTGCAGGCTACGTTCAGCGTGTCGGACGCAGTGCGACTGAAGTTCGGTCCCTACTTCTCTTACGCTCTTAACAACGAGTTCACCGGCTACGCTTACGACGGCTATCTGCGCGAGGGCGACCCGACTGGTCAGAAGGTGGAGCTCGGACATAACGAGGGTGAGCGCGGCGACTACGACTTCTCGAGCGATATGCGCCACTGGCACTTCGGCTTCGACTTCGGTGCCGACTGGTACTTCTCGCAGCACTTCGGCGCATACGCCGACGTGCAGTGGGGTATGTCGGGCGTGTTCCGCGAGAAGTTCAAGACTATCGAGCAGACAATGTACCCCGTGTATGCTACGCTCGGTGTGCTGTACAAACTTAAATAAGTTGAGATGGTGATGTGTTGAGATGTTGACATTAGTTCATTGCTTAATGGTAAATCTCACCATCTCACCATAACACCATCTCACCACCTCACCATAACAACAATAATTATTAAACCTAAAAACAAATAACAAGCTTATGAAAAAAATCTTTACTCTGTTAGTCCTTTTGATGGCGACAGTATGTGTGTCTGCCCAGCAGTATTACAAAGGAACATTCCACTCTAATGTGAATGACTTTAGTGATTATGAAACAACAGTAGCCGTAACTCAGGGCGAAGGCGGCAAGTACACACTCGTGTTCGAGAGCATAGTCTTCGGCAACGACGACTTCGGCAAGTGTACATTCGCCGGAATTGACAACTACAAGTGGGCTGGCAATGGTGGCTTCACCTTTTCTAACGAAGGCGGCAACCTCGGCGCAGCTACAAAATACTATTTTGAGTTGTCTGACAACCTCGGCAAGGCAACTATCGATGACGAGAAGATATATCTCACCTTCCGCTACTTCCAGGTTAACACAACCAAGGAGTACAGAAACGTAGTGTTCGAAGGCAAGCGCACAAGCAGCGGCGGTGGCAGCACTGGCGGCGACGACAAGCCGACAATCACCGACACAGAGCAGTTCACTGCTGACGTAGTTTCTGTATTAGATGGCGGTCAGTCTGGCAACGTTAAGTATCCTAACGTAGTAGCAAAGGTTTGCGAGTGGAGCGACGGCGTACACAGCCTCGAAATCGAGCACATCGACACAGAGAAGGGCTCAATGTCAGGCGTTCTCTTCAAGGGTCTTGAGAAGAAGGAAGTAAACGGCGAGGTGGTATACACTGGCACAGTAGAGCCGGACATCACAGACCTTCCTGACTTCTACCTCGGCTACACAAAGCTTATGGCAAACGTTGAGGCTAAGATCGACGAGAGCGGCGACCTCTCTGCTACAATCGTGTTCACAGACGAGGACGAGCCTGCGTTCAAGCTCACAGCATGGTTCAACTATCAGGAGCCGTTCGTTCCGGCAACTCCGTTCTCTGTAGGAGGTGGCCTCGTTGGTTACACCGTAACAGACGACGGCGACTTCTCTAACAACGTAGAGAATACACTCACATTCACAGAGACAGCAGAAAACGTATATACACTCTCGTTCTCTAACGTAGCTATTCCTAACGGCATCGGTCTCAACACCGTTTCGTTCGAAGGCGTTGCACGCACAGGCAACGACAGCGAGGCTAAGTTTGCAAGCAAGAAGGGCGTGGCTAAGACAACAGCTGCACACCCGTCTTACACAGAGGTCGACTACACCGATCTCGAGTTTATCGTAGACTTCGACGCAGATAAGAAGGTGACAAGCTGCACTGGTAGGTTCGTTATCGACAACTGGGGCGAGTCTGTTGCTTACACATTCAACTACGACCCGACAGCAACTTCTGTAAACACAGTAGTAGCTGCTGACGGCACCGTTAAGCACATCTACACACTCACTGGTGCGAAAGTTACTTCTCTCCAGCGCGGCGTGAACATCGTGCGCACAGCCGACGGCAGAACGCTGAAGGTTCTGAAGAAGTAATTTTAATTAATAATAGATGAACAAATTATTTATTACAATGGCTACCGCTGCCCTGAGTCTCTCGGCAGCGGCAGCCGATTTCACCGGCTCGTTCGGCAAGGACCTGAACGGCAACGGTAAGATCAGCGTTGTCGACAACGCTGACGGCAAGACAGTGAAGGTGACAATCAGTGGCGCAACCATCAAGGTAGGCACCACCAGCGCACCTGTTAGCGACCTTGTTCTTGACGGCGTGAAGTCGTCAAAGGTCGGCAAATTCCAGCTCCTCAACGGAACAGCGCACGCCGGCGACTACGACGTGTTCTTCCTCGGTCAGGTTGCAGACGGCAAGATTACAGCCAAGTTCAACCTCAACCTCAACGGAGCTTACTATGCTCAGGGTACATTCGGCGAGAAACGCTACACACTTGGCCAGCTTCTCGGTTCCGACTTCGAGACATGGCACAAGGCTGAGTACAGCGGCAACACAAGCGATGAGCCGGACGGCTGGCACTCGTTCATGAGCGCACACGCTTCTGGTATGTATGCTTCTGCGCGCAAAAACACCCACACATTTATCTCTAAGGACGTTCGCCCAGGTGCTAAGGGACAGTGCGTCAAGGTCGTTTCAAGCAAAGTGCTCGGCGTACCTGCCAACGGCACTATCACCACCGGTCGTCTTTACGCAGGTCATATAAAGCCGACAAACCCAGCCAACAACGCTACAAGCGATCCCGCCGGTACCGATAAAGACTCGAACAACGACCCGTTCTACGCCCCGATCAACACTTTGCCCGATTCTATCGCAGTATGGGTGAAGTACAAGCAGGGAGCACTCTCTGCCTCAGACAAGCAGGACTATCCCTACGCCAACCTCTCGGCTGTGCTCACCGACGGCACCAAGTATCAGGATCCGGAGGACAAGACATACACCAATGTGTTGGCAAAGGCTCAGAATAAGGAAATCGCGGAGAACGGCAACGTTTGGCAGCGCATCTCTGTACCGTTCGCATACACAAATGCAAAGCTCGACCCGAAGGCAATGCTCGTAACGCTCTCTACAAACGCCCAGCCGGGTGTGGCTTCAAAGGATGCAAGCGTCCCTGACGAGCTTTACATCGACGACCTCGAGCTTGTTTACAACTCACAGCTCACCTCGCTGAAGATTGACGGCGTAGCAGTGCCAGGCTTCGCAAGCGACAAGTACAGCTACACTGTCTACTCTACAAAGGACGCTGCCAAGAAGCTCGAGTACACGACAAACGCTAAGTCGGCTTTCGTAGCGTCAGACTGCGTTGCTCCCACAGACGGCAGCGGCAACTGCGTATACAATGTTACCGTTACATCTGCCGACCTGCAGACATCTCACACATACGTTGTGAACGTTGTTTGCCCGACAACATACACCGACCAGCTCCTCATCAACCTCAACGGCGAGGATATGGAACCGGAGCAGGCAAGCATCGATGTATGCAGCGAGGGTAACAACAACTACACCTTCGTGCTGAAGAAGTTCTCGTTCGGCGAAAACCTTATCGGCGACGTTACAATCAGCGGCGTGCCATGCGTTGAGAAGGACGGCAAGCAGACCTTCACCGTAGAGAAGGACGCTACCATCACTAACGGTGCAGAGATTGCTGAGATGCTCGGCAACAAGGTTCACGTCACAATGAACGCAGAAATAGAGGACGGCAAGCTCTACGCAGAGATGGCGCTCCCCGTAACACTCGACGAAACGACTATCAACGTGAAGGCTACATTCGGCAAGAAGGCTACAAACGTAGAGAAGACCACATACAAGGACCAGCTCGTCATCTCTCTTAATGGCGACGTGCAGGACCCTGAGGAGGCAACCATCGACGTTATCAAGCAGAGCGAGGGCAAGTACACCTTCGTGCTCAACCAGTTCTCGTTCGGCGGTCTCCTCATCGGCGATGTAACAATCACCGACGTACCGGGCGTTGAGAAGAACGGCTACGTGTTCTACACCGTAGAGAAGGACGCAGCCATCACCAACGGCGCTGAGATTGCTGAGGCTCTCGGCAACAAGGTGCACGTGAAGATCGTCGAGGCTTACAGCAAGGACGGCAAGCTCTACGCTAAGATGACTCTCCCCGTAACTCTCGGCGACACGACTATCAATGTTGAGGCTGTATTTGGCGAGAAGCCGGCAGCAGGCATCAACGGCATCACCACCACTCAGAACGGCAAGGTTGAGGTTTACAACGTCAACGGCGTACGTCTGAACGGCCTTCAGAAGGGTCTGAACATCGTTCGCACCGCTGACGGCAAGGTAGTGAAGGTGTTGAAGTAATAAGACATAACAGACATTGAACATACATAGGGTGTGTTAAAATGGAATTGGCAAATGTTAAATTCCGTTTTAACGCACCCTATTTCGTTTATTTTAACTATTTTTGAAGCATCTAAACTAAAATCAGCATGAAGAAAGTATTTACACTCATGGTTTTCTTGATGACAGCGCTCTGCACATTCGGTCAGGTATTCACCGACGATCTGCATGTGACAAGCGGTGCAGGCAGAACAACCGACTACGCACAGAAGGAAGTGGAGCTGACCAAGGTGTCAGACGACGTCTACAAGTTTACGTTCCGCAAACTCGCTCCGATGGAATACAAGACCTTTGGCGACTTTGTCGTTGAGGATGTGACGGCAACCGTCGATGCAGCCGGCGAGATGACATTCTCTACCGCAAGCACCGAGGGCACATGGACCAACGTTACGAGCACAGCAGCCATCGGCGGTGTAACCGAAGGCAGCAAGTCGTCAATCAGTGCATTCACGGCTACGCTCTCAGCCGACAAGTCGAAGCTCATCGTCGACCTCACCTTTATGACTTTGGGTTCAGACGTAAACGTAGTGTTCGGCAAGGAATATACCGACCCGACAGCAATCAACACGCTCACTACAGCCGACGACAACAAGTATGTAGCCATCTACACCCTCGGCGGTGTACGCATGCAGCGTCTGCAGCGCGGCATCAACATCGTGCGCACAGCCAACGGCAAGGTGAAGAAGCTGCTTGTGAAGTAACCTCAGGGGGTGCACTTGTCTCAAGTGCACCAACCAAGCAGCAGCCCAACAACTCTGTTGGTGCAGTTGGGACAACTGCACCCCCTTGCAGTGCACCAACCGAGCAGTAGCCAACAGTTTTGTTGGTGCAGCTGAGACAACTGCACCCCCTGCAGTGCACTAACCAAAGCAAAAAACAATTTACTAACATTAATTAATAACAAACCAAATTTATTATGAAGAAAATTTTCTCCTTACTCGTTATGTTGGTGATGACAGCGACGGCGTTCGCTCAGTCAACAAGCGAGAAACTTTTGGACGACGGTTACGCTCCTAACGGTTCCGTTGTTCCGGCAAAGGCAATCACAGTCGACTGGGCTACCCAGAAGCTCGTTGTGAATGTCAATTTAGCTAACTGCAGCGATACACCTAATGAGTGTATCTTCTCGGTGTCAACTAACGCTACCGACATCGCTAACTGGGATCAGGAAAGCGGAAGCACACTCCACCTCTTCTACACCAAGAACGCACGTGTATGGACAGCTACCGGTTGGGAGACTTACACCCAGAAGTTCGCAGTTCAGTATCGTTATGCTGGCGACAACGGCGCTACAAACCACTACTTCGTTGTTAGCGACCCGTCCAACTGCACTATCGTAATGGACAAGAACGGTATCACAATGGATGGTACTCTCGTGTTCCCGGCTTCTGAAATGCCGAACCTCTACAAGGAGGGTGCTAACCAGCTCTACTTCGGTTCTGTACGTGCTGAGCATACATACGCTACATACAAGTCTGTAGAGCTCGTGACAGAGGGTGGCACAACTGGAGGCGGCACAACAGAGCCTACTCTGCCTACTTCTTACGAAATCACAGACAACGCCATGACAATGTATGTTCCGAGCAACAACGGTGAGGATGTACAGAACTACACACAGTACATGAATGACGCCAAGCTCCAGGTGGAGAAGGACGCAGAAGGCAAGTACACCGTTACATTCAACGACGTAGTTGCAGGCAAGGACCGCGAGTCTCTCGGCAACATCGTATTCGCAGGTCTTGATGCACAGGCTGAGTCAGAAGACCTCATCGGCGTTGAGATTCCGCAGGGTCGTGTTTGTACAATCTATGCAGAAGGTTCTTCTTTCGACAACCACATGTTCCGTGTAGTGAATGGATCGGTAGGCATCGTGCCTCCAGCAAATGAAGGCGATCCCGCTACTGCACACGTTATGCTCTCAATGTCTGACGATGATGGCAATATGCTGGCTTACAAGATGGGCGATGTGTTCATCCCGGTTGACCATAACTTCACAAGCGACGCTTACGTTAAGGTAGGCGACCAGGCAACTAACTTCGCAAACTCTGAGGCAGTGCTCACAGAGTTCATGGAGGACGTTTACAAGGTTACATTCAAGAACATCACTATCGGCGAGAAGACAGGCGACTTCACAGTAGAAAACCTCGAGCCGACAGAGGATGCTGACGGCAATCTCACTTTCACAGCATCTGATGCATACGGCTTCTGGAACGACGCTGACGAGACAGAACTCGACTTCACCGACTTCTCTGCTTCTGTAAAGGTAGGCGAGAACGGCTTCGAGGGCTTCGTTTGCAAGTTCACAACAGAGAACGGTCAGTTCGTTTACGGCGAGAAGGCAGAGACACCGGAGCCGCCGTCAGTAGTTGATACTAAGATCTTCAGCGACAAGCTCAACTACACATTCAGGGGTACTATCGGCACAAACGATCCTCAGAAGCTCACAATCGAGTCGCTTGGCAACGACCGCTACAATGTTATCCTCGCTAACCTCAATTCTGTAAACGTTCTCTCTGTGAACGTAGGTACTATCAGCTTCAAGAATGTTGCAGGTAATACAGAAAATGGCATCACAACTATCGAGGTTGCGAATCCGGAAGTTACATTCACAGATACTGATCAGGAATTGGTTGACTCTAAAAAGGGCAACCTCAAGGTTATGTTCAATAACGACAAGGCTTATCTGAACGCTTCTGGTGCTGTTAAGATCGTTTCGTTCGGCATGTCTTTCGACTACACTCTCGTTTACGGCACTGAGTTCTCAACAGAGGAGCCGAAGGACGACTACGCTATCAACTTCGACAAGGACGCAAAGAGCACACATAGTAGCCGTGCCCTCAACAGCTTCTCTCTCCAGCAGACAGGCAAGGACAAGCAGACAAAGAGCGTTAAGACTTCAAAGGCTGCTTACGAGGATCATACAGCAGACGAACCGTTCACAGTTGAGGCTGGCAGCGAACTGACAGCTTCGTTCGATTACACAGGCGAATGGATGCATAGCTTCGTTTACATCGACTTCGACAACGATGGCAACTTCTCTTATAAGGAGGGACAGTGGGATCAGACTGGCACCGATTTGGTAGCATTCAGCTTCTACTCTCTCGACTCTAACCCAAAGAACGATGCATCTGGTTACAACTCAGTAGGTGATGAACTTACTGGAGATGCTCGCAATACTTATGTTGCACCTTCGTTCAAGGCTCCTGCTAAGGCTGGCGAATATCGTATCCGCTTCAAGATCGACTGGAACTGCATCCTCCCTGGTGGTTCAAGCAGTATCCTCTCTGACGGTGGTGGCGTTTGGGACGCAACTCTTAAGGTTGTAGAGCCGGTTGTCGACGGCATCAGCACAATCAACGCTGAGGTTGCTAACGGCGAGGCACAGCTCTTCACTGTTGACGGCGTACAGATTGCTTCTTTGAGTAGTGAGAATCCGTTTCATCCGCTTAATCCGTTGTTTTTATTTTCTGCACCCTAACAATCTGTGTATTTCCGTGAAATCTGTGGAAGAATACGCAGCAGTAAATTCTGTGAATTCTGTGTGTTCTGTGGGAGAATGTTACTACGGAGGGGGCTTGCAGAGGGTGCAGTTCTTGCTCGGTTGGTGCAGCTCTTGCTCTGTTGGCGCAGTTCTTGCTCGGTTGATGTATTTCTTGCTCGGTTGGTGCACTTGAGACAAGTGCACCCCCTAAGTGTGCCATCGTTCGCGTCCGCCGTCCAATCGGTTCGCGTTCGCCGTCCAATCGGATTCCGTCCGCCGTCCGATCAGATTCCGTCCGCCGTCGGTGGAAAAGTGTTGGGAAAAACGTTGCAAGAACGTTGTGCTCAATGGCAATACTATCGGCGACTTTGCCATCTTTGACGTGAGCGTATTTCGTTGTTTTTATTATCCGCACCCTAACAATCTGTGTATTTCTGTGAAATCTGTGGGAGAATACTCAGTAGTAAATTCTGTGAGTTCTGCGTATTCTGTGGGAAAAAACTCAGCAGTAAATTTTGTGCATTCTGCGTATTCTGTGGGAGAATACTCAGCAGTAAATTCTGTGAGTTCTGCGTATTCTGTGGGAAAAAACTCAGCAGTAAATTTTGTGCATTCTGTGAAATCTGTGGGAGAATACTCAGTAATAAATTCTGTGAGTTATGCGTGTTCTGTGGGAGACCATTCCGTCAAACCTTCGATGAAATCGTGCTTTTTTGTCCAATTTCGCAGGCTTTTAGAAAAAAACGCCATATAAATTCGGTAAAATTAAATTATTCTCTTTATCTTTGCCAATATCTTTAGAGATTGTTATCAAACAACTGCAGAACAACACTCACTATATTTATTAATAAACCACGAATCTCTGTATATAGTTATATGATAGGTAGAAATTTATTATACTTCTTATATGGCGCAAACATAATGTTCCATCTTGTAATGGCATGTATGTTCTTCTACAGACATTGCAGCCGTTTGAAGATATACGTGAGTTTGCTTATGCTCACCATCGTGGCGCAGTATGTGAAGGACCTCATATTCATCGGCAACACCTACTACAGTTCGCGTCTTGAGGAACAGTATGCGTCGAGCATCGACCTGCTCACGCTGCCCATGTACGCCATTGTGCTCGTAGAAGCCTGCCGTCCGTTGTGGATGAACTGGAGTAGGGCGTTCTGTTTCTACATTCCGTTTGTCGTCCTGATGGTGGCATTCTGGGCGCATCCCGTGCCGCTTGCCTATTATGCCATGCACTTCGCCGCCATCCTCTGCGCCGTCTTCATCCTTCTGTGGGCTTTGCGAGAGTTGCCGCGCTTCGAGCGTGCGCTCAAGGAGGAGTATTCCTACGCCGAATACATCAACCTCCACTGGCTGCGCGGCGTCATCCTGCTCTTCTTCTGTCTGCTCATGCTATGGGTGTACGACAGTATGGCGTCGGGCGTGCGATACGACAACATCTTCCTCTTCAACTCACTCGTGATGTGGATAGCCGCCTGCTTCTGCTTCTATCGCCAGTCGGTGGTTATCAACGCCGTGAAGTCGTACTTCGTGGAACCGTCTGAGGACAATGCCGAGACTAACCTCGATGCAGCCGAGAACGACCTCGACAAGGCGACGGCGCATCTGGAGTCAGCCGAGGCCGACCAGAATGTTCCACATGCGCAAACACAGCCCGAAAACGTAGCGGAAACTGTGGTCGAACCGCAGCCCGTTGCTGAACAACCCGTTGAACCGGAACCCGAAGAACTGAAGCTGCAGCAGGAGGCAGCCTTCGCCGAACGCATGTATCTGCTCTTCGAGAAGGAGCATGTCTATCTCAATCCGCGCTTGCGTCTTTCGGAGCTTGCCACGCTCCTCGGCACCAACCGCACCTACCTCTCGCAGTATTTCAACCAGAACTGCGAAAGTACGTTCTATGACTTCGTAAATGATTATCGCATACACCACGCAAAACTGCTTCTTCACTCCACCGACGACACGCTCGAAACCATTGCGATGAACTCCGGCTTCAATTCGTTGTCCACTTTCCGCCGTGCTTTTGTGCAACGAGAAGGCATGAGTCCGATAGAGTTTAGAGCGTCAAACGGTAAAATCAGGGTGTCAAACAGTCAAAAACTGGAGTAATTTGACGAAAATCAAAGGTTTTTACAATTTGACATTTCTCTTTTACGCAGTGGAATTGAAGGTATGAAAAAAGTTACTACTTTTGCAATACCAACAGAAACAACAAGAAAACTAAGTGAGCACATCTTCTGTTCTAATATGAACAGAGGTGTAGTTTAAATTTATAAGAAGCAGTTTGTAATTGTTTGATAAATCAAGAAAAGAGTTTAAGAACCGCCAAGCAGTGATGCTCGGCGGTTTTGTTTTTTATAATTCTCAACTCTAAATTTGTGCAGCCAATCGCTCCAGTGCTTCCTTCAGCACGCTTCTCGGCGTCGCAACATTCATGCGCATAAATCCCTTTCCTTCCTTTCCGAACATCTCGCCGTCGTTGAGCGCCAGTCGTGCACGGTTTACGAAAAGATCAATGAGCTGGTCGTGGTCGAGATGCAGGCCGCGGCAGTCGAGCCACACCAGGAACGACGCCTGCGGTCGCACCGCCTTAATCTGTGGTAGGTGCTTGCTGAGGAACTCCTCAACGAACAGAATGTTCTGCTCCACGTACGCCAGCATCTGCTGACGCCATTCCTCACCATTCTTGAACGCAGCCATCGTAGCGATAGGTGCAAACAGATGCGGGTCATCAAGCTCGTTAGCCGTCATCCACTCGAACAACGGGCGGCGCAACTTCTCGTTCGGCACAATGCACCACGAGCTCACGATGCCCGCTATGTTGAACGTCTTCGACGGAGCGCCGAACGTGATGCTGCATTGCGCAGCCGCCTCAGAAACCGATGCGAACGGCACATGCTTGTTGCCGAAGATAGCCATATCCGAGTGAATCTCGTCGCTGATGACGATGATGTTATGCTCAGAGCAGAAGTCGGCAAGACGGCGCAGCGTCTCCGCATCCCATGTTATGCCCGCCGGGTTGTGTGGGTTGGAGAGTATGAGCACGCGGCACTTCTCGTCAGCCACTTCCGCCAGATTGTCGAAGTCCATCGAGTACGATCCGTCGGCGTTCTCCTTCAGCGGGTTGTACACCACCTTGCGGTGATTGCCCTCAGGCGTCAGTCGGAACGGGTGATACACCGGCGGCTGAATGATAACCTTCTCGTCCTCCTTCACGAACACGTTGATGACGAAGCCGATGCCCTTCACGATGCCCGGTATGAAACGCATCCACTGCTCGTCGACACGCCACTGGTGGTGGTCCTCAATCCATTTAGCCACCGTCTGCCAGTAGTCGCGCGGCAATATCGTGTAGCCGAACAGCGAGTGTTCGAGACGCTTGCGCAGCGCGTCGGTTATAAACTGCGGCGTCTCGAAGTCCATGTCCGCCACCCAAAGCGGCAGCAGGTCGCCTCTGCCATATCTCTCTGCAAGCACCTCGTGCTTCAGGTCGCCCGACCCAGAGCGGTCGACAACCTTATCAAAGTCGTATTTCATAGTTTTTCTTTTTTTTAGGGGGTGCACTTGTCTCAAGTGCACCAATCAAATAATACTTGTTATGTTCGGTTGGTGCACTTCTTGCTTTGCTGGTGTACCACTTGCTCGGTTGGTGCACTTGAGACAAGTGCACCCCCTGATTACAATGCTTTTTCTGCTCGGTTGGTGCACTTCTTGCTCAGGCAAGCGGCAAAGCCGAGCGGAGACAAGTGCACCCCCTGATTACAAAGCCTGGCGGAAGTCCTCCACGATGTCATCCATATCCTCCAAACCCACAGAGATGCGAATCGTCGTGTCGAGCACGTCCATCGCTGCGCGCTGCTCGTCGGTGAACGGACCGAAGATGGTGCTGGCAGGGTGGATGGCGAGCGTGCGGTTGTCGAAGAGATTCGTGGCGCGGCGCACCAGCTTCAGTTTGTTGATGAAGCGGAAGCAAGCCTCCTTCGACTCCAGGTCGATAGTGAACATGCAGCCTGCAGTCTTGCCGAACTGACGTTGCGCCAAAGCATAGTACGGATTGTCGGGCAGACCGACGTAGTTGACGCTCTTGATCTGCTCCAATCCGCGCAGCGCGTTCACCAGATACTCCGTGTTGCGCACCTGCATGGCGTAGCGTGCGTTCAGATTCTCCAGTCCGAGGTTCTGCATGTAAGCCACGTGCGGCGTCATGTAAGCGCCGAGGTTGAACAGCATCTCGTCGTGCAGGCGGCGAGCAAACTCGGGGAATCCGCCGTAGTCGATAACGATGCCGCCGAGCGAAGTGGCGCCGCCAGAGAGATACTTCGTGGTAGAAACCACCTCGATGTCCACGCCCAGTTCGTGAGCGTTGAACTCGGTGAACGGAATAGCCGTCGTGTCAGCCACGAGCGGAATGTTATGTTCGTGTGCAATCTCAGCCAACGCCGAGAGGTCAGCCACCTCAAGCTGCGGGTTGGTGATTATTTCGAGGAAGATGCAGCAGGTGTCGGCATCAACGGCGCTTCGCACCTCGTCGAGATTCGTCAGGTCGCACAGATACGTCGTCACGCCGAATCGTGGCAGCGTCTTCGTCAGCAGCGAGTAGGTGTTGCCGAACATGTGTCTTGACGACACCACGTTCTTGCCCTGCTCCACGAGCGAGATGAGTGCGCCCGATATAGCCGCCATGCCCGACGACATCGCCGTCACACGGTCGGCACCGGTCAGCGCCTTTATCTTGAGTTCGAGATAGTTTACTGTAGGATTCATCACACGCGAGTAGTCGGGCTCCTCGATACGTCCGCAGAAAGCGTCCGACATCACGTCGGCGTCAGCGAACTCATAAGCAAGCGTGTGGTAGACAGGCATACTCAATGCGCCGTATGCATCGCTTTTCTGGAAAGGGGTGTCGATGGCAAGTGTTTTTTTCTTCATGATTTTGTTTATTAATTCCGCTGCAAAAGTACGCAAATAGCTTTTTTCTACACCTATTATATATATACTAAGTTGCGCACGCCTTTTCTATTTAACATCTTTTGTATGTTACAGCTTCATTTTATGCCGTCAATAATAGCGATTCAAGCATAAAAATCAGTATTTTTGCAATTGCTAAATACTAATTTTATGAGAACAAATTATCTATTACGACTCTTATCTGTCGCGCTACTTGCTGTATGCTTTAGTGTTACAGCCGCTACTGCTGCGACTCAAAATCTCACGCAATACGTAAATCAATATGTCGGAACCGGCGGTCATGGCCACACGTTCATGGGCGCCAACGTGCCTTTCGGACTCGTTCAGCTCGGTCCTACCGAGCCTACACGCGGTTGGGACTGGTGCTCGGGCTACTATTATGACGACGACGAGCTCATCGGTTTCGGACACATGCACCTCTCGGGCACCGGCATTGGCTGCCTCGGCGACGTAGCGTTCCTGCCTGTGAAGGACTTCAAGCAGACTTCCACACGCTTCAAGCACGAGGCAGAGAAGGTGCATCCGGGCTTCTACTCGGTGCAGCTCACCGACCCTAACGTGCTTGTGGAGCTTACTGCCACAGAGCGTTGCGGTTTCCATCGCTATACCTTCAAGAACGGCGCAAAGGCTCAGCTTGCTCTCGACCTCTCGCAGTGCATCGGTTGGGATAAGCTCAACGACTGCCTGCTCACTCAGGAGAGCGCTACACGCCTCACCGGTTTCCGCCGCTCAAACGGTTGGGCAGCCGACCGCCGCATCTATTTCTCTATCGACTTCTCTCAGCCCGTCACCGTTCATCGTCTCGACTCGATGGAGCGCGTCGTCGTGTCTGTAGCCGACAACACCAAGCCGTTGCTCGTGAAGGTGGCGCTCTCGCCCGTAAGCATCGACAAGGCTAAGCAGAACATGCAGGCAGAACTCGCAGGTTGGGACTTTGACGCAGCCGTTAAGCAGGCTGATGAGGCTTGGAACCGCGAACTCGCTCGCATCGAGATACAGACCAACGACCGCACAAAGAAGCGCGTTTTCTACACAGCGATGTATCATCTTATGACCTCTTGCTCTAAGTTCAACGACGTAGACCGCGAGTATCGCGGCGCCGACGGCAAGGTGCATAAGGCAGATTTCACCAACTATACCACGCTATCGCTTTGGGATACATACCGTGCGGCTCATCCGCTCATGACGGTTGCCTTCCCCGAGATGCAGCGCGACTTCGCCCAGACCTTCCTCAACATCTACAAGCAGCAGGGCCGTCTGCCGGTATGGCATCTCATGGGCTCAGAGACCGACTGTATGGTGGGCAATCCTGGCGCAATCGTGCTCGCCGACCTCACTATGAAGGGCTTCGTGGAGGATAAGGAGCTGGCGCTTGAGGCTCTGAAGGCTACACAGATGAAGGACATCCGCTCGCTTGGCTTGCTCAAGGAGCACGGATACATTCCTTGGAATCTCGAACCCGAGAACGAAACCGTAGCGAAGGCGCTCGAATACTGCGCTGCCGACGATGGTGTGGCTAAGGTGGCTAAGCTGTTGGGCAAGAAGGACGACTACGAGTACTTCTTCAACCGCTCTCGTTCTTACAAGAAATACTATGATCCGGAGACTCGCTTCCTCCGCGCTGTAGGTACCGACGGCAAGTTCCGCCTGCCGTTCAACCCGTTCTTCGCCGAGCACCGCACCAACGACTACACCGAGGGCAACGCCTGGCAGTACACCTTCCTCGTGCCTCACGATGTGAAGGGACTCATCAAGCTCTTCGGATCAGACAAGGCATTCATGTCTAAGCTCGACTCGCTCTTCTTCGTTGAAGGCTGGGCAGGCGACAACGCTTCGCCTGATATGTCGGGTATGACTGGTCAGTATGCTCACGGCAATGAGCCGAGCCACCATGTTATATATATGTACAACTACGCCGGACGCCCCGACAAGGCGGCACCGCTGCTGCGCAAGATGCTCAACGAGATGTATCTCGACCAGCCCGACGGACTCTCTGGCAACGAGGATGTAGGTCAGATGTCGGCTTGGTACATCCTCTCGTCGGTAGGTCTTTACCAGGTAGACCCCGTTGGCGGTCGCTTCGTGATCGGTTCGCCGCTCTTCGACAAGGCTACCGTGAACGTTGGCGGAGGCAAGACCTTCACCGTTGTGGCAAAGAACAACTCCGACAAGAACATCTACGTGCAGAGCGCTCGCCTCAATGGCAGGACTCTCAAGAACTCTTACGTCGACTTCAACGATATCCGCCACGGCGGAACACTCGAACTCGTAATGGGTCCGAAACCGTCGAAGTGGGCAACCGCAGCAGCATACCGTCCATAGTAAACTTATCAACTAAATAATCACTATTATGAAACTTAATTTAAGTTCGCAGATTGTATTGAATAAGGTACCAGAGCAATACTACCGCCCTCGTACGGCAGTTGAACGCTCTGAAATCACACGTTGCGAGAAACTCTTCACCGACATCTATCCGAAAGTGGAGGAGGGCGCGAAGGTTATCGCCGACACCGTAGAGACAGAAATCAAGCGTGCCAAGGCAGCAGGCAAGAAGTGTGTGCTCGCCCTCGGTACCGGTCTGTCGCTGAACCCTATCTACGAGGAGCTTATCCGCCGCCACAAGGCAGGACTCAGCTTCGACAACGTAGTAGTGTTCAACGCCTACGAGTATTTCCCGCTTGACAAGAACTGCGCACAGAGCGCCATCAACCAGTTGCGCCAGCGTTTCCTCGACCATGTAGACGTAAAGGCCGAGAATATACACACCCCCGACGGATCAATAGCTCAGGACGAAGTGTTCGAGCACTGCCGCGCCTACGAACAGCTCATCGCTGCTGAGGGCGGCATCGACATCGCCCTGCTCGGCATCGGTCGTATGGGTAACATCGCAGCCAACGAGCCAGGCTCAAGTCTCGCTTCGCAGAGCCGTATCATCCTTATCGACCAGACCGCCCGCGAGGAGATGAGCAACAGCTTCGGCACACTCGACCAGGTGCCGCCGTGCTCTATCACGATGGGTGTTCACACGCTGCTCTCTGCCCACAAGATGTTCCTTACGGCATGGGGCGAAGAGAAGTCGGAGGTGGTGCAGAAGATTGTTGAAGGCGGCATCACCGACACCGTTCCTGCTTCGTTCGTGCAGACACACAACGACGCCAAGTTTGTCATCGACCTCGCTGCAGCCAGCAAGCTGACACGTATCGTTCACCCGTGGCTCGTCACCAACTGCGAGTGGACCGACAAGACGATACGCGCCGCTGTGGTTTGGCTCTGCCAGCTCGTGAAGAAGCCTATCCTCAAGCTCACCAACAAGGACTATAACGAGAACGGCCTTTCAGACCTGCTCGCCCTCTTCGGTTCGGCTTACAACTGCAACATCAAGATATTTAACGACCTGCAGCATACCATCACCGGATGGCCTGGCGGCAAGCCGAACGCCGACGACACCAACCGTCCGGAGCGTGCGCTGCCCGCACAGAAGCGTGTCATCGTATTCTCGCCGCACCCCGACGACGACGTGATCTCTATGGGTGGCACCATCCGCCGACTTGTTCAGCAGAACCACGATGTGCACATCGCCTACGAGACATCGGGCAACATTGCTGTGGGCGACGAGGAGGTAACACGCTTCATGCACTTCGTCAACGGCTTCAACCAGCTCTTCTGCGACAACAAGGACGAGGTTATCAAGAAGATGTACGCCGACATCAAGGAGTTCTTCGCACAGAAGCGTCCGAGCGATATGGATACCAAGGAGGTGCGCACCATCAAGGGCCTTATCCGTCGTGGCGAGGCTCGCACAGCCTGCACATACAACGGCATTCCGCTCGACCACGTACACTTCCTCGACCTTCCGTTCTACGAGTCGGGCAAGATAGAGAAGCTGCCGATGGGCGAGGCTGATGTTAAGATCGTTCGCGAACTGCTCCAGCAGGTTAAGCCTCACCAGATATACGTAGCCGGCGACCTCGCCGACCCGCACGGCACCCACCGCAAGTGTACCGACGCCGTGATGGCTGCCATCGACCTCGAGAAGGAGGCTGGCGCCAAGTGGCTCGACAACTGCCGCATCTGGATGTATCGCGGCGCATGGGCTGAGTGGGAAATAGAGAACATCGAGATGTGTGTGCCGATGTCGCCGGAGGAGCTTCGCGGCAAGCGCAACTGCATCCTCAAGCACTCTTCGCAGATGGAGAGCGCACCGTTCCTCGGCAACGACGAGCGCCTCTTCTGGCAGCGCGCCGAAGACCGCAACCACGCTACCGCCGAGCTGTATCACAGCCTGGGCTTGGCTTGCTACGAGGCAATGGAGGCGTTCGTGCGATATAACCCGTAACTCGCTTTTCTGGGGGCGCACTTTTAGGGGGTGCAGTTGTCTCAACTGCACCAACCAAGTAGTTAGGAACTAATATTCTTTCAGTAGTTACTCTTTAGTTTGGTTGGTGCACTTGAGACAAGTGCACCCCCTGAAAGCTCCCTAAGTGCACCAACCAAGCAGTTAGGTACTGATATTCTTCCAGTAGTTACTCTTTAGTTTGGTTGGTGCACTTGAGACAAGTGCACCCCCTGAAAGCACCCCCTTCAAGTGCTCCCTAAGTGCACCAACCAAACATAACGGAATAAAGACTCCCACAGATTCCGCAGATTTACACAGAACTTTCGAACAAAAAGCATCTGTGCTGATATGCGAAATCTGTGGGAGTCTTTTTTGTTTAGTCGTTTGCTGGAAAGCAATAATCAAATGAATGTCAGCCTCTTGCTACCTTTTATTGTTAAAAATGTAGCAAATATTAAAATAATAAACCGCTGTGTTCGTCATTTTGCAACAATTTGAGTAATTTTGCTGCGAATAGTGTTCCGCATATTGCAATAAACAACAATCAATATATCTAAAATGAAGAAACTTTACTTGATGCTGTCAATGCTCTTCGCATTCGGCACCGCAGCCAACGCCGTTCCGGCTAAGAAGCTGCAGAAGGTTATCACACTTGCCAACGGCGCAAAGGTGTCGGTGGAGCTGCGTGGTGACGAGTACCTGAGTTGGTGGGAAGGCGCCGACGGAACCGCTTATCGTGCTACTGCCGACGACGCCGTGTTTGAGGCGTTCGACCTCGAAGCGCAGAAGCCTGCCGCTGCCGCACGCCGTGCGAAGACCGAGCAGGGACGCGCCGCACGTCTCGCACGCGTGAACAACCCGCTGAAGGGTGCCGACGACAAGATGCGCGGACTCGGTGGCGACCACATCACATACAAGGGCGTGAAGAAGGGTCTGGTGGTGCTCGTCGACTTCAAGAACAAGAAGTTCGCCGACGGACACGACCTCGAGTACTACAAGCAGATCATCAACGGTAAGGACTTCAGCGACCCCACAGAAGGCTACGTAGGCAGCGTGCGCGACTACTTCCTCGCACAGTCTAACGGTCAGTTCGAGCTCGACTTCGACGTGGTTGGTCCCGTTACGATGTCGCAGAACTACGGCTACTACGGTCGTGACGGAGCTTATCAGAAGGACGAGAACGTATATAAGATGATTCAGGAGGCATGCGACGGCATCAAGGACCAGGTGAACCTCGCCGACTACGACTGGGACGGCGACGGCGAAGCCGACCAGGTGTTCTTCCTCTACGCCGGCTTAGGTCAGGCGTCGGGCGGTTCTGCCAGCACCATCTGGCCTCACGAGTCGCAGTTGCGCTACTGGCACTGCGGCGTGCTCAAGTATTCTACCGGCAATGTGAACACTTACGCCTGCGCCAACGAGCTGCAGCCCGCAACTCAGGGTTCTACAAACTACATCTCTGCCGGCATCGGCACCATCTGCCACGAGTTCTCCCACTGCCTCGGCTTCGCCGATATGTATGACACGGCAGGTCAGAACGGCTACGGCATGACCGTCTTCGACGTTATGGACCAGGGCTCTTACAACGGCAACGGCTTCGTGCCGTGCAACTACACAGCCTTCGAGCGCATCTACGCAGGTTGGGTGGAGCCGATAGAGCTCGAGTCTCCGGCTACCGTCAAGGACATGAAGTCGGTATCCGACTACGGACGCCCGTTCATCATGTACAACTTCAAGAACACCAATGAGTACTTCCTCATGGAGAACCGCCAGAACACCGGTTGGGATAAGGAACTCTACGGCTGCAACGGTCTGCTCATCGTGCACGTCAACTACGTGCCGTCGCGCTGGACAAACAACAGCGTCAACTCGAGCAAAGAGAAGATACAGTGCTGCACGGTAGTAAACGCCGACGGCTCGCGCGAGATGAGCGACTACTACTCGCTGCAGGGCGACCTCTACCCGTACGTAGTGAAGGGCGTGACGATGAACGACGCTTTCACCGACGAGTCGGAGCCGGCTGCCAAGCTCTACAACAAGAACTCTGACGGCACCTACTACCTCGGTATTCCTATCACCGACATCAAGCGCTCTAAGGGTTCCATCTCGTTCAACGTTTGCGGTGGTGACGACAACAATATTCTCGACAATACGTTCAAGGAAATCGTCGACGGCATCAACGGCATCACCGTAGCCAACAAGACCGCTGACAACCGCGTCTACAGCATCGACGGACGCTACCTCGGCACCGACGCATCGAAGCTCGGCAAGGGCATCTACGTGGTTGGTGGCAAGAAGATCGTGAAGTAACTTCATGGGGTGCTTTCAGGGGGTGCACTTGAGACAAGTGCACCGACCGAGCAATAATGTTAACTACAGAAAGGAAATTGGTGCACCTGACAGCTTTGTTGGTGCACTTGAGACAAGTGCACCCCCTTGAAGAACCTTATATAATAATGTATAGCCGCTGGACATCACCGCATGTCTGGCGGCTTTTTTGTTTCTATTCCTCAACGCTTTCTTCAGGGGGTGCACTTGTCTCAAGTGCACCATCCAAGCAAGAATGTTAACTACAGAAAGGAAATAGGTGCACTTGACAGTTTTGTTGGGCACTTGATAGCTTTGTTGGTGCACTTGAGACAAGTGCACCCCCTTAAAGCACCGTCCGCCGTCCAGTCGGATAGCTTGAAACGTAACTAACCAAGTACCGAGCATTTGCATTAATACTCCTTAATATTTTGCTGACAAAATATCATAAAAAGCCGTCTGAAAAAACATAACTTGGCAATCTTTCTGTTGTCATTTTCATATTGTGTACGCAAACCTTTTGACATAATAATATTGTTTGGGCAAACGGAAATTTAGCGTCATTTTGTTCTTTTAAGTTCGCAAAAACTTATAAATATTAATAAAATTATCATGTTTTGGTATGAATTGCAGAAAAAACGTAATAAAACCTCGCTTTTTGAGTTAAAATATTTGGTTGGGAAACAATTATTAATTAAATTTGCAAATGAATTTTAAAATTTAATTTACCAGACGTTGCAGGATACTAAGGCGATTGAGACGCATTATGTTGTTTCTTCACCTCGAAGCGCGAGGGCTGCTTTTTATATAAAAGGTATCGTGACGACGTGTGTGTTTTTTTTCAAATTAGAATAATGTAATACAGGTAAAAAACGGGGACCGCTCCCGACACATACAATGTGAAAACAAAAATCAAATTATAATAATTAATTAATTTAAAGAGAGAGAATTAATATGGAAAAAAGAATCATGATGTTTTTCGCCTGTCTCTTCCTAAGTATAGGAATGGCAATGGCACAAACTCACGTTTCCGGAATTGTCACCTCCTCTGAAGACGGTGAGCCCGTTATCGGTGCTACAGTCAAGGTGGTAGGTTCGCAGACAGCCGGTACAGTTACCGACATTGAAGGACGCTTCTCGCTCTCAGTCAGCAAGCCTGGCGTTGAGCTCGAGTTCTCGTCAATCGGTCTGGTTTCTAAGCGCGTTAAAGCAAGCGAGAACATGACCGTAGTGCTCCAGGTGGACAGCCACACACTCGAGCAGGTAGTCATCACTGGCTACGGTTCTGCAAAGAAGTTGGGTTCAGTGGTAGGCTCTGTTGCTTCTGTAGACAAGAAGAAGCTCGAGAGCATCGTTACTCCGAACTTCACCGACGCTCTTGCAGGTCAGGTGTCAGGTCTTTCGGTACTTTCGGGTGCTGGTGACCCGTCTTCTGCAGCAACTATCCGTCTGCGCGGTGTCAACTCTATCCAGTCATCAAGCCAGCCGCTCTTCATCCTCGACGGTGCGCCGATTTCTGCATCATTCTACGCAACACTCAACCCGGCTGACATCGAGAGCATCACAGTGCTCAAGGACGCTGCTTCTACAGCTATCTACGGTGCGCGTGCTGCCAACGGTGTTATCGTGCTCACCAGCAAGCAGGGTAAGTACAGCGAGCAGGTAGGCCTTAGCGTTAGAGCACAGTATGGTATCGCAAGCGCTACAAGCGACGGCGTTGAGATGATGAACTCTAAGCAGTATGTCAAGTTCCGCGACCTCATCGGCCAGCCCGTTTCAGACGAGGTTCGCACACTCGTTGACAAGTATAACATCAACACCAACTGGCGCGACGAGATGATCGACGATGCTGCTCCTACACTCGACGTTAACGCTACAATGCAGGGCGGTGGCCAGACCGTAAACTACTACGTTTCGTTCAACCACCACAAGCAGGACGGTCTTATCGAGATGTCTAAGATGCACCGTAACACTCTTAACGCACGCATCAACGCTCGTCTGAACCGCTTCTTCAAGATCGGTTTCACAACAAACCTCGGTGTGCAGCGCTACTCACAGAATGCAGAGTGGGGCGCAAGTGGTAATATCTATTCTGCCAACCCGCTCGTGTTCGCACGCCAGGCATTGCCTTACGATACTCCATATCAGTACACCATCGACGAGAATGGCAAGTTGATCAAGGGCGGTCGCGCTATCGGTCTTAAGTACACAGGTCTTAACATGCCTTGGTGGTACAACTCTCACCGCGACTACTATCGCAACAAGCTCACTCTCAATACCAGCCTCACCGAGACATTCACTCCGATCGAGGGTCTCACATTCCAGGCGTTGCAGTCAATGAACGGCTATGAGAACATGAACCACGCTTCGAACAGCCCGTACGACGCATTCGTAGACGGCATGGGCAACAAGATTGAGGCTGCGACGGGTAATGTTTCGGCTTCTATGAGCCGCTACTATCAGTTCACACTCTCGCACACAGCAGAGTGGCGCAAGCAGTTTGGCGACCACTACGTAGGCATCCTCCTCGGTGAGGAGACACGTATCGAGCGTTCACGTGGTCTCAGCGCTTTCTCAGAGGGACAAACCGACCCACGCCTTCTCCTCCTCCCTAATGGTACAACCGTTACACCGGAAGACCTCGGCGACTCAAAGGTAGAGGAAGTTGCTAACTCACTCTTTGCTAACGCTGAGTACAACTATAAGGAGAAGTACTACGTAACAGCTTCTATCCGTCGCGACGGTAGCTCTAAGTTCGCTCCCGACCACCGTTGGGGTACATTCTGGTCAGCAGGTGCCAAGTGGGATCTCAAGAAGGAAGACTTCCTGAAGGATGTAGAGTGGTTGAACGACCTCTCGCTCAGCTTTAACTACGGTACAACCGGTAACGACTCAGGCGCAGGTTCATACGACTACCTCGGTCTCTACACTGATGGCGGTCGCTACAATGGTGATAGTTCTATCGGCATCGCACAGATGAAAAACGAGAAACTTACATGGGAGAAGACAGCAAAGTGGAACGTAGGTCTTAACTTCTCTATCTTCGACCGCGCTCACTTCACGGTAGACTTCTACCGCAACAAGACAACCGACATGCTTATGTCGATTCCTTACTCAATGACTACCGGCTACTCAGCAGGTATCGGTAACGTGGCATCAATGACCAATACCGGTATCGAGGCAGACGTAGATGTAGACATTCTCAAGACAAAGGACTTCTACTGGAGCTTCAAGGCTAACGTGGGCTACAACAAGAACGAAATCACAGAGCTCTTCCAGGGCCGCGACGAGTACGTCCTCTCTAACACAGGTATGAAGCTTGCTGTAGGCCACGCTTTCGGTGAGTTCTATCAGGTACGCTTCGCAGGCGTTGACCCGCAGACAGGTGCCCCGCTCTACTACGACAAGGACGGCAACAAGACAAAGAAGTTCAACGAGGAACGCGACGCTGTGTTCCTTGGCAAGAAGCGCTTTGCTCCTTGGACAGGCGGTTTCGGTACCAACTTCCGTTACAAGAACGTTTCGCTCATCGCCGACTTCGCTTGGGTAGCAGGTAAGTACATGTTGATTAACGACGACTACTTCATCGCTAACCCGCAGTTGGCTACAACATGGAACCAGCGCGTAGAGATGCTCAACATCTGGACAACTCCAGGTCAGATAACAGACATTCCGGGTGCTAAGTACGACGTGCAGATCACCGACCAACTGCTTCAGAACGCTTCGTTCCTCCGTATGAAGACCCTTTCGATCCAGTACGAGTTCCCGAAGAAATGGATGCAGGCTACTCGCTACATCAAGGGCGTGAAGGTATTCGGTATCGCACGCAACCTCTTCACCATTACTTCGTTCGAGGGTTACGACCCGGAGCCGGATATGAACCTCGTGCAGTTCAACTACCCGAACACACGCCAGTTCGTAATCGGTGCTGAGATTTCTTTCTAATATTAACACTTAATCAGGAAATAAAATGAAAAAGTTATATATTTCAATGATGCTGCTGGGAGCCATGGCTTTCTCTTCCTGCGATATGGATCTGAAGCCGGTTGGCACACTTGACGAGGAAACCGCCATCCAGAGCACTCAGGACATGCGCAAGTTCCGCAATACGCTTTACACCAATTTGCGCTCTGTAACCTCTGGCGCATTCGTCTATCTCACAGATATCCAGCTCGACGGTTTCAATGGTCTTATCAGCAACGCTAACAAACTTAGCGATTTCTCTTACGGCCAGATTTACCCTACCAACGAAAATGTAACTGGCTACTGGTCGGGCAACTACGTTATGATTTCTAACGCTAACGCGCTCATCAACAAAGCCGACCTTCTTTCGGCAACGTCTGACTTCACCGACGAGGAGAAGTTGGTGTTCGCACGCTACAAGGGCGAGGCTCTGTTCACACGTGCCTTCGGCTACTTCAACCTCGTTGAACACTTCAGCAAGCCGTACACACAGACCGACCCGAATGCAGCAGCTTCTGGTGTGCCTCTCGTTACTACATACGCCCCTACAGGTGATCAAACAAAGTATCCTGGACGTGCGACACTCGCTGAGACCTACGCTCTCATCGATGCTGACCTTCAGGCTGCATACGACGCACTCAAGGCGTATGAGGAGTCGGGCTATACGGATAAGTACACAGAGAAGTACGAGACAGATAAGACAGCTTATCTCACCTCTTACGCTGTAGCTGCGATGCAGGCACGTGTAGCACTCGTAAAGGGCGACTACCAGACAGCATGGGACAAGGCTACATCTATCATCACAAGCAACAAGTACAAACTCGTTCTGCGCTCTGCGTACACAAGGATGTGGAAGAACGATACTGGCTCGGAGATTATCTTCCAGCCGTTCATGTCTGACAAAGAGAAGGGTGGTTCAAACGGTAGCGTATTCCAGAAGAAAGACGAGACTGATCCTTACTATATTCCTAACTATGGCACTCTTATGATGTTCGTTGAGAACGAGGGTGACATCCGTTTCGATGCTTGGTTCACTACGTACAATGACTTCCTGATTGAGGGCGAGTCATACAAGGCTTACGTTTTCTGCAAGTATCCGGGCAACGTCGCAATCAATACTACGGAGAACCAGTTCATAAACAAGACAAAGGTGTTCCGCACTTCAGAGATGTACCTCATAGCTGCTGAGGCAGGTGCACATCTTGGTGGCGACAAGCTCTCGCAGGCTAACCAGTATCTCAACGACTTCTGCATAAAGCGCTACTCAGGTTATCAGAACAAGACCTACTCTGCAGCTGAGCTCATCAAGCAGACTCTGGCAGAGCGTAAGCGTGAGTTCCTTGGTGAAGGTATGCTTTGGTCAGACCTCCGTCGTACAAACCAGGGCTTCCAGCGCATCTCTAACTTCGATATTGGCGACCCCGAACTCGATAAGATCAACAATGTTATGTTCAAAGTCGGCAAGAACCTGAAGTACGAGGCTGGCGATTACCGCTTCACATGGCCTATCCCGAAGGGCGAGATCGACTCTAACCCGCAGATGAAGGGTCAGCAGAACCCAGGCTATTAATTTGCATTTATAAACAATATAGAATAATTTCAATATGAAATACATTAAATTATTATCGCTTTTAGTAGCAGTTCTCTTCTTGGGTGCCTGCTCTGACGACGATGTAAAGAAGAACTCGGCAGCTGATGTAACAGTAAGCATGGGTACAGCAACTATCTCTCCGAGAGAGAGTGCTGGCATCGTTTCTCTGCCTATCAAGGTGGAGGGTCCAACAAACGGTATGGTTACTCTTACTGTAGAGACAAGAGAAGTAGGCAGCAATCCTGCTGTTGAGAATACTAACTATTACGTAACAACCAAGAAGATCAACATCACTGGTTCGGAGGGCTATGTAGAGCTCGAGATGGTTGATGATGATGAAATCAACGATCCGCGTTCATTCGAGGTGACTATCGTAAAGGTAGAACACGCCAAGCTTAACGAAGCTGCGAAGACCACTTCTGTTGTAATTCGCGACAATGACCATGAGCCGTATGACCGTCTCCAGGGAACATGGACTTTGACATACAAAAATTATGATGGCGCTGTGCAGAGACAGAAGGTGACTATCACCGGTGCTGACGATCCTTCAGAATACATCTACAACAAGCTTCTCTATCTTGAGGGTATGCTTCTCGATAAATCTAAGGCTCATCTCTCGTTCAACTTCGATAGTGCTAATAATACTTGCTATGTATCATTCACAAACTTTATGAAGTACAACTGGGTTACAGGTTTTAAACATCCAAGTTTTTCTGATCCTATTGATATTAAGCTGGGCCGCCTTGAAGGTCAACAGATTTCACAGTCACCAATTGAAGGTGTGGTGCAGGCAGATTTCAAGACTATCAAGTTTGAGGAAGGTGCAACTATTGCAGCTATCTTTACAAATCCTAAAGACGGTAAACTTTATCTGATTGAAACAATGTCTGATATCGTATTGACAAAGGAGTAACAGTGTTACATCCAAATTCATACTAAATTAAAGGAGGGTAGGGTGCTTCAACCATTGAAGCACCGCTCTCCTTTTCTGCACTTCTTTAAGTTTGATGATAAAGAACACTTCTGCATCATCAGTTTCTTCTAAAACAGAAAATCTACAAATACAAGAATGAAAAGAAAAATCTTTACACTGGCTTTGGCTCTCGCAACAACACTCGTTGCTAACGCCATCCCTGCGAAGCGTGGCATTTGGCGCACTATGCAGCTCCCGAACGGCACTGAGGTGAAGGTGGAGTTACGTGGCGACGAGTTCATGAGCTTCTGGCAGGACGCTTCAGGCAACCGCTATACAGTGGATGCACAGAACAGACTTCGTGTAGCTGACATGGATCAGCTGCGTCAGATCAACAAGGAACTGCGCACAAAGGCGGGCAACGTGGCTGGCGATATGCGCCGCGTTAAGTCAAACGCCAAGAAGATGGAGTACAAGGGCGACAAGCGTTGCCTTATCATCCTCGCCCAGTTCTCAGACAAGAAATTCTCTATGGCAGACCCAAAAGCGTTCTACACACGCGTTGCTAATGAAAAGGGCTTCAGCGAGAACGGTTTCATGGGTAGCGTTTCCGACTACTTCAGCGCACAGAGCGGTGGCCAGTTCAATATCACATTCGACGTAGTAGGTCCGTACACACTCGGTTCGGTAAGTAGCTATGGCGAGAACGTCACTGACGCTCAGGGCAACCGTCTTTACGACAAGAACGCCGAGGGCATGATCAACGGAGCCTGTAGCGAGGCTTACGCAGACGGTCTCGACTTCTCACCATACGACTGGGATGACGACGGCTTCGTAGAGATGGTTTACGTCGTATACGCTGGCGAAGGCGAAGCTACCGGCGGCGGTGCGGAGACAATCTGGCCGCACAAGTCGCAGCTGCCTACGAATCCACGCTTCGGCAACAAGCGCGTTTCTATCTACGCTTGCTCTAACGAGGTGAACGGCGGCAACAAGCTCGAAGGTATCGGCACAATCTGTCACGAGTTCTCTCACTGTATGGGCTACCCCGATGTTTACGACATCGAATACGGCGGCAACTACGGTATGGGTACATGGGACCTCATGTGCTCTGGTAGCTACAACGGCGACACATACTGCCCGGCTGGCTACACAGCATACGAGAAGATGGTTGCAGGCTGGATCAACCCTATCGAGCTTACCGAGAACGCTTCTTACTCAGACATCAAGACCACAGCAGACGGCGGCGACGCTTATATCTTCTACCACCCGGAGAACAAAGACGAGTATTATCTTATCGAGAACCGTCAGCGTAAGGGTTGGGACAAGTATATCGCTGCAGGTGGCATCCTCGTAAACCACATCACTTACGACAAGACCGTTTGGGACTACAACATGCCTAACACCTTCCACAAGGGTATCAACGACATTGAGCGCATCACTATCATCCCTGCCGACAATAGGAAGACTTCTACAACTGAGGCTGGCGACGTGTTCGGTACAAAAGATAACTATCGTCAGCTCACCAACGCCACACAACCTGCAGACGTAGCAAACACAGAGAATGCTTCTGGTTCGAAGGTTATGAATATCTCGCTCACTAAGATGAACGTAACAGGCGGATTGGCATCATTCACCTTTACCAACCATAATCTCGGTACTGGCGTAGTTGATGGCTACGTGCTGTACGAGACATTCGATCAGGCGCTTGGTACGGGCGGCAACGACGGCAAGTTCAAGCCGAGCAGCAAGTTGGATGCAAACTTCGCAACTGGCACTTTGACAACAGACGTGCCAGGATGGTCTGGCGAGTATCTGCGTGGTGGCAGCCAGTGTCTGCGTGTCGGAAAGAACGGTGGCAGCGACTCAAAGGTTACAACTCCTGAGTTTACACTCAATGGCGAGTCGAAACTCACCTTCCGTGCTGCTGCATGGAACGACGGTAGTGGCACAACACTCAAAGTGTCTGCAAGCAACGGCTCGCTCGCTAATAGCGAGTTTACTATGCCTGCAGGCTCATGGGGCGACTTCTCTACCACTATCAAGGGCAACGGCAAGATGAAGCTCACCTTCCAGGGCGAGTTGCGCTACTTCCTCGACCAAGTATTCGTAACCGATCCCGGTACTACTGGTATCGAGAACGTTGAGATGAACAACCAGCCGGCTGTTAAGGGCGTTTACTCTATCGACGGACGCTATCTCGGCAACGATGTTTCGAAACTCGGCAAGGGTCTCTACATCGTTAACGGCAAGAAGATCGTTAAGTAAGCAGGTTCTATACATTATAATATAAAGCGAATGTTTGGTCAGCTGGCGGCTGACCAAGCATTCGCTTTTTTTTATTTATTATTCGATATTTCCGCTACATTCTTCCGTATTACCTTACGGCGTTTCTTGATTTGCGAAAAATATATTATCGTTTTTTTTGTTCTTTCCTATTTTTAGCGTATTTTTGCATAATCATATAGGCTGCACGCTGCAGTCTTGCTAAAACAAAGCTTATGCAAACAAGATGTCATCTCTCGGTAATCGCCCATAAGTTGGCGGCAAAGTATGGCGAGCGCGCTGCGTTCACCTATAAAGACTTTGGCTCTTCAGTATGGAAGAAGATCAGTTACAACCGCTTCTCGCAGTTGGTGAAGCAGGCGAGCAACGCCCTTCTCAATCTCGGTGCGAAGCCCCACGACAAGATAGCTGTGTTCTCGCAGAACTGTCTGCAATATCTCGTTACCGACTTCGGTGCCTATGGCGTGAAGCTTGTATCTATCCCGTTCTATGCTACAGCATCCGAGCAGCAGATACAATATATGATTAACGACGCTCAGGTGCGCTTCATCTTTGTAGGCGAGCAGGAGCAGTACGACAAGGCTCACCGCATCTTTGCGCTCTGCAACACGCTCGAGCGCATCATCGTGTTCGACCGCTCGGTGCGCATCTCTACGCACGACCCCGCAGCGCTATACTTTGACGACTTCCTGAAGCACGGCGAAGGACTGCCGCGCCAGTCGGAGGTGGAGCAGCTCTATAAGGAGGCGTCGATGGACGACCTCTGCAACATACTCTACACATCCGGCACCACCGGCGACTCGAAGGGCGTAATGCTCACCTACGGCCAGTACGACGCTGCGCTCGCAGCCAACGATGCCGTGGTGAAAGTCGGCGAGAACGACCGCATTATACAGTTCCTCCCCATCACGCACATCTTTGAGCGTGGCTTCTCATACCTGAGCTTCTCAGAGGGATCACATATTATTATTAATACCGACCCGCACGAGATACAGCAGTCGATGCGCGAGACCCATCCTACATGTATGTGTTCCGTGCCCCGTTTCTGGGAGAAGGTATATCAGGCAGTGAAGGAGAAGATAGAACGCTCGAGCTCGCTTCAGCAGAAGATGTTCCGCCATGCGCTCGAAGTGGGACGCCGCTACAATGTAGAATGTAAGATGCGCTGCAAGTGTCCTTCGCCCTGGCTCGCTATGGAGTACAAGCTCCTCGACAAGATGATACTCAGCCTCGTGCGCAAGCAGATAGGCTTGGAGAACAGCAACCTCTTCCCGACAGCCGGCGCCCGCGTGTCGCCCGAAGTGGAGCGCTTTGTTCACTCTGTAGGCATCAATATGGTTGTAGGCTACGGCTTGACAGAGAGTCTCGCCACAGTATCTTGCGACCGCGACAACAAGCCTTGCACAATAGGCTCCGTAGGACGTCCTATTGGAAGCATTGAGGTGAAGATCGGCGACGACGACGAAGTGTTGCTCAAGGGTCCGACCATCACAAAGGGCTATTATCACCGCGACGCAGCCAACAAGGATGCGTTCACCGAGGACGGCTTCTTCCGCACCGGCGACGCAGGCTACATAAAGGACGGCGAACTCTTCCTCACCGACCGCATCAAGGACCTCTTCAAGACCTCCAACGGCAAGTATATCGCGCCGCAGCTCGTAGAGTCGCTCATCCTCGTCGACAAGTATATCGACCAGGTGGCAGTAATCGCCAACGAGCGCAAGTTCGTCTCGGCGCTCATCGTGCCCGAGTTCCGTCTCGTAGAAGACTGGGCTAAGGAGCACGGCATCGAGTTCAGCTCGCGCGAAGACCTCTGCGCCAACCCGAAGGTGAACAAGATGATTCTTGACCGCATCAAGACTCTGCAGCAGCAGCTCGCCCACTACGAGCAGGTGAAGCGCATCACGCTCATCCCGCACCACTTCTCGATGGAGTCGGGCGAACTCACCAATACGCTGAAGATACGCCGACCGGTGGTGTACAAGAACTACAAGCAGGAAATAGACAAAATGTATGAAGAATAAAGTTGATGTGTTGTGATGTTGATAAGGTGACAAATGTCAACACCTCAACATCACAACACCTCAACCTTTCTAATTATAGAAACATAGATGATCACTTCCGACCAACTGAAGGATGTGCTTGAGCGCGCAGATGCCCTCAAGCGCTATCTTAATATCGACCAGAAGAAAGTAGAATTTGAAGAAGAACAGCTCCGCACGCAGGCGCCCGACTTCTGGGAAGACCCTAAGCGCGCCGAGGAGCAGATGAAGAAGGTGAAGACGCTGAAGCGCTGGATAAAAGGCTACGCCCACGTGCGCCAGCTCGCCGACGAGCTGCAGCTCGCCTTCGACTTCCATAAAGACGAACTCGTAACCGAAGAGGAGGTAGACGACGACTACTCGAAGGCTATCACCGCCATCGAAGACCTCGAGCTGAAGAACATGCTGCGCCAGAAGGAAGACCCTATGGACTGCGTGATGAAGATAAACTCCGGCGCCGGCGGCACCGAGAGCCAGGACTGGGCGCAGATGCTCATGCGTATGTACATGCGCTGGGCAGAGGCTCACGGCCACAAGGTGACGATAAGCAACCTTCAGGAGGGCGACGAGGCAGGCATCAAGAGCGTCACGATGGAGATAGAGGGCGGCGAGTACGCCTACGGCTTCCTCAAGAGCGAGAACGGAGTGCACCGTCTTGTGCGTGTGTCGCCGTTCAACGCGCAGGGTAAGCGCATGACGTCGTTCGCTTCGGTGTTCGTGTCGCCGCTCATCGACGATACCATCGAGGTGTATGTCGACCCGTCGAAGATTAGCTGGGACCTCTTCCGCTCGGGCGGAGCAGGCGGTCAGAACGTGAACAAGGTGGAGACGGGTGTACGCCTCCGCTATCAGTATACCGACCCCGACACGGGCGAGGAGGAGGAAATCCTCATCGAGAACACCGAGAGCCGCAAGCAGCTCGAGAACCGCAATAACGCCATGCGACTCCTCAAGTCGCAGCTCTACGACCGCGCCATGAAGAAGCGTCTCGAAGCGCAGGCGAAGATTGAGGCGGGCAAGAAGAAGATAGAGTGGGGTAGCCAGATACGCAGCTACGTCTTCGACGACCGCCGCGTGAAGGACCACCGCACCAACTATCAGACCACCGACGTCGACGGCGTGATGGACGGCAAGATAGACGGGTTCATCAAGGCGTATCTCATGGAGTTCCCCGTGAGCGAGGAGGAGTAGAAGAATAAATAATCAAAAAAATCAAATAACTATGAGCCAGAAAAGTAATGTGCGCCGCGCAAAGTATGCGGCAGAACAAGAGAAGAAAGCAAAGAAAGTAGTGAAAGGAATCATCTGGACGCTCGTCGGACTTACGATAGCGTACATGATTTGGACCTTTACACAGTCTTAATAAGAAACAAGATATGAGTGGATTAGAAATAGAACGTAAGTTCCTTATACGTGAAGGCAGCGACTACAAGTCGGCTGCCTTTTCTCATAGCCGTATAAAGCAGGGATACATGCCCTGCCAGACGGCTACCGTGCGTGTCCGCACCCGCGACGACCGTTCCTGGCTCACCATCAAGAGTCACAGCGACCGTGCCGGACTCTCGCGCTACGAGTTCGAGAAGGAGATTACGAACGACGAGGCGGAACACCTCTTCGAACTCTGCCGTGGCGGAGTGATAGACAAGTGCCGCTGGCTCGTGAAGTCGCCCGACGGGCGCCACACGTTCGAGGTCGACGAGTTCTTCGGCGACAACGCCGGACTCGTAGTTGCCGAGGTGGAGCTTGGCTCCGAGGACGAGCCGTTCGCAAAGCCCAGCTTCATCGGCGAGGAAGTGACGGGCGACCGCCGCTACTACAACTCGCAGCTGCTCGTACACCCGTATAAGGATTGGTAATAGGCTGCTGGCTATCACAGCAGATTCGTTGCTTGCGTTAGTTTAACGGATTGTTAGGCTGCGCAGATCTCCCACAGAATCCACAGAATTCACAGAACCTTCTGCTTGGGAAGAACCTCCCACAGATCAACACAGATTGTTAGGGTGCGTTGACCTCCCACAGAATCCCTAGAATTCACAGAACCTTCTGCTTGGGAAGAACCTCCCACAGATTTCGCAGATCAACACAGATTGTTAGGGTGCGTTGATCTCCCACAGAACCCACAGAATTCACAGAACCTTCTGCTTGGGAAAAACCTCCCACAGAATCCACAGATCTCAGCAGAAAGTCTGTGTGTTCCGTGAATTCCGTGGGAATATTCCTTGGCAGAAATAAAATCCGTAGGATTGCCAAGGCATATCATAACTCTCAATTCTCAATTTTCAACTCTCAACTAAGAGAGAACCCCACGTTACTTCTGTCGCTCAAGATACTTCACCAGTCCCCAGCGCACAGAGCGCAGACCGAACTGCTCGGTGTGTATATCCTCGGGCTTTATCCACATGCACTCCGCAGCGTCGTCGTTGGCGGCGAGCACCGACTCGTCCTCCACGTCACACTCGTAGAACATGTCGAGCGTAGGCAGTTCGATGCCACTATAGCGATATACGTTAGGCAGCGAGAAAAGGTAGCGAGCTGCCGTCACCTTGAGATTCGTCTCCTCCATCACCTCGCGCACAACACCCTCCTCCGACGTCTCGCCAATTTCGGTGAAGCCGCCAGGCAGGTCGAGCGTGCCCTTTGCCGGCTCCTGCTTGCGCAGCGTGATGAGAATCTCGCCCTTGCTGTTGCGTATGATAGCCACGTTGGCTGCACTCGGATTCATGAAATACTCGAAACCGCAGTTCTCGCATTTCCTACTTCTCGCACCGTTCTCTACAAAATGATGACTGCCGCAGCGCGGGCAGTACTCGAACTTCTCTAATGGATGCATTTCTATAATGTTAATTAATTATTACAAAGCGCTTTTTTGCACTGCAATATTACAAAAAAAGTGTTACCTTTGCAAATAAATATTCTAAAAACCAATCTTTGTAACAGAAATGAAATACTTCGCATACCCTATGCGCGGCTCTATGGTCGTGCTCAAGTCCGTAATACTCACTGTGTTCTGCCTCGTTCTCGCCGCTCCGTCGCTCGCTCAGCGCACGTTCGACGTGCAGCTCTGGCAGAAGAAAGCCCCCAACAACAACAGTTTGGGCGACACCGCATACGTGAAAGTATACCTGCCCGAGAAGAAGCATGCCACGGGTCGCGCCGTAGTGATATGCCCCGGCGGAGGCTACGAGCATCTGGCTATGGGACACGAAGGCACCGACTGGGCGCCGTTCTTCAACGACCAGGGCATTGCCGCCATCGTGCTCCACTATCGCATGCCAGCCGGCAACCCTAAGGTGCCCGTGAGCGACGCTGAGGAAGCCCTGCGCCTTGTGCGTCGCAACGCACAGGCATGGCATATCGACACCGACAACGTAGGTATCATGGGATTCTCTGCCGGCGGACACCTCGCTTCTGCCGTCGCCACACTCTCAAAGGACGACGCCAAGCCCAACTTCCAGATACTCTTCTATCCCGTCATAACGATGCTCGACGGCTACTGCCATCAGGGCTCGCGCAAGAACCTGCTCGGCGAGCATGCACGCAAGAAGGACGAGCAGAAGTACTGCACCGACATGCAGGTGACACGCGTCACGCCGCGCGCCTTCATCGCCCTCTCCGACGACGACCACGTGGTGCAGCCCATGAACGGCGTCAACTACTACTCCGAACTCTACCGCCACGACGTGCCCGCATCGCTCCACGTTTATCCCAGCGGCGGTCACGGCTACGGCTTGCGCACCAACTTCCGCTACCATATCGAGATGCTGCTCGATCTGAAGGCGTGGCTGCAGAGCTTCTAAAACGCATAAGTAGCGGAGGTCTCCGGCCTCCGCAGCACCCGGTCGATTGTTAATAATTCACTTCTTTCTGCTTGTTTTCCGAAAATAATGCGTAAGTTTGCATGTTAAAACAAGCAAACAAGAAAAACGACGATGAATATAATGACTAAAAAGATTGCTGCATTCACCTTCGCAGCACTTACAGCGCTCGGTTTCGCTTCGTGCAACGAGCGCAAGTTCCACGTAGAAGGCGCCATTGAGAACGCTGCCGACTCCGTGCTCTACTTCGAGAATATGGGTCTGAACGGCGTTCAGACAGTCGACTCCGTGAAGCTCTCTGCCGACGGCGCGTTCGCCTTCGACGGCAAGGCAGTAACAGCCCCTGAGTTCTACCGCCTGCGTATCGCCGGACAAATCATAAACGTAGCCATCGACTCTACGGAGACCGTAACCGTGAAGGCGAAATATCCCGCAATGGCAACCGACTATGAGGTGAGCGGATCGGACGACTGCTCGCGCATCAAGGAGCTTGCTCTCATGCAGATGCAGCTTCAGCAGAACGTCAACAACATCGCTCGCAACCCGCTGCTCGGCGCCGACGCCGTGGCAGACAGCGTGCAGAAAGTTGTTGAGGCATACAAGACCGACGTGAAGACCCGCTACATCTTCAAGGCGCCGATGAAGGCGTCGTCATACTTCGCACTCTTCCAGACGCTCTATGCCGGCGGTCAGCCCATGCTCATCTTCAATCCGCGCACATCCGAGCAGGACGTTCGCGTCTTCGCAGCAGTGGCTACCAGCTGGGATGCGTTCTATCCAAACGCCGAGCGCGGCGCCAACCTTCACAACATCGCCATCGAAGGCATGAAGGAGGTGCGCATGCTGCGCAGCAAGGCTGAGGCGACGCTCGACCCCGCAAAGCTCAACACAAGCGGCGTGCTCGACTTCACGCTCACCGACAACCACGGCGCACAGCGCAGCCTCTCGTCGCTGAAGGGCAAGGTGGTGATGCTCGACTTCCACGTCTTCGCCACAGGCGAGTCGATGAAGCGCATCATGATGCTCCGCGAACTCTACAACAAGTATCACGCTCAGGGCTTCGAAATCTATCAGGTGAGCCTCGACGAGGACGAACACTTCTGGAAGACGCAGACCGCAGCCCTGCCTTGGGTGTGCACACGCATGGACGAAGACTCGCAGCAGGTGCTCCGACTCTACAACGTGCAGCAGGTGCCGACGTTCTTCCTGCTCGACCGCAACTGCAACGTTGTGAAGCGCGACGCACAGATAAAGGATCTCGACGCAGAAATAAAGGCGCTGCTGTAATAGATTGTAACCAGAAACGCCCGAAAGGCGTTGATAATTCTCAAATTGAAAGCATTTTTAATAAAAGTGCTTTCAATTTGAAACTTTGTGCTAATTATTACGAAAATGCTCCGTCAATTCATTTGTATTTGCGCAAATAGTTGTAATTTTGCAGTCGTAATAATAATAGGAGCTGTTTCAGGACTCCGCTTTAAGGTAAAAGGATAAGAAGAATGAGAAAGTCGGTAAGATTCACAAAGATGCACGGTGCAGGCAACGACTACATCTACGTTGACACGCAGAAGTACGATGTGCCCGACCCGTCTGCGACTGCCATCGCATGGAGCAACCGCCATACCGGCATCGGCAGCGACGGACTCGTGCTTATCGGCAAACCGTACGGCGGCGTTGACGCCGATTTCTCTATGCGCATCTTCAACGCTGACGGATCGGAGGCTAAGATGTGCGGCAACGCATCGCGCTGCATTGCGAAGTATCTCTACGAGCGCCGACTCACCGACAAGACAACCATACGCCTGCAGACACTCTCGGGCGTAAAGATTCTGACGTTGCATCTCGCCGACGGCGAAAACGCTGGCGTCGGCTCGGACAATATACATAATAATAAGGTAGAGAGCGTAACCGTAGACATGCTTGCGCCCACTTTCCACGTGCCCGAGCAGTACGACGAGACGGCAGGCGATGCGCTTACCTTCGGTTCGCGCACGTTCCACGGCACGTTCGTGTCGATGGGCAACCCCCACTTTGTATGCTTCGTCGACGATATCGACACGCTCGACGTGGCACGATACGGTTCCGCGATGGAGATAGCTTCGGCTTTTCCCGAACGCTGCAACATTGAGTTCGCCGAGATTAAGGCCGACGGCGCCATACGCACACGAGTGTGGGAGCGAGGCAGCGGCATCACTATGGCATGCGGCACAGGCGCCTGCGCTACAGCCGTGGCGGCAGCGATTGCGGGCAAGTCATCGCGTCGCAGCGCCATCATTATGGATGGTGGCACCTTACATATCGAATGGAATGAAGCCGACGGGCATGTCTATATGACAGGGCCGGCGGCTTTCGTCTTTGATGGAGAAATAGAGATTTAAAAATCACGATTTAGGATTTCAAGATAAAAATTTAGAGAGTATGGCATTGGTTAATGAACATTTCTTGAAACTCTCGAACAGCTATCTGTTCGCAGACATAGCCAAGAAGGTGAACGCCTTCAAGGTGTCGCATCCGCAGATGCGCGTCATCAGTCTGGGCATCGGCGACGTGACGCAGCCGCTGTGCCCCGCCGTGGTGGAGGCAATGCACAAAGCAGTAGACGAGATGGCGTCGGCAGACACGTTCCACGGTTACGGGCCGGAGCACGGCTACGACTTTCTGCGCGAGGCGATAATCAAGAACGACTTCGCACCGCGCGGCATACATCTCGACCCGAGCGAAGTGTTCGTCAACGACGGAGCAAAGAGCGACACGGGAAACATCGGTGAGATTGTGCGCTGGGACAACTCCATCGGCGTCACCGACCCGATTTACCCCGTATATATCGACTCGAACGTGATGTGCGGCAGAGCCGGAGTGCTCGAAGACGGTCGCTGGAGCAACGTCAACTATCTGCCATGCACCGCTGAGAACGGCTTCGTGCCGCAGATACCCGACCATCGCGTAGACATGATTTACCTCTGTTACCCGAACAACCCTACGGGAACCGTGCTCCCGAAGGCAGAACTGAAGAAGTGGGTGAAGTATGCGCTGGCTAACGACACGCTCATCTTCTACGATGCAGCCTACGAGGCGTACATCCAGGACGACGATATACCGCACTCTATCTACGAGATACGCGGCGCAAAGCAATGCGCCATCGAGTTCCGCAGCTACTCGAAGACGGCAGGCTTCACCGGCGTGCGCTGTGGCTACACAGTAGTGCCGAAGGAGGTGACAGCCGTGACGCTCGACGGCAAGCAGCGCATATCGCTCAACCATCTTTGGGAGCGCCGCCAGTCGACAAAGTTCAACGGAACGAGCTACATATCACAGCGCGCCGCCGCTGCAATCTATACGCCGGAAGGCAAGCGCCAGGTGCGCGAGACGATAGCCTACTACATGCGTAACGCCGAACTGATGTGCGAGTCGCTCACGCAGATGGGCTTCGAGGTGTTCGGCGGCAGAAACGCTCCCTATCTCTGGGTGAAGACGCCGCACGGCATCGACTCGTGGCGATTCTTCGAGCAGATGCTCTATGCCGTGGGCGTGGTCTGCACACCGGGCGTTGGCTTCGGACCGAGCGGCGAGGGCTATGTGCGCCTCACTGCCTTCGGAAAACGCGAAGACTGCGAGGAGGCGATGCAAAGAATAGGCGAGTGGGTGCGCTCCACCCACTAAACACTTGCGAAGCGAGTGACAGACACATACAACGAGAAACAATAAAAAACAATATAACGACTAAATACCCAATTAGACAATGGCAAATTTAAGATTTGAGGTTGTAGCCGAGGCTTTCAACAAGAAACCAGTTGAAGTGATTACGCCGATAGAACGTCCGTCGGAGTTCTTCGGCAAAAACGTGTTCAACCGTGCGAAGATGTACAAGTATCTTCCGCGCGAAGTGTACGAAAAGCTCGTCGATGTCATCGACAACGGTGCGCGTCTCGACCGCTCCATAGCCGACGCTGTGGCTAAAGGCATGAAGCAATGGGCAGACGAGAACGGCGTCACTCACTACACACACTGGTTCCAGCCGCTCACCGAGGGCACAGCCGAGAAGCACGACGCCTTCATCGAGCACGACGGCAAGGGAGGAATGATTGAGGAGTTCTCTGGCAAGCTGCTCGTACAGCAGGAGCCTGACGCAAGCTCGTTCCCGAACGGCGGCATCCGCAACACCTTCGAGGCACGCGGCTATTCGGCTTGGGACCCCACATCGCCGGTGTTCATCATCGACGACACGCTCTGTATCCCTACCATCTTCATCTCTTACACCGGCGAGGCGCTCGACTATAAGGCTCCGCTCCTGCGTTCGCTCCACGCCGTGAACGAGGCGGCTACGGCTGTCTGCCACTACTTCTACCCGGAGGTGAAGAAGGTCATCTCTAACCTCGGTTGGGAGCAGGAGTACTTCCTCGTTGACGAGGGACTCTACTCGGCACGCCCCGACCTTATGCTCACCGGTCGTACGCTCATGGGTCACGACTCGGCTAAAAACCAGCAGATGGACGACCACTACTTCGGTGCTATCCCCGAGCGTGTGCAGGCGTTCATGAAGGATCTTGAGATTCAGGCGCTTGAGCTTGGCATCCCTTGCAAGACCCGTCACAACGAGGTGGCGCCCAACCAGTTCGAGTTGGCACCGATCTTCGAGGAGACCAACATCGCCATCGACCATAACATGCTTCTCATGTCGCTCATGAAGAAGGTGGCTCGCCGCCACGGATTCCGCGTTCTGCTACACGAGAAGCCGTTCGCAGGTATCAATGGTTCGGGCAAGCACGAGAACTGGAGTCTCTCTACAGACACCGGTGTGTTGCTCCACGGACCTGGTAAGACTCCGGAGGACAACCTCCGCTTCATCGTCTTCATCGTAGAGACATTGATGGCTGTATACAAGCACAACGGACTCATCAAGGCGTCTATCATGAGCGCTACAAATGCTCACCGACTCGGCGCTCACGAGGCTCCTCCAGCTATCGTTTCGTCGTTCCTCGGACGCCAGCTCACAGAGATTCTCAGCCATATCGCCGCTTCTGACAAGGACGAACTCTTCGACGTGGCAGGCAAGCTGGGCTTGAAGCTCGACATTCCTGAGATTCCAGAACTTCTCATCGACAATACCGACCGCAACCGCACATCGCCTTTCGCCTTCACCGGCAACCGCTTCGAGTTCCGCGCCGTAGGTTCTGAGGCCAACTGCGCGTCGGCAATGATCGTGCTCAACACCGCCGTTGCTGAGGCTCTGCAGTCGTTCAAGCAGCGTGTAGACGCTCTCATCGAGAACGGCTCCGACAAGGTGAGCGCTATTCTCGACATCGTTCGCGAGGATATCCACACCTGCGCACCGGTTCACTTCGAGGGCAACGGCTACTCTGAAGAATGGGTAGAGGAGGCTAAGCGTCGCGGTCTCGACTGCGAGACTTCGTGCCCGAAGGTGTTCGAGCGCTACCTCGACGAGGATTCTATCCGCATGTTCGAGAGCCAGAATGTGATGTCGCGCAAGGAACTTGAGGCTCGCAACGAGGTGAAGTGGGAGACCTACACCAAGAAGATTCAGATTGAGGCACGCGTCTTTGGCGACCTCTCGATGAACCATATCATCCCTGTCTGCACTCACTATCAGAGCCGTTTGGCTAAGAACGTGCAGAGCATGTACGACATCTTCCCGAAGGAGACTGCCGACAATCTCACTTCGCGCAACAAGAAGATTATCGAGGAGATTGCCGAGCGCACTCAGATCATCGAGAATGGAGTAGAGGAGCTGGTTGAGGCTCGCAAGGTGGCTAACCGCATTGAGGATGAGCATCTTAAGGCCATCGCTTACCACGACACTGTGGCTCCGAAGATGGACGAGATTCGCTACCACATCGACAAGCTCGAGCTTATCGTGGCTGACGAACTCTGGACGCTCCCGAAGTATCGCGAGCTCCTTTTCGTACGCTAAACCATAAAACACATTCTACGTGGAGCGAGTCAGCTTCTCGATAGAATACTTAGAAGGGTGTGTTAGAACGCAGTAATTGCAGCTAACACACCCTTTTTTGTATATCAGCTCTCCTTTATGCCTCTCTTTACACCATAAAATCGCAGCTTTTGTCCTTTGGTGGCGTCCGCCGTCCGATCAGATTCCGTCCGCTACTATTTTCTCTCACTCGCGTATAATATTATAATGTGTACGCCCACAATTATGCACTTTAATTGTAAACTTCTGTTAAAACTGAGCTAAAAATCTAACTTTTTCCTGCAAAAGTTTTGGAGGTTTACAAAAAAGCTATACCTTTGCATCCGCTTTCGAGAACGAACGAAACCTCAAGCAAAACGAGAGGTAGAAGAGCGAAACAGGAAGCGAATAAAAAGAAAGAGTTCTTTGAAAAGATTTACATAAGACAGAAGTAGTACAAGAAGCGAGAATGATTAAACAATCATTCTTGGGTAGAAGAAAAACGAACCGTCAAGTTTGTTTGACTTTAAACTATAATTTGGAAGCTCGTTCTGAACAG
>PPYE01432595.1_pt1 | contig 43925 bp, 46 predicted proteins | sample 1559881 | NCBI WGS metagenome assembly PPYE01 (sample SAMN08240022, study PRJNA423297) | Human gut metagenome, whole genome shotgun sequencing project.
CGTTATTGAAATATCCGATGTTCACATCCGTGCTTCCATCACTGTTTCCTCCGCCGCCGCATCCTGCCAGTCCGGCCATGGCTGCGATGATTGCCGCTGCTGCTACTATCTTTTTTAATCCTTTTATTCTCATGATAACCTCCACTTTTTTTGCAATGTTTTTAACTTACCTATATCTTATGCAAAAACAGTTTTTCTCACAACCGGTATTTTTGAAAACGTTTTCTATCACTTTTTGTTGATTTTATAAGGTTTTTCCTGTATACTTAAATAAGAGAAAATGTATTCTATCCTTTATATCACATTTTTGTGATAACGTTTTCAAATCCAACAGGAGGTTTCTATGTCATTAAAAGAAATCGCAAAACGTGCGGGAACATCCGTCTCCACGGTCTCCCGCGTATTAAATAATGAAAATTATAAGTGCTCTGACGCCGAGCTGGAGAAACGAATCTGGCAGGCGGCGCAGGAGCTTCGATATCTTCCCAACGCGGCGGCGAGGGCGCTGCAAAAGGGCGGCGATCAAGAGTCCGCGTCCAAAGAACATACCTATTGTTTTGATATTTTTCTCACCCGTTTTCCTTCTCTTGACCAGGATCTGTTCTTCCGCGAGCTTTATGACGCGCTGAAGAAGGAGCTCCTGAAGCAGCGCTGTCTGCTGGGCAGGCTTCTGACCGTGCCGGACATCACCACCATGATGAACGCTTCCACGCCCTTTGCCGGCAGCACTCCTCACGCGGACGGACTGATTCTTCTTGGAAAATGTCCTTCGGAGCTGATCTCTCCACTGAAAAATTACTATCATCATCTGGTGGGCATCGACCGGAATCCGACGGACTTTGACTACGACGAGGTGGTGTGCAGCGGTACCGCAGCCGCCGTGACCGCCATGAATTACCTGATCTCCCTGGGACATAAAAAAATCGCCTACATAGGAGACTGCTCCTATGAGGCGAGATATATCGGTTATTATCAATCATTGATCAATCACAATCTGCCGCTGGATTATTCGAACATTTATCCCACCAGCCAGACCAGGCAGGAGGGAATGCAGATGATGCAGGTGATCTTACAGAAAAAGGAACTGCCCTCCGCCATCTTCTGCGCCAATGACAGCACCGCCTTGGGCGTCTTTGACTGCCTGAAAAAGCACCGCAAACGGGGATACATTCCTTCGGTGATCTCCATCGACAACATCCAGGAATCTGAGGAGACGAAGCCTATGCTCACCACCATCGATATTCCCAAAAAAGAGATGGCGCATCACGCCGTCCTGCTGCTCCTTGACCATATCGGAGGCGGCCACAAAGACGCTGTGCGGCTGGAACTTCCCTGCCGGCTCATCGTCCGGGAGAGCTGCTCCTACTGCGCCGGATAGAAAAATACGTTAAACCGTCGCTTATCCATTAAACCTCCGCAGCCGTTCCACCACGCTCTCCTTCTTGAAGAACCGGAAGGAAATCGCAGGCACGAAAGCGCCGAGGATCAGCAGAACCGGGAATACACAAAGCATCGGCACGATGGTGAAATGGTATTTCATAAACCACAGACCTCCGGACAGTACCCGCAGCGCAGTAAACGAAAACAGGCATCCAAACACCAGAGAAAATGCAATGGTGGCAATGGCGTAGTACAGACCTTCCAGTATGAGCATCCGCCGCAGCTGCCGTTTCGTCATGCCGATGGCTTCCAGCATGGCAAACTCACCCTGTCTGGTGACGATTCCAGTGAGGATGGAATTCACAAAGTTCAGCGCGCCGATGATTCCTATGACAAAGGACAATGCGCCGCCGATCAGAGTGAACAGACCGATCACGCCGTCAAACTGATCCAGCCAGTAGCCTTTGGACTCAAAGTCCATGGTCGGCTCTGCCTGAGAGGTGTAGTCTTCCAGAGCAGATGCGATCGCAGCTTCTTTATCATCATCGGCATTAAAAGAAAAACACATGAGGAACTGGTCAGACGCCATCTCCTTAAACACATCGGCAGGAACGTAATAACAAAACGGCGTCATAAAGCTGCGGTTGCTCAGCGCATAACTATTGTCTTTGATGAGCGCCAGCACCTCAAACTCCCTGGTCCTTCCGTCGCCATAGGTGAGCGTCACTTTGTCGCCCGGCTGATGGACGATGGTTTCTTCCTCTACATTTCCATAATCGTCAGTCCCCACACTGACCAGCATATACTTTCCGGTCGCCATCTTTTCTTTCAGGGTCTCCAGATCGGACTCTCCTTTGTACACCTCTATAATAGAATAGAAGAAATCTTCCATGCCATAAAAAGACGTCAGCCAGTTCTCCTCATCTAAATGATTGAGCTCCACGATTTCTCCGCCAAAATTCTGGCCTGGCTGTCCATCTGCCGTTCTCGGGAAATAGTCCGGCGGCGTCCAGGAATCCTTGCGGAGCCCGATCATCTGCGTCATATACAGCCGGCCTCCGGTCTGGTAGCCATCCAGGGACTTGCAGTAATCCACAAACGTTTCTGTTACATTTTCTTCACTGATCGTCTCCTCATCCGCCCCTGAGTATCCGCTCATCACATTGAAATACGCCGCATTGGCCACCTGAAAGTCCGTCGAGACAAATCTCTTAAGATACGTGTCCAGATCAAAGGAATGGGTGAGCGTGAACACGCTGTTCAGCAGAATGATCGCCAGCGACAGAGAGCAGACCACCAGCACCGTCCGCTTCTTGTTCCGGCCCAGGTTGGACAGCGCCATCTTCGGAAGCTTCCCGCCGTTGGTGGAATTCTTGCTCTTCTTCCTGCCTCCGGCACTGTCGGTATATCGGACCGCCTCCACCGGAGAAACCTTCGCCGCAATGCGAGCCGGCTTTCCGGTGGATATCCAGACCGTAAAGAGCGTAAATACCGCCGAGCCGATGAAGATCAGCGGATGAATGGATACCGACACATCATTTCCCGTAAAAGAGGTCATGGCCATCATCTGCGGCAGGATTCCCTTTCCGATCAGATAACCGAAAATCAGTCCGAACGGAATCCCCATGATGCCAAGCCGCAGCGCCTGACGGCGGATGATCTTCTTGATCTGCCGTCCCGTGGCGCCGATGGTCTTCAGCAGACCGTAATAGTGAATATCCCGGATGACGGAAATCTGAAAAATGTTATAAATGATCAGGTAGCCAGTCAGAATAATGAGCAGAAGTCCTCCCACGACAGCTCCGATGGTCATCGGGTCCGACTCGGCGCTTCCCGATACGTACGCCCAGTTTGCATTGCTCGCCACATAATCGGGACTGGATTCGTCCGTGGAATAGCCGGCATTCTCGATGACTTTGTCAAGCTTCTCCTGAATGGAAAATGAGTTGGCAAATGTAATGTCCATGCGGATGGTTCCTGTGAGGGAATAATCCTGATCGTACGTGTAGACCAGTTCATCGGCGTGGGCGTCAAGATACGCTTCGGACACGATGGCAAAACCGACATCCAGGGCCGGGTCCGCTTTTGTCACACCGGCAATCGTAAATGTACGCTCGGTCACCTCCTGGTCCGTCGTTTTGACCCGGAGCTTCAGCGTCACCTGCTGCCCTGCCTTCGGCTCCATCCCCAGAAGCTCCATGGACATGTCATCCATCAAAATCTCATCGGCCGCCTCCGGCGCCCGTCCGTCTATGATATCGACAAAACAGTGTTCATAATGATACTCCGGATAATACCAGGCCTCCATGTGCCGCTTCAGAAATTCTTCGTTCTCCACACCGTCGGCCACCAGTATACAGTCTGCCGCCTCCACGATGGAAGGATCCTGGCTCAGTTTCTCATACTGCTCTCTCGTGATATTTTTGATTACTCCGTGATTATCGCCGCCGGACTGTCGCATGGTTTCCCTCTGAAAGTTCTCCACCGTACCGATTCCCAGTGTAAACAACGTGGTAAACAGCATGGCTGTGAGGGCAATGGCTATGACCGCGATAATATTTCTCGTCCTGGCCTCCCGGAAGCTTCTGTCCGACAGCCGCCGGATAACTTTCTTGTTTTTCACTTTACGCATCCTGCTCACCACCTTTAATCTTTCCGTCCTCAATACGTACGATCCGGTCGGCAAGCTGCGCGATCTCCTCATTATGAGTGATCATCACGATGGTCTGGCTGAATTTCTCTCCCGTAACCTTCAAAAGACTCAGCACATCCTGACTCGTTTTCGTGTCCAAATTCCCAGTCGGCTCATCACATAAGAGTATCGCAGGCTTCGTAGCCAGCGCCCGGGCGATGGCCACCCGCTGCTGCTGCCCGCCGGAAAGCTGGTTCGGCATACTGTGCAGCCTCTCTTTCAGCCCCAGCACTTCCGCCACCTGCTCCACATACTCCGTGTCCACCTCATTTCCATCAAGCTCAATGGGCAGCACGATATTTTCATAGACATTCAGCACCGGCACCAGATTATAGCTCTGGAACACAAAACCGATCTTCCTGCGCCGGAAAATGCACAGCGCGTCCTCCTTCAGCCCGGAAATATCTTTCCCGTCCACAAACACGCTGCCCTCCGTAGGATAATCCAGACCTCCCAGCATATGGAGCAGCGTGGACTTTCCGCTGCCGCTGGTACCCACGATAGCCACAAACTCTCCCCTGTCAACAGTCAGATTCACACCGTCCAGCGCCTTCACCAGACTCTCCCCGCTGCCGTAATACTTTTTCAGATTCTCTGTACGCAAAACTTTCATAACCTTCGCCTTCCCTTCCTTGCTTTCTTTACTCTGTACTAATTCTAACTTTTCATTCTTACCACAATCTTTCCGGAATCTAACAGATGTGAAAGAATGAGACATTCTTTATCGGAACCTTCCCACAGAAATCCCTTTCTTTTCCAATTAAATCAAATTATAATATAAATAGATATAGACTTTATACTTATAATATGTTATAAATAATATCACAAATAAAAGGAGGTGAATACTATGTCACTGACGAATGATGACTTAAACACACTCCAGACAATGATGGAAACACTGCTCCATCGGGAACTGACACCAATGAAAGAAGACATCCGGTCGCTGAAAGAGGACGTGACAGAGCTTAAAACCGACGTCGCAGAGCTGAAGACTGATGTCACGGTTCTGAAATCCAATGTCGCGGAACTCAAGACTGATGTCGCAGTTCTGAAATCCGACGTCGCGGAACTTAAGACTGACGTCGCGGTTCTGAAATCCGACGTCACGGAACTCAAGACTGACGTCGCGGTTCTGAAATCTGATGTTGCAGAACTTAAGACTGATGTCGCGGTTCTAAAAGCTGATGTGGCGGAACTTAAGGAAACTACCGAGATTCTGAAAGCTGACGTGGCGGAACTGAAATCCGATGTCATGGTTCTCAAAACTGATGTCGCTGAACTCAAGGATACTACCGAAATTCTGAAAACTGACGTTGCTGAGCTGAAAACCAATGTCGCAGTTCTTCAAACTGATGTTGCTGAGCTCAAGGATACTACCGAAATTCTGAAAACTGACGTTGCTGAGCTGAAAACCAATGTCGCTGTTCTTCAAACTGATGTTTCAGAACTCAAGGATACGTCCGATGTTTTAACACACGATGTCTCTGATCTAAACACTTTCTCCAGAGAGGCCAGAGAAGAGATGCGAAGGCTCAATTATAAAATCACGCTGACCAATCAGAAAATAGACGACTTGAGGCTGGATTTTGATATTTTTAAAGCCAGTGTAAAAAGAGCGTTCCATTCACTGAACGACAAAATGGATACCGTGATTGAAGTCTTGCGTGAAAGGGAGATGCTGCCACAGTAGGCAGAGAAGAGGTACTTAATCAACATTAAGAATTGCGCTGTCCCTGAATGAAGAAGTTCTTTCAGATCAGGGCAGCGCATTTTTCAGTCCGGGCAATCAGTCGATGGCTGTAACTTTCTTCCGGAAGACGACATACATGGCAATGGCCGTGATGAGTGCCGCCGCAGCAATTTGCCCGATGCTATCCGCTATCTGCTCAACTTCCGACAAAATATGACTGGATATGAAAATGGTAACGCCCTGTTCCCGGCTGAGCCGCTGAAACAACCGGCGCATCTCACGGATTCCTTCCGGATCCAGCGTATTGATGGGCTCATCCAGAATGAGCAGTTCCGGTTTTGCCAGAATCGCCCGCGCAATGGCGAGACGCTGCTTCATACCCAGAGAAAACTGGGAAACCGGCTTATTTTCCGCATGATGAAGACTCACTTCCTCAAGAACCTCCCCGATACGTTCCCGGTTATGATACCCCATATAATCACAGTACATTTCCAGATTCTGCCGTGCCGACATCCTGTCGTAAAAATATGGATTCTCGATGATCGATCCCATCCGTTTCAGACACTCATAACTGCGATCTGTGAGCTTTTCTCCAAAAAGATAAATCTCGCCGCTGTCCGCCGGAATCAGATTGAGGAGCATCTTCATTATCGTGCTCTTTCCGGCTCCATTGGGCCCCACGCATCCATATATCTCCCCACGTTTTACGTGGAGGCTGACGCCGTCCACCACGGTTTTATTCTTATAGGATTTTGTCAAATGACTCTATTCATTTTATTGCAACAAATTTTTACTGTTTTTCTGTCTCCTGCGCCGAAACTGATTTCCCTTCTCCTCCCGATGCAAATGTCAGCCGGAAAACAGTTCCTTCTCCCTTCTCACTGCGAACCGTCAGGTCTGCCCGCATCTGAGCGGCAAGATTGCCGGCAATGGCAAGACCGAGACCGCTTCCTCTTCCCTTTGTGTAGGCTCTGGCAAAAATCTTTTCCTGTTCCTCCGGAGCGATTCCTTCTCCGTGATCCTCCACTTCCACATAAACTTTTCCGTCCTGCCGGCAGAGGCGAAAGGCGAGGTACTGTCCCTCTTCTCCGTATTTTATGGCATTATCCAGCAGGTTTTTCAAAATCCGTTCCACGGCTCCTGCATCCGCCAGCACATGGCATGGCTCCTCTGTCATCCGAATATCCACTTCAAAATGTTTTTTCTCCAGCAGATTATAATAATCAAGGAGCACTTCATGGCAAATGCGGGAAAGATTAGTTCGCTGTAAATGTAAAACCATATCTCCGGATTCCAGCTTGGACAAGGTGAAAAAATCCTGCATGAGCACTGCAAGCTCGTCCGCTTTCTCAGAAATCTTTTCTGTCATCTCCCGGAGCCTTTCTTCTGAACTACTGCTTCTGACAGCAGGTTTGCCCTCGGTATCTCCTTTTGAAACATGTGTTCCCGAAATATGTTCTGCCATCTCCCTTTCCAGCATCTCGCTGTATCCTTTGAGAACGGTCAGCGGCGTCCTCAGGTCATGGGAAATGTTTGTGAGAACCTGTTCCATGGAGCGCCGGGTACGCTGGTACTCCATTTGCTGCCGGTAAAAAACATCCAGCATCCGATTCAGGTCAGCCGTCATGTTCCTTATACCCGGATGTGCGGACGGCACCAGGATATACCCGCCTTTCTCTCCTGCAGCAAGATCCCGCAGCCGTTCATCCAGATAAAGGATTTCCCGGTGCAATTCTTTATATTTATTTCTCTCCCAGACATACAAAGAAAAAAGGCAGAAGGATATAAACGCCCATCCTGCCATCATCCAGATATTCATTTATTCTTCCTCCATTTTATAGCCGATACCCCACAGAGTTTTAATATATACAATCTCGGGATTTGCCGGATTCTTAAGCTTTGCCCGCAGCCGATTCATATGGGAATTCAGTACATTTTCTTCCCCATAATACGGCTCCTTCCAAACCAGCTCATAAAGAGCTTCTTTTGAAAACGCCCGGCCCGGATTTGCGGCGAGAAGTGAGAGAATATCAAATTCTGTCCGGGTCAGCTGCAATGGCCGCCCGCTCTGGGTCACTGTGCGTTTCGAGATATTTATCTCCAGATCCTTATATGTGAGAATCCTGTCTTTTCTGACGGTGTTGTCATACTGCATCCTGCGGCGGATATTTGCTCGGATTCTCGCCGTAAGCTCAATCAGAGAAAAGGGCTTTACCACATAATCGTCCGCTCCCACATTCAGTCCCATCACTTTATCTGTATCCGTGTCTTTTGCCGTAATGATGATAATGGGAAGACTGCTGCTTTCCCGGATGGCACGAATGACTTCCATGCCGCTCATATCCGGCAGCATCAGATCAACCAGAGCGAGAACGTAATCTCCGTCGGCAAAGGCCCGGAGGGCAGTTTCCCCTTTATGATATACGTCTACCTGAAAAGATTCTCCTTTCAGATAATCGCGTACCATTCCGCAGATTCCCTGGTCGTCCTCTACAAGAATTATTTTCTGTTCTTCTATTTCCTGCATTGTCTCGCTTCTCCTTATATATTCTCTCCATATATATGATAAACCATATATATGATAAAACAGAACCTTTTACAGACTGTTTTCGCTGTTCTTTCTGCGATAAAACATGCTATTTCACAGGCTGCCGGCGCTTCCAATGCTATCTCCCTTTATGGAGATAAATCATAAACTCTGCGCCTTCCCCCGGCTTCGACTTCACCTTGACGTAGCCGTCCTCTTTTTTGAGGATCTCCCGGGTGAGATACAAGCCGATTCCCACGCCTTCTTCCTGGCTGACTTCCTCCGCCCGGTAGAACCGGCCGAAAATCTTCGAGATTTCTTCCTCCCGGATTCCGATGCCCTCATCTTTGATGCTCACCGCCAGATACATCTCATACTCAGTGACAGAAATGGTGACCGTGCTTCCCGCCGGGGAATATTTCACCGCGTTGTCCAGTACATTTCCTACGGCCTCTTTGGTCCATTTAAAATCAAAAGAGGCGCAGGCTTCTCCCTCGTAGGTATTATGAATGGTGATACGTTTTTGCTCCGCTTTGGCGACAGCCTCGTCGATCACTTCTGACAGCAGAGGGAGAATCGGCTGTTTTTCAGGGCGAACCTCCACGATATTACTCTCCAGCCGGGACATTTTTGTGAGAGACTGGATGAGAAATTCCAGTTTCTCAGTCTGTCGCGTGAGTTCTTTTAACATCCCAAGCGCTTCCTCCTGCCGTGTCATTCCCGTCTCCGTCAGGAGCAGTTCTTCCAGCAGCGACACATATAGCCGGATGTTGGTCATGGGCGTCTTGGTCTGATGGGAAATGTCTGAAACAAGACTTTTTACATTTTCTTTTTCCCGGGTCAGAGCATCTCTGGACAGAGACGATGCGGTGAGGAAACGCTTCCATTTCGTTTCCAGCCGGGAAAGCTTTGTCTCGTCATAATCGCTCTCGCGAAAATCGCCGGTCAGCGCCGCGTCAAGCATCCGGTCCAGCCGGTTGATCGTTCTGTTTTCAAACATGCGTAATCCTCCTGTCATCGGAATCAGTCCGGCGGTTCCTATTCTTCCCGCGTTCCGGCCTTACCGTCATTTTCCGACTCTTTCTTCTTTTTCTTCCATATATAACCCTGTCCGTAAACGGTCTGGATATAGGATGCACCATCCTTTTTATTCTCCAGTTTCCTGCGCAGACGATTAATCGTCACCGACAGGGCATTCTCATCCACATACTCCCCGCCGTCGCTCCACAGGCGATCCACCAGCACATTGCGGGTCAGAATCCTTCCGGCATTCTCCACCAGAAGTCTCAGAAGCTTCTGTTCATTGACACTGAGGGAAACAGCGCGTTCGTCCCGGAAAAATTCCAGCCGGTCAAAGTCAAACCGAAAAGTGTCTTCCTCATACACGGCGCTATCCGCCGCCTGTCTCTGCCGGATTCCCTGCTCATGTCCTCCGTCCTGCTGCGCGCCATTACGGGCCGCGATACGTTTCATAAAAAGCTGAATCCTTGCCCTGAGGACAGCCAGACTGAAGGGCTTTGTCATATAGTCGTCGGCTCCCAGCGTCAGTCCCATCACCTCATCCGTCTCCATATCGTTGGCCGTCAGAATAAGAACAAGGACGTCCGAGCGCTCCTTCACCCACTGCAGATAGTCGTAGCCACTGCCGTCAGGCAGATTAATATCAAGAATCACGATATCCGGCACATTTGCTCCGAAGTCTTCCTTCGCCTGCCGGACACTGCTGCTCTGGATAAATGTAATGCCATCTTCCCGAAGGGCCAGACGGATACCATCGCTCAGCGCTCTGTCATCCTCCACAATCTGAATCCGCATGTTGTCTCCTCCTGTTCTGTCTGCATATCTCCCGTCTACTATAACACATCCTCTGCATTTTCTGCAAAAAATGCAAAAAATGTTTCCCGCGAATCGAATAATCGCGCTTGCCTTGTCGCCGGGGGTGTGATATATTGTATCGTATTGTAATATAGTAGTAAATGTACGGCACTGCGCCGCATTTGCTCTCCAAATCACAGTGTGCTTCCTGCTTCACTGTGTAAAATTATGCTATGAGAAAGGACAGATTTTATGAAAAACAAGAATAACGGTGTGCTGCATCTGATTCTTCGTCTCCTTCAGGGAATGCTGATCGGTGTGGGCGCTGTGCTGCCCGGTATCTCCGGCGGCGTTCTCTGTGTTGTTTTTGGTATTTATAAGCCGGTCATGGAGCTTCTGGGAAGCCCGTTCAAACGGTTCAAAACCCACGTTCCAAAGCTGCTTCCGGTCATCGTGGGCGGCGCCATCGGCTTTCTCGGCGTGGCAAAGATTCTGGCATTTTTCCTGGAAAAATATCCGGAACCGTCCGTCTGCCTGTTTATCGGACTTATTACCGGGATGCTGCCATCCTTATTCCGGGAGGCAGGCGAGCAGGGACGGCCAAAAGGCTGCTGGATCGCACTGGTCGTTGCTTTCGCCATCATTCTGGCGTTGCTGATTTCCCTGAACCTGTTTTCCGTGACGATCACACCAAACTTCGGATGGTACATTTTCTGCGGATTCTGCCTGGCGCTGAGCGTGATCGCTCCGGGTATGAGCTTCTCCACACTGCTGATGCCCCTTGGCCTGTACACGCCGTTCGTTGACGGCCTCGGCAATCTGGAGATGGGAATTATCGTTCCGGCCGGCATCGGCGCTGTGGTAACGGTCATCTGCCTGGCAAGAGCTGTGGACGCGCTGTTTGATCATTATTATCCATATGCGTTCCACGCCATCATCGGTATCGTCATCGCCGCTACCATCATGATCATTCCGGTTGACAGCTTTACCGTTTCCGTCGGCTCCGCCGTCACAAATATCATCTGCATTGTGGTCGGCATCGTGGCTGCGCTGGCACTGGACGCCTTTAATTCAAAGATTCCGGTGGAGGACTAATCCTGCCGGGTGTATCTAATCCTACCGGATGTATTAAGCCTGGCAGATAAATGAAGACTGACAGGCAGCCCTCATTACAAAATAATGGGCAATAAAAAGACATAATCAAGAGCATAATAAAAAGAGTGAATGTTTCCGTGCATCAAAGAAAATTGACTCCCAAAGGAGTTCTCTGCTTCTTTGAATGCATATAGACATTCACTCTTTTTTATAAATGAACTTTGCAGTTAAGCTTTAGGGTTTCCCGGCTATTTCTTAACTATTCATCTTTATTCGACAGACCGGCTTCTGTTATACCTGCCCTTCTCTCAGCCGCTCCCGCAGATATTCTTTTACTTCGATCAAAGACGGCAGAATACAGCAGGCAAGCTCACGCATCTCCTCATCCGGCTGTTTGATATCTGGCACCATGATGCAGGAAAGCCCGGCCCTCGTGGCAGAACGGACGCCGTTAAAGGAATCTTCCACGGCGTAAGCGTTTTCCGGCTCCACATCCAGCTGTCCGCAGGCTTTCAGATAGATCTCCGGGTCCGGCTTGCTTTTTGTGATGGTATCGCCGCAGACCATCACGTCAAAAAACGGCAGCAGCCCTGCCTCCCTGATCTCGTCATGGACGATGGCCTCCCTGGAAGAGGTGGCGAGGGCAATCTTAATCCCCTGCTCCTTCAGGAACGACAGAAGCTCCTCCACGCCTGCTTTCTTCTGAAGCTTGCCGCCGCTGGCCCGCTCACGGAACAGGCGAATCACTTCTTTTTCATAAGCATCGTACGGGAAATCCTGTCCGTACACATCAAGAAATATCCCTTTGGTCTCCGCATCATTGACGCCCAGACAAAGATAATTGGTATGTTCCACATCCGGAATCCCGTCTTTCTTTGTGACATCCACCCAGCACTGTGTTAACAGAGTCTCGGAGTCAAAAATGACGCCGTCCATGTCAAAAACAACTGCCTGAATCATAGTATCCTCCCTGAAATAAATGTATCGTGATCACACTGCTCTCTTTTCGCCGCGCCGGATCTTCCGGCCGCCCAAAAATCGCAGTGTTTGCGCCTATCATATCGTGTTTTGGGGGAAAATACAAGACCCACGCTACAATCCTCTCTTTCTCCTGACAAAAGGCAGTCTTTTGATGAAACGCACATTTTTTTCTTGACATTTCTTTAAAATACTTTTATATTAGAAAACGTAAATAAATATGGGGAGCTTGTAAACAGGCTGAGAGGAAGTTGTGAATTTCGACCCGGGAACCTGATTTGGATAATGCCAACGTAGGAATAAGATGACAATTGCGGGAGATGGCAGATGCCACCTCCCGATTTTTGCTTATTATCAGGATATTTACACAATAACATAAGGTAGAACATGTGATTGAACGGAGACAATTTCTGGTTCATGAAGGGGTGCACCACCGCGGGTGTATTCTTTCGTGAACCTTTTTTTATAGGATTTTTACTACAATTCCTAAAGAAAGCTACGGCGCAGGTGCATACGTTATTCTACTGATTTTTTGTTTGAACCAACCCCTTCGGATCCAATCGCACTACCTCAGAAAGGAGGATTCTTTATGATACGGGTCAACGGACAGGAAGAAGTCTGGGAAGAAAACCTGACCATTCAGGACTACATTTCCCGCCACGGCTACCGAACAAACCGTATTGCCGTGGAAAAGAACGGGAACATCGTGCCAAAACGGGAATACGCGGATACCGTGATCGCAGACGGCGACCAGATTGAAGTCGTAAGTTTTGTGGGAGGAGGATGATAGCAAATGGCTGAGCATTTTAACAAGTATGACCGAGAGATGACGATTTCAGGGCAGCCTTCGGGCAGTCCGGCGCCGATTCCCACCCGGGAAGAGCTTCATCAGGCTCTGGTCTGCCGCCATACCGGGGCGGTGCAGCGCCATCTTTCAAAGGCGTGGGTTGCCATGGCGGGACTGGGCGGCCTTGGCTCCAATATTGCCATCTTCCTTGCCCGCATCGGCGTGGGGCATCTGCATCTCATTGACTTTGACCGGGTGGATATCACAAACCTGAACCGACAGCAATATTTTATTCATCAGATAGGCATGGCAAAGACCGAGGCTCTGACGGACATCCTTCTGGCCATCAATCCTTACCTGACCATCCGGAAGGATTGTGTCCGGGTCACAAGGGAAAATGTGCCGGAGTTGTTCCGGGATGACACCTATATTTGCGAGGCCTTTGACGTGCCGGAGAATAAGGCAATGCTGGCTGAAGCGGTGCTGGAGCATTTCCCGGAAAAATATCTCATCGCCGCCAGCGGTATGGCGGGCTACGGAGACAGCAACTCAATCCGCACAAGAAAAATCTCCTCGCATTTCTATCTTTGCGGAGATGAAACGGCGGAAGTCTCCGAGGGCCACAGTCTGATGGCACCCCGGGTGGCGCTCTGTGCGGCCCACCAGGCAAACCTGGTGGTGGAACTGATCCTGAAACAGGCAGGAACCCGGGGACAGGGATCATGACACCATCTCCACTCCGCCGGAAAACCATAAAAAACACTAAAAGAAAGGACGAAACAATGACAAAGGATACATGGAAATTAGGGAACCACGAATTTACATCCAGATTTATTCTGGGCTCCGGCAAATATTCCCTGGAGCTCATCAAAGCGGCTGTGGAGGAGGCTGGGGCGCAGATTGTGACCATGGCTCTGCGCCGGGCCAACGAGGGCGGCCTCGCCAACATTCTTGACTACATTCCGGAAGATGTCACTCTTCTTCCAAACACCTCCGGCGCCAGAAATGCCGATGAGGCCGTCCGCATCGCCCGGCTTGCCAGAGAGGTCTGTGGCAGTGATTTCATCAAAATCGAGATCATGCGGGATACCAAATATCTCCTGCCGGATAATTACGAGACAGTTAAGGCAACGGAAATTCTCGCAAAAGAGGGTTTCATCGTCATGCCTTATATGTACCCGGACTTAAATATGGCCAGGGATATGACCGAGGCCGGTGCCGCCTGCATCATGCCGCTGGGCGCGCCAATCGGTTCCAACAAAGGGCTGTGCACAAAGGAATTCATCCAGATCCTCATTGATGAAATTGATCTGCCGATTATTGTGGACGCAGGTATCGGCCGTCCGTCCCAGGCCTGCGAGGCCATGGAAATGGGTGCCGCGGCGGTCATGGCAAACACTGCCATCGCCACCGCCGGTGATGTGAAACAGATGGCCGGTGCCATGAAAAAAGCCGTGGAGGCCGGCAGAGCCGCTTACCTTGCCGGTATGGGAAATGTACGGGCCAAAGGAGCCAGCGCTTCCTCCCCCCTCACCGGCTATCTGAGAGATTAACAGCGAGGAGGATAAGAATGAACACAGAAACTCATATCAACGAAAGTATTTTAAGCGACGAAATCCGCGAACATCAGAAAGAAAACCGCATCGACCACATGACCTATCTGCCGGATATGGAAGACATCGGTTCCGATGTGATGGATCAGGTGATTTCCGCCATGAACGCCTATAATTATGACATTTACACCGAAAACGACGTGCGCCGCGCCCTCTCCCACGACAACCGTTCCCTGGAGGATTTCAAGGCGCTGCTGTCCCCGGCGGCGCTGCCTTTGCTGGAAGACATCGCCCAGGCGGCCCAGGCGGAGACCCGGAAACATTTCGGCAATTCTGTCTGCATGTTCACTCCGGCCTACATCGCCAATTATTGCGAAAATTACTGCATTTACTGCGGGTTTAACTGCCACAATCACATCAAACGGGCCCAGCTCAACGAAGAGGAAATCGAGAAGGAGTTTGCCGCCATCGCCAAAACTGGTCTGCAGGAAATCCTCATTCTGACCGGTGAAAGCCGGAAACGTTCCACTGTGGAATATATCGGCCGGGCCTGTGAAATCGCCCGGAAATATTTCCGGGTGGTCGGTCTGGAAGTTTATCCGATGAACTCCGACGAGTACGCCCATCTACATCAGTGCGGGGCAGACTACGTCACTGTTTTTCAGGAAACATACAACTCTGACAAATACGAAACCCTCCACTTAGCCGGCCACAAACGAATCTTTCCGTACCGGTTTAACGCCCAGGAGCGGGCTTTGATGGGCGGCATGCGGGGTGTGGGCTTCGCCGCTCTCTTAGGTCTTGATGATTTCCGGAAAGATGCTTTCGCCACCGGCATGCACGCCTGGCTTCTCCAAAAAAAGTATCCCCATGCAGAGATTGCCTTTTCCTGCCCACGGCTGCGGCCCATCATCAACAACGACAAGATCAACCCTATGGATGTGCACGAAGCGCAGCTTTTACAGATTGTCTGCGCCTACCGGCTGTTTATGCCTTTCGCCAGCATCACCATCTCCAGCCGGGAATGTGCCAGGGTGCGGGACAATCTGGTGAACATTGCCGCCACCAAAATCTCTGCCGGCGTCAGCACCGGCATCGGTGAACACGGCGAGGAAGTGCAGGATAAAGGCGACGAACAATTTGAAATCTCCGACGGCCGATCCGTCCGGGAAGTCTATGATGCCCTGGTGGCCGAACATCTGCAGCCGGTCATGGCGGAGTACATTTACGTATGAGCGCCCCTCATACCCGGCAGCCGGAAAACCTCTCCGTCATCGCCGTCACTAACCGCTCCCTCTCCGTCCGTCCCTATGAAGAACAAATTGCCCGCATCTGCCGTTTTCACCCGGCGGCGGTGATCGTACGGGAAAAAAATCTGCCAGAAGAAGAATACGCCCGCCTGGCTGAAAAAGTGCTGGCCATCTGCCGTCAATACAGCGTGCGCTGCATTTACCACACCTATCCGGAAGCCTCCCGGGCCGCCGGTGTCAAAGAAATTCATCTGCCTCTCCCGGTTTTGCGGCAGTATGCCGGCGGAGCAGATTTGCAACCGGCGGATCCCCGCCGGCCAGACGTTCCCGCCCCACCGGGAACACCCCTCTCCTTTTTCACTGCCGTCGGCACTTCCGTCCATTCCATGGCGGAAGCCGAGGAGGCGCTGCGGCTGGGCGCCACCTATCTGACGGCGGGGCACATATACAGCACCGACTGCAAAAAAGGCGTGCCGCCCCGGGGACTTTCCTTTTTAGAAAAAATCTGCCGGATGTCCCCGGTGCCAGTTTATGCCATCGGCGGCATCCATCTGGGCACCGGGCAGCTCACAGAAGTGCTTTCCTGCGGAGCTGCCGGCGGATGCATCATGTCTGAGATGATGCGGATATAATACAATTCTGTTTCGTTGATTTTTCAGACAGTTTTTACTTCAGAATCGGATGCCGCTTCCAATCCGATTTTCTAATTATAAAGAAACAATTGAAAATGATTATTATATGGAAGAAGCTTTTTCTCACACCGTCTCCCCCAGTACCTTCCGGCACCGCTTCCGGACGAAGAAAAAGCACACCGCCTGCATGACGATGGTGGCGATCCAGGAACCCGGATAGGAAATGAACAGAAAATGTAAAGACCGATGATAAGGAAAGAAACCATATATCCAGAGGATTCTTGTGCCCACTGTGCCGATGATGGACAGCACCATGGGAACTGCCGAATATCCCATCCCCCTCATGGCGCCAGGAAACAAATCCATGATGCCGCAGAGGAAGTATGGGACGGTGGTGATGGAGAGTATCTCCAGTCCGCACTGGATCACGTCCGCTTCAGTTGTGTAGATTCTCAGAACCTGGGACCCAAAGGCCCAGGCACCAACGCCCAGAATCAATGAAATTCCTGCGGATAAAAGGATACAGTCTAAAAGCACCCGGTCCATCCGCTTCGGTTTCTTCACGCTGTAGTTCTGACTGGTGAAGCTCATGCACGCCTGAGTGACCGCATTGACAGACACATACAGAAATCCAAGGATGTTGTTGGCTGCCGTGTAGCCGGCCATGGCGATGGAGCCGAAGGAGTTCACCGATGACTGCAGCAGCGCGTTGGAGAAGTTTATGACCGTACTCTGAATGCCGGCCGGGATGCCCACCTGAAAGATGCGCTTCACATAGAATCCTTTGACAGAAAGCCTGGAGAATCTCACCTGATAGCTGCCTTCGGATTTATAAAGGCAGTGAAGCACAAGGATGCTCGATACCATCTGGGAAGCCACGGTCCCGATGGCTACGCCGGCCACGCCCAGAGGGATAACGATGACTAACAGCAGATCAAGCGCCACATTTGCCATGCCCGCAAAGAGCAGAAAAAACAGCGGCCGCTTGGTATCTCCCACCGCGCGAAGGACTGCCGCCCCGTAGTTATAGAGCATAAAAAACGGCATTCCAAGGAAATATATTTTCATGTAGAGGGTGGACTGCCCGATGACGTCCGGCGGCGTGTCCATAAGCCCCAGCGCCCATCCGGCAGCCGCAAATCCCACCACTGCCATGAGGACGCCGCTGATCAAAGCGAGCGCGATGGCCGTATGTACCGATTCTGACATTTCCTTATCCTGCCCCGCAGCATAATACCTGGCGCACAGTACATTTGCTCCCATGGAGATTCCGATAAACAGGTTGGTAAAAATATTGATAAGCGCCGTGGTGGCTCCCACCGCCGCCAGCGCGTCGCTGCCGCTGAACCGTCCCACCACGATGATATCCACCGCGTTGAACATCAGCTGCAGAATACTGGTGGCCATCAAGGGCAGCGAAAAAGAAACCAGCTTGTCCATAATAGAACCATTTGTCATGTCAATTTCGTATTTACTCTTTTGCAATGTATTCTCATCCCCTCTTATTTCTTTTGCACCTGCTCTATCTTACTCCTTTCTTTGATTCCGGTCAATCATCTTCCGGTATGGAATATGTAGAATGGAATGTGCAGAAGCGAAAAAATATCGTTATAATTATTCCTCACTATAAATCAGGGACAAAGCCTGCCCATGCCGGCTCTGTCCCTGATCTTATAGTATTTCCCGCGAAATTATACAATATTCAAATAGATTAATTATGTCTGCGCTGCATTGATATTAGTGTACTGCCTCATCTCTTTTCAGTATAGTGACAAAATACACTAGATCAACTCCAGCACGCCCCGGATATCCTGCACAACAGCATCGGCGCCGGCGTCCATGTAACGTTTTGTCACGGCCTGCACTTTCGCTTCTTTCTCTTCCGGAGTGAGCGCTTCATACTCTGCTTTGGTAAGCCCCATCTCAGAACTTCCTTCGATAATGCCTGCGGTGAAGACACCTGCGTTTTTACCTTCACGGATATCGGAGATGGTATCTCCCACCTTCATGACTTTATCTACGCTGGTGATGTGCAGCGCTTCCATGTTTTTAAAGATCATGTATGGATACGGACGGCCGGCGTGTCCGGTGGAGTCCGGGCTGAACCAGCAGTCAGGTTCATAACCGGCTTTTGCCGCTTCTTTTGTGACAATGTCCATCATGGCGTCGGTGTAGCCGGTAGTGGAACCGATCTTCAGACCGGCGTCGCGGAGCTTTGCCACAGTTTCTACCACGTAGTCTTTCGGGTCAGAGAACTGATCGAGAATCTTCATGAGATTGGCGGCAAATTTTTCGTGCATTTCATCCACATCTTTGTCAGTAAAGTCCCTGCCATGGATACGTTTAAATTCTTCACGAATCCGCTCCATGGACAGCATGGTCTTGATGTGGTCCCATTTTAACATTCCCATAGGTTTTCTTGTCTCTTCCATGCTCGGTGTGATACCGTATTCTTTGAATATTTCCATAAATGCCTGCACCGGCGCAAAGCATCCGTAATCTACTGTCGTTCCTGCCCAGTCGAATATCACTGCTTCATATTTCATTGTTATTGTCTCTCTTTCTCCTGATATTGTTCTCCGTCCATTTACGCTGCGGCTCTTTTTGCTTTAATGAACTCTTCGATGATGTCGCAGACTCTGTTGATATCTTCCGGATAGATTTCACCGATGTTGCCGATGCGGAAGGTCTCCGCGTCTGTCACCTTGCCCGGATAGATGGCGTAGCCGCGCTCTTTGATGTACTGGTACATTTCCTGGAAGGTGTAATTCTTATTGGCCGGATAGAAAAATGTGGTGATAATCGGTCCCTGATATTCATCTCCCACGTAAGTTTCAAAACCAAGAGCACGAAGTCTGCTGGTAAGAAGCTTATTATTTTCTGTATAGCGTTTATTTCTTGCCGGAATTCCTCCTTCTTCTTCCATTTCTTTTAATGCCTGGGCAAAAGCCAGAACGACATGGGTCGGGGAAGTAAATCTCCATTTGCCGTCAGCCTGCATGGTCTCCCACTGATCATAAAGATCCAGAGAAAGACTTCTTGCTTTGCCCTTGCTGGCCATAAGAGAGTCTTTTTTGCAAATGATGAAGGAAAAGCCCGGCACTCCCTGAATACATTTGTTGGCGCTGCTGATGATAAAGTCAATTCCCAGTTCACCCACAGGAATGTCTACGCCGCCGAAACTGGACATAGCGTCCACGATCATAGTTCTTCCGGCAGCCTTTACAACTTTGCTCACAGAAGCGATATCATTTAAGATGCCGGATGTAGTCTCGCTGTGAACCATGGAAACATGGGTTACTTCCGGATCTTCCTCCAGTATTTCAGCGATTCTTTTTGCATCAGGAATCTCATTATAATTAACCTCATATAATCTGTAATTGATGCCGGCATGTTCTGCGATATCTGCCATACGGCGGCCGTAAGAACCGTTGGCGGCGATGAGAAGTTTTTCATCACTGCCTACCGTGCTCGTAATCACAGATTCCACACCGAAAGTACCGCTGCCTTGCATGAGAACAACTGTATATTCCGGCTCACTGACATGAGCCAGCTCCAGAAGCTTGTCTCTGATCTCCAGCGTAATTTTTTTATAATCGTCATCCCAGGTGCAGTGATCAAATAACATCTGCTCTTTTACAGTGTCGGTGGTTGTCAGCGGGCCTGGTGTTAAAAGTTTATAATTTTTCATAATTGTATCTCTTCTTTCTTATTTATTTTCTTACTCTTCAGCCATCGCTTTGGCATTCTCAGAAATCTGCTGATGCTGTTCCAATAAATCAACTGTCAGTTTTTCCGGGAATACCTTTGGATTTGCGGACATATACGCAGAGTCTGCTGTTTCTCCCTCATAGATTGGCAGAGGATAGTACTCCTGTAATTTTGCTCTTCCTTTTGTAATAATACATTCAGCCATTTCCATGGCCAGATCCTTGCTTTCATCACCTTTATCCACAACAGCGATGGATTCTGTCAGAGAATAGTTGCCTTCTGTCGGGTCAACATAATCTACCGGAAGTCCGTCTGCTTTATCTGCCACTGCCTGATGACGAAGGCCGAATCCAATAGCTACTTCACCGGCACGAACTTTTTTAAGCGGCGCGGATCCAGAACTTTCCACATGAGGTCCGGCATTTTTGTAAATATCCGCGAGAATCTGAGTTGCCTCATCTTCACCGTAGTTATCTACCAGAGCCTGAAGCAGAAGCCATGCGGTGGAAGAACTTGCGATATCAGTAACGGAAATAAATCCACTGTATACAGGGTCAGCCAGATCTTTAATGCTGGTTGGGGTTGGAAGATTATTTTCCTGCATCATCTCCGTATTGAGTAAAATAGCGCCTTCCTGGGCAGTGATCGGCGTATAGAAGGAAGGATATTCATCCATAGCGCCTGTCTCAAAAGTCAGATCCTTAAACATGTTCTGCTGTTCCTGGGCGCTGTCCAGATAGAAGGAACTCATGGTCACCAAGTCAGCTTCGATGTTGGTTCCTTCCACCAGAAGCTTTCCGCCCAGCTCGGAAGTACCGAAGGACTGAATGATGTACTGTCCGGAATATCCGTTTTCATCTAAAGTGCTCTTCATGGCCTCGATGGCCTCGTCATCTGCGTTGGTGTAAAGCACCACTTCATCGCTGGCGGAGCCGCCGCATCCGGTCAGAACGGCGGAAATAGCCATTGTCATTGCTACTGCTGCTGCTAAAAATTTCTTTCTCTTCTCTTCCTTTACCTTACTTCTGTCTGTCGCAAAGTATCCAAAAATCAATTTAGCTGCCAGATTCGTAAATAAGATCAGAAGGGACAGAACAAAAATCTCATTGAACTTTGTATAATATTGAAGCTCTTTAATTTTTGTGGTAATAACCATGGTTCTTGCTCCTGCGATAAAAATAACCGCACTTACTGTTACCATCGCATTTACAAAATAATAGCTGAACACTTCAAGTATGGTTCCCATAGCGTTCGGAGTTACCACCCGCACGATAGTTTTAAGCCAGGTATCACCCATGAGCATGGCTGTTGTCTCCCAGGAAGCATTCATCTTTGCCAGGGAATTCTTTATCATCAGATAAGGCGTCGAGAAGAAATGGATGACGTTACAGATGATAATGATGGCCAGGGTATTCTGCAGCGGTGTACCGGAGAAAATAAGCATGTAGGCGATACCAATTACCATACCCGGTATTGTATTTGTAATTAATGAAATATTTTCAATAACCTGTTTTACTTTGCCCGGCAGTTTACTTCTCGCAGTCGTAAGTGCTGCTCCATAAGTGAGCAGGGAGCCGAGGAGCGCCGTGAGAACGGCTACCAGCAGGGAGTTTTCATAAACACTGATCAAGCTTCTGTCTGCGAAGACTGCCTGAACATGTTCCCAGGTAAAGTTCATCTGGTACGGCCAGTTTTCCACCAACGGCACCGCAAAGATGACCAGGAAGACAGAGAGTACCGCCAGAAGCACCAGACCGCTGGCTCCTCCGAAAATCACATCCCGTAAAGTATTTTTCCGAATCTCAATATTGGATATTTTGTTATAGCGAATATTATATTTTTCCAGATAGTGCAGAAGCGCGATCGTCAGTACGGAAGGAATGAGCATCATCATAGCCACTGCAGAACCGGTATTAAAGTTCGGGATACTTCCAAGCATTTCGTTATAAAGTACTGTTGCCACCACATCGTACTCGCCGCCCACCGACGCCGGAATACCGTAATCGGTAAAGCATAAGAAGAAACACTGTACAAAAGATGCAGCCAGCGTTCCAAGAAGTGGGCGTACCACCGTAGCCATAAATGTGGTCAATGGTTTATCCCCCATAATGCGGGATACGATGGTAAACTTTTTGTCAATATATTCCATGGTATTTGACACAAGCAGGAAGGATATCGGCAGTGTATAAATAACATATCCTAACAGCAGGCCGTTAAATCCGTAGATTTCAAAAAGCTGACGTCCCACAAGCTGTGTGATCAGTCCCTGCTTTCCAAAGGAATAGATGATGGCAAAACCATACGTGATGGTCGGCAGCAGCATTGGAACTACAGCCGCCTTTCGAATGAATCCTTTATACGCTTTTGGAATATTTGTATAATTAATTGTATATGCAAGCAAAAACGCTAACAATGTTGTAATGATCGCACTGGCGGAAGAAATAATCAGGCTGTGCCCGAAAGCGCTCATAAAGCCGTGGCTTGTCAATACCTCCACGTAGTTTCCAAGAGATACTCCTCTGGCCTGTCCCTCAAAGGACTTTAAGAGAAGCCGGAGAATTGGAATCATCAAAAATACGAGAAACAACGCCGTGACGATAATAAAAATGCCTTTAATCTCTTTTTCTTTTCTCTGTGTACCCATATTCGTTCACCTTTTCGCTTCACTTTATTACATTGCCATCTGCGGCTGCGCTTCCTGACTGAACAAAGTAAAGATGTTATTTCTTTTAATCACAAGCTGATTAAGAATAAACTCTTTGACAAAATCGTTGTCCGGTGTCTGGATGATCTCATCTGGCTTGCCAAACTGAGAAATAGTTCCATTATTGACAATCAGAACCTTATCAGATAAAGTCAGCGCCTCTTCCGGATCGTGGGTAACGATGATGGTTGTCAGCTTAAATTTTCTCGCAATCTGTTTGATTTTATCTTTAATCGATTCTTTGATCACTCCGTCCAATGCGGAAAGCGGTTCATCCAGAAGAAGAATTTTCGGTTTCATGACCATGGTCCTTGCCAGAGCCACTCTCTGTTTCTGACCGCCGGAAAGCTGTTCGATCTTCTTATCCAGATGTTCTCTTAATCCCAGCAGATCAATCATATCCTCCACTTCCTGCTGTGTGGAAATGTCCGGTTTGTTTTTTAATCCATATGTAATGTTTTTATAGACATTCAGATTTGGAAACAGGGCGTAATCCTGGAATACAATGTTGAATCCTCTTGCTTCCATCGGAATATCCAGCACGTTCTGTCCCTGGAAAATGATCTCTCCTTCATCGGCGTCAGTCAATCCAAGAATCAGATTCAACAATGTAGTCTTACCGCATCCGGAAGGTCCGAGAATCGAAACTATCTCGCCATCCTCAATACTGAGATTAATATCGTGTAAAATTGTAACACCGTCATATGATTTTTTCAGATTTTTAATTTCAAGCATAATGTTCTCCTTTCCCTTTCAGACATCTTCAAAATACCTAGGGGGTATTTTAAGGATTTATTCCAAACTAGAACTCCGGCAATCTGCGGCAGGCATGGAAAATCGTTTACCGCCTGCAAGAGCAGCAGGTACATCTCTTGTCCCGTCCCTTATGCCGGGTCCGCTCCGCGAAACAACCGCATGATAACACAGAGACAAAATGCCTTTCTATCATTTTCCCAAAAAAGTTTTGTAAATTAATTGTAAAAAAGTTGTAGAAATTCTACATAATTTTCTAGAAATCTTCTTTAGTTTTTATACAAAAAAAGGCGGAAATATTTCCGCCGTAAAAGATATTCTTTATTTTATTTTCAACCCTTTCATGGGAATTCTGTCTTAGAAACGTCCTACTTTTCAGACGGTTTCGCATCATATGCCTGTTTACGGATCGTATTACTGCTCCTGTCCAAAATCGCTGTGTATTTTTCATAATCGCTGAGGAGAATACCAGTATAGATCATATCCACCACCGCAAGCTGAGACACCCGGGAAAAAATAGCATCACCGTAAATAAAATGCTGTCCGCTTGTGATCAGAACAATGTCCGCATATTTTTCCAGCAGAGTATTTTCAAAATTGGTGATCGCAATGGTCCTCGCCCCCGCTTTTTTTTGCAATCCGCATGGCATCTACCGTACTTATCGAGCATCCTGAATAAGAGATGCCGATGGCCACATCTTCTTTTGTCAGATTACCGGCACTGACATTTTGCAGATAATAATCGGAATAAGAACAGCAGCTAAAACCCAGATAGGTAAGCTTTGTAACCAGATCGCTGGCCGTACATGAAGAGTTCTCCACGTAAAATACCGCGATATTCCGCGCTCCAGTGATTGCCCTCACCGCCTTTTCCAGATTGTCAGCAGACAGATTTTTTAACGTGTCTTTCAGCTGTCCTACCGCAGTTCCGATCAGCTTGGCCGGCAGCTCCGCGATTTTATCGTCCTTTGATATGGACGATCCATACAGAAAATATCCTTTTTCTGTTCTGTCTTCTTCCCGCACCAGTTCATAGCGGAAATCTTTAAATCCCTGATATCCCAGCGCACGAATGAAGCGAAGTACCGTAGGCTGACTGACGCCTGCTCCGTCTGCGAACAGCTCAAGAGTCAGTTCACGGCCATCTCCCTGATAAGACAGAAGATAGTCAGCAGCTTTTTTTTCGGATTTTCGTAAAGAAGAATAATTCTCCCTTATGGTAAATTCCAGTTTTTCATTCATTATTTTTCCTCCTGCTTACAGCAAAGCTTCCTCAGATATCGGCATCCGTCCGCGGCAGATATCTTTTCGTCAGGCTTCTTCTGTATGTTTTCTATTTTTCGCATTCAGATTAAATGTAATTTTTCTACACTTTTTATTTTTTACAAAAACGAGGGGCTGCCTCATAAAGTTCAATCTTTATGCAACAGCCCCATTTTTGTTCTATTCCGGTACCGCCGCCCTGGTTTCAGCCGACTTATTTATTGTTATGATCAACAGTTTTATGTACGATCTCACGCATCTGCGGCCATGTCTCCATGTAGCGCTCCATATAGAACTGATATTCCTTATGAGCTTCCATATCCGGAATATATTCTTTATCAACACGAATCATGCTGTCTGCAGCTTCTTCAAAGCTTGGATAAACACCGATACCCTTTGCCGCAATGATACAGTCGCCCAGACATCCTGCACTCTGGTTCTCCACAGTTGTATACATCGGTACGCCGATGATATCCGCATGCATCTGCATCCAGAAATCAGACTGTGCCAGACCGCCGCAGGCATAGATTTCTTTTACGTCATATCCTGCTTCCTTCATGCTGACGATACAGTGATTTGCACCATAGGCAACGCCTTCGTAGATAGCTCTTGCCAGATGTGCCGTTGTGGTTCCGATGGAAAGTCCCCAGAACATACCTCTTGCTTTGGAATCAGAGTAAGGCGCACGATTGCCCTGGAAGTAATCCATCATAACAAGACCGTCACAGCCGATCGGAACAGTCTTTGCCTTTTCGGTGATATAATCATAAATGTTCATATCCTTATTCATGGCTTCCTGTGCCCAGGTACCAGGAAGAAGGTTATTTCTAAACCAGGTCAGTATGGATCCGGCTGCGGTCTGTCCGCCTTCCAGAAGGCTGGTTCCTTCATACATACAGTTTGGATAAGTTCCGTTTACGCCATTTACATGGAAATCTTTCTCAGAAAGTCCCAGCAGACAGGTAGATGTTCCGCCGATTAATGTCATTCCGTTCGGTCTTACACCGCCGACACCGAACATACATGCATTACAGTCCGCCGTACCTTCCACAACGACTGTCTTGGTGCTCAGGCCAAAGATCTGCGCAGCTTCGCGGCTGACATTGCCGATCACTTCGCCAACTCTGTAAATATCTTTCGGGAACTTATCAATCACATCATCAAGGCCTACCGCATTGTAGAAATCTACCGGATATCCGCCATTCTTGTCATCGTAATTCCAGCGGAAAGCAGCGATGGACATACAAACGCTCTTCTTACCGGTGAGTTTCCAGTTCAGCCAGTCCTCAAACTCCATGATCGTCTTGGTCTTCGCCCAGTTTTCCGGCTCATGTTTCTTAACCCACATACACTTCGGCACCATGGTGTCGGCACGGAAACTTGGTTTGTAGAATCTGGTCGCCTCATAATCTTCACGAATCTCGTCAATAAAAGAGGCTTCTTCTGTTGCACGAACATCCATCCAGAGAATCGGCGGACGCACGGACTCATCATCTTCTCCCAGATAAACCAGGGTGTTGGTTGTGGCATCACAGGTAATGGCCGCAATATTGTCTGGCCCGATACCAGCTTTTTTAATACATTCCGGGATTGCTTTGGAAAGCGCTGCCCACCAGCCTTTGTCATCCTGCTCTGCCCATCCGTTCCTCGGATAAGTGGTCGCGTACTCTTCAATATGATATGCACGATTCTGTCCGCGGAAATCATAAAGCGCAACTCTCACACTGCCCGTACCTGCGTCGATACCCATTAAATATTCTGCCATAATTAAACTCCCTTCTCCGTTTTTCTTTACATTTTTATTTGCAAGACCCGCTTCACACAGGTCTTCCTTTCTCCTATAAAGCCTTTATTGTTCTTCGTTTTCAAAATCAAGAATTCTCTGTACCTTGTCTTTGGACCGGCTGTTCGGGTCATAAGTGCAGGAGAGATATTCTTTAACCATGCATTTTGCCAGCTCAATACCAATCACCTGTGCCCCCATAGTGATAATATTGGCATGATTGGAGAGCTCTGCTCTCTGAGCCTGATAAACATCGTGGATACATGCAGCGTAAGCTCCCTTTACTTTGTTGGCGGCGATAGATACGCCAATACCGGTTCCGCATACTACGATGCCACGGTCAAACTCACCGGCTGCCACTGCCTTCGCACATTTGATCGCAACGTTGGCATAAATCGGGTCGTCACTGCCAAAATCAGCCACCTCATGTCCCAGTCCTTTTACATAGTCCATCAGCTGCAACTTAAAATCGGCCGCGTTCGGGTCACATCCAAATACAATCTTCATTGTCTTCTCCTTTCTCTTGAAGACGGGAACCCTTCCGGCTCCCGCCGCGATGTCTGCTATAGATAAGTATATCACATCTTTGGTTATTTTGTACAATATTTATAGATATTTTCTCATCTCTTTGAGCGAATCGTAAATACAGGTCGGTTCTACGTCAGATTCTGCTACCGTCTGCATGTCCGCTTCACCTGTAAGTACGAGAAATCCTTTTGCGCCGTTGTTGACGCCGGTCGCCACATCCGTATACAGGCGATCACCGACAAAAGCCATCTCTTCTGCTTTATATCCGGTAATCTCCGCCACCATATCCACGGTCTCTTTCCAAGGCTTGCCCAGAAAACGAGGCTTCACTCCTGTGGAATCTGTAATGAGACTGCACATAGCTCCGCAGTCCGGCATGAAGCCGTACTCTGTCGGGCAATTGGTGTCCATATGAGTAGCGATAAACGGTACGCCGTTTCTCACATAATGACAGATACGATCCAGCTTCTCATAGGTAAGGGTAGTATCAAAGCTCTGTACCGCCACATCCGGATCTTCTTTAACAAGATGAATACCTTTTGCTTTCCAGTTTTCTTCCAGAACCGGAGTGCCATTCAGATACACCTTTGCTCCCGGATAGTTTACTTTCAGAAACTCCGCACAGACATCTCCTGCTGTAACAACCTTGCTCTCATCCACATCAAGCCCCAGTTTATGAAGCTTTTCCACGTAGACCGACGGCACCCGGGAAGCGTTGTTGGTAAAAAAGATAAAATCCCGGTCCTCCGACTGTTCCACGTCGTGGATAAAATCCAGCGCTCCGTCAATGAGCTGATCGCCCAGATACACAGTACCGTCCATATCGAGAACAAATAATTTTACACCATTAAGCGCTTCTTCTTTTTTCAGCATACATGTACCTCTTATTTCTTCTATATTATTATCCGTAAATCTCTTTGGTGATCTTCTCTGCGATCTCTTCCAGACGTCCCTGATCCTTGGCAAACTGCAGGATAGAGTATCTCGGACGAACCGTATATCCTTTTAAGAGGCTCTGACGGAACAGCTCTCTGTCAATGCCGATCTCTTTTGGACTGGTCGGTGCGCCGCCTTTTTCCAGTAATGCCTTAATCTCATCTGCGGACGGACACAGTTCTTTTGTTCCTTCCGGCAGAATGTCCTCAAGTTCTTCAAAGAAACGGGCGATCACAGGAGTTGCCACGCCAACCTGAATACCGTGATGATTTGGGTTCAAACCGCGTGCGATGTAATCCATTTCCCAGAAATGAGAAAGCATATGCTCTGCGCCTGATGCAGGACGGGAAATATTAACAAGCGCCATAGCTACGCCTGTCAGCGTAAGAGCTTCCAGAAGAGCTCCCAGGGATTCTGCATCTCTGGTCTTTAATCCTGCCGCCTTGTCAAAACATTTATCCAGAGCTCTCTGAACCAGAGTCACACAGGTATCGCAGCGATAGTCACCGTTGGCTTTTACTGCAAGATCCCAGTCTGCAATGGCAGTGATCTTGCCGATCACATCACCGTAGCCTGCCTGAATCAAATCCTGCGGTGCTGTCTGTAAAATATCTGTATCACCGATGAGACCGTAGGTCAGATGTGCAACCGGAGAATATTTGTATCCGTGAGAGATAATCGGAGCGCCATCTGCCACATAGCCGTCCATGGACGGTGCTGTCGCCACTATAATGTAAGGCAGATTGGTACGGGAGGTCACAAACTTCACAGAGTCGTTGATAACGCCGGAACCGACAGCAACCATCAGCTTCACATCCAGATCCTGTTCCTGAAGAATTCTTCCCAGAGTCTTCTCATCCGGAATAAGAATGTCATCGCCAGTATCAAACAGCAGTTCTTTTACATTGAAACCATCTGCTTTCAGCAATTCCACTGCCTTTTTGCCGGCTACCTTGTAAGTGTTATTATCAAATACTACAAGAATCTTTCCATCTTTGAATGGCGCGGCCATCTTTGGCAGTACTTCGATGGCTCCTTTGCGGATCTCCATATCATGGACACTGAAATTGTGATGGCGTCCACAGGAACAGTCAAACTCGGTCTGCGGCATCTCGTTAATGCTCATGTTAAGAATTTCGTTCATAATAATTGCCCCCTTATAATTATTGTGCGACAGCCAGTGCATCTGCGCACTGGATATCAGTGATTAATATATTAATGTAACCTCCTCTGACAGCGCCAAGAATTGCAGAAAACTTATCCATACCGCCGGCAACACCGATGGAATATGGAATATCCCGCAGTTTGTGAATGTCAATGCCGATTACATTATTATCTTTTTCAAAGCGGGAAGTATCTCCCTCAATGTCGTAAAACTGCATGCAGATATCTCCGACAGCATCTCTTTCCTTTAACGACTCCTTCTCATTCTCCTTGAAATATCCAGTCGCCATAATAGATGAATTCACATAAGGACATCCGATGCCGATGATCGCCATATCCAGATTCTTTGACATACGAAGTGCCTCCGCGAGACTCTCTTCCTTCAAAAACTGCTCCCGAATCTTCATGCTTGACACCCTGGCGGGTGCATGAAGAGGAACAAATCTTCCGTCATAGATATAGGAAAGGGTCTCTGCAAGGTTATTGGCATGCAGATCCATCCGAAGCTGCCCCATCCCGCCGATCAGCGGTACAAAAGTCACATCCTCCGCCGCAGGCTGGTTAATGTGAGCGACAACCTCATACAAAGTGGAGCCCATGGAAACCCCCACAACACTGCCATCCTTGATCGTACTCTCAAGATATCGCCCTGCCGCCTTACCCAGCAGATCTTTCTGTCTGTCCGAATCATCTGAAGAATCCACGATCAGCACTTCCCGAAGACCGTACATCTCTTCCAGCCGTCTCTCCATCTCCCAGTACTTGATCAGGCCAAGATTGGAAACGGAAATCTGCACAATCCCCTTTTCTCTGGCTGACGAAAGCAGCCGGGAAACCGTGGGTCTTGAAAGACTGAGCATGCCGGCAATCTGCTGCTGGCTGACATTATGATTATAGTATAAATCACATACTTTAATCATCAGACGCATATCATCTACTACCTTCCTCATCCGACCTGCCCTCCTTTTTCTTGATTATACGTCAGCGAGAGTGTGATGTCAACAAAAACAAGGGATTATTTTATCATTTTTTCAATATTTATTTTTTTATCTTTAATTTTGCGGTAAAATTTATTATTATATTTACATTTGTAAAAATAATATGGTAATTCATTTGAATTTCCCACAGATTTCATCACATAAAAATACAGTTTGCTGTAAAAAAAAGCCTTCCGGCAGCCGGAGTATTCCGGGTCTGCCAAAAGGCTTCCTTACTTTATTATATGTTAATGTTATTTTAACTGTGGAATCGTTTTGCCACCTTAAGCCTGGACATCGCACGGGATAAGGATGCATTGCTGCGGTAATATTCCTGAATGCTCTGCTTTTGCCGGAGCTGCTCCAGGGCCCGTTCTTTCGCCTCCTCTGCCCGGCGGATATCAATCTCCTCCGGACTCTCGGCAGTCTCTACCAACAGGGTGACACGGTTATTGGCGATCTGTACAAAGCCTACGCCCACAACGCCATAAACCCACTCTTTGCTGTCCTCCGGACGAAACCGGATTTCGCCCTCGTGAACAGCGATAATCATATTCTCATGATATGCCTGAATCTCCCTCTCCCCGTCTTCCTCCTGAAAAATCAAAGATTCACAACGGCCAGAATAAAAGAGCCGATTCACAGACAATATCTGCATATAAAATGAATTGGCCATCCGGACACCTCCCAGTTTCCATTAAGCTTGCTGCGCAGTAAGCATTTCTGCCTTTTTCTTCACATCCTCAATGGTTCCCACATTAAAGAAAGCATTTTCCGGATATTCATCCATTTCGCCGTCAATGATCGCTTTAAAGCCGCGGATCGTTTCCTCCAGAGGAACATATACTCCTGAAATACCGGTAAACTGCTCAGCCACATGAAATGGCTGAGAAAGGAACTTCTGGATCTTTCTGGCCCGGTATACTGTGACCTTATCTTCGTCGGAAATCTCTTCCATACCAAGAATTGCGATAATGTCCTGCAATTCTTTATATTTCTGCAGAATCTCCTGTACTTTTCTGGCCACCATGTAGTGTTCTTCGCCCACAACGTCGGCTTCCAGAATACGGGAAGTAGACTCCAGCGGGTCAACGGCCGGATAAATACCCTGTTCCACAATTTTTCTGGAAAGCACTGTAGTCGCATCCAGATGTGCGAACGTCGTAGCAGGGGCAGGGTCTGTCAGGTCATCTGCAGGTACATAAACAGCCTGTACTGATGTGACCGAGCCATGCTTTGTAGAGGTAATTCTCTCCTGCAGGTCACCCATCTCCGTGGCAAGGGTTGGCTGATAGCCGACCGCAGAAGGCATACGGCCCAGCAGGGCAGATACCTCAGATCCGGCCTGCGTAAAACGGAAAATATTATCAATAAACAACAGCACATTCTGGTTCTTCTCGTCTCTGAAATATTCCGCCATGGTCAGTCCCGTCTCAGCCACACGCATACGTGCTCCCGGCGGCTCGTTCATCTGACCGAATACCAGCGCTGTTTTTTCAAGGACGCCGGATTCTTTCATCTCTCTCCAGAGGTCATTTCCCTCTCTGGAACGCTCACCGACTCCGGTGAAGATGGAATATCCGCCGTGCTCTGTGGCCACGTTCCGGATCAACTCCTGAATGAGCACCGTCTTTCCTACGCCGGCGCCGCCGAACAAACCGATCTTACCTCCCTTGGAATACGGCGCCAGCAGGTCAATGACCTTGATACCGGTTTCCAGAATCTCAACGGCAGGGCTCTGTTCCTCAAAGGAAGGCGGGTCCCGGTGAATCACCCATTTCTCACCTTCCGGCTGCTCGCCCCCGTCAATGGCCTGTCCGAGAACATTGAACAGACGTCCCAGCGTCTGCTCTCCCACAGGGACTGTGATGCCGCTGCCCGTGGCACGAACCTCCATGTCCCGGTGCAGCCCTTCACTTGGCGCCAGCATAATACAGCGCACCACATTATTTCCAATATGCTGTGCCACTTCCATGACACAGTCTTTTCCATTATTATCTACTTCCAGTGCATCTTTGATAGCCGGAAGGTCGTTATCTTCAAATAATACGTCCACTACAGGTCCCATGACCTGCACAATCTTTCCGATCTTCAACATGCAGCCTCCTCTCGGTCAAATAATTATATCAGAATGCTTCGTGCACATTCTGGCAGAATGCCGTCCGACGGGTATTTTGCGTCGGATCAGCGCTTTTTCTTCTTCTGAGCCCGGACACCGCCAATCACCTCAGTAATCTCCTGCGTGATAGCTGCCTGACGTACCCGGTTATAAAGAATATCCAGTTCATGGAGCATATCCTTTGCACTGGTAGTCGCCGACTCCATCGCTGCCATTCGGGAACTCTGTTCACTGCAGTATGCCTCCACCAGCGCGCCATAGATAAAACCGACGATATAGTTCGGCACGATTTTGTCCATCACTTCATTTGGCGACGGACGAAGCAGAAGCTCCGATATGGTGATTCCCGGCGGCAGCTCCATTTTGTAGTCCGCCTTTTTCAGAGGCAGAAGCTGCATCATCTCGGCTTCCGCCTGCACTGCATTAATCTGTCTGGTAAACACAATAAAGATCTTATCCAGCTCACCGTTCAGATAATGAGAAAGAATCTCATTTCGAATGGACCTTGCCCGGTGCAGTGTCGGATTCTGGACAGTATAGCGAAACTCTTTATAGATGTCGACACCTTTTTGCTCAAAATAATGTCTTCCCTGTTCGCCCACCACAAGAAGACGCGGATCTCTGTATTTCGCCATCTCCTCTTCTGCCAGACGTATGACATTATGATTATAAGCGCCGGCCATTCCTTTATCCGCCGTTACCACCAGAAAACCTGCACGGGTATCCTCCAGCGTTTTTACACAGGCAGGATTTTCGAAATAAATATCTTCCATCTCCGGAATATGCCGGAGAATACGGGCCATTGTTGACTGCAATGTATAAAAATACGGTTCGGTATCTTCCAGACTCTTTTTTGCTTTTTTTAATTTGGAAGAGGAAATCATATACATGGCATTGGTAATCTTCATAGTATCACGAATGCTCTTCATCCTCTCCTGAATTTCTTTCATATTTGCCATACAAACACCCGCTTATCTTTTATTTTTCACTCTGCTTTGCCTGGAACTGTACCGCAGCTTCCTTAATCTCGGTCTTCATCTCATCTGTGAGTACCTTGTCATTTTCAATGGCGTCACAAAGTTTTTTGTGATGAACACTCATAAAATCAAGTATTTCCTTCTGGTATGCCTTCACTTTTCTGGTTTCTACCTTATCAAAGACACCGTCGCTGGCCATACAGAGAGTGACGACCTGTTCCCACAGGGAAAGCGGCGCGCAAAGCGGCTGCTTTAGAAGCTCCATCAGTGCGCTTCCGTGCTGAAGCTGCGCTTTCGTAGCGTCGTCCAGATCAGAAGCAAACTGTGTGAACACTTCCATTTCTCTGTACTGGGCCAGATCTATACGAATACTTCCAGACGCCTTCTTCATTGCTTTCGTCTGAGCAGCTCCACCTACACGGGACACAGACAGACCAACATTGACCGCCGGCCGAATACCGGAATTAAATAAGTTGCTTTCCAGGAAAATCTGACCATCCGTGATGGAAATCACATTGGTCGGAATATAAGCGGACACATCACCCGCCTGCGTCTCTATAATCGGCAGCGCCGTGATCGAACCGCCGCCCAGCTCATCGCTCAGATGACTGGAGCGCTCCAGGAGTCTTGAATGTAAATAGAATACATCGCCAGGATACGCTTCCCGCCCCGGAGAACGTTCCAGCAGCAAAGAAATCGCACGATACGCCACCGCATGCTTCGATAAATCATCGTAAACGATCAGCACATCTTTGCCCTTGTGCATAAAATACTCGCCGAGAGCCGTTCCGGCATACGGGGCAATGTACTGTAATGACGCAGGATCACTGGCAGTGGAATTCAGCACGATCGTATAATCCATAGCGCCATGAGTATCTAACATGGATACCAGTTTGGCGACACTGGACGCCTTCTGTCCGATGGCCACATAAATACAGATGACATCTTTGCCTTTCTGATTGAGGATCGTATCCGTCGCAATTGATGTTTTACCTGTCTGACGGTCTCCAATGATCAGCTCTCTTTGCCCTCTGCCAATCGGGAACATGGCGTCAATGGAAAGAATTCCCGTCTCCATGGGTGCATCCACCGGCTGCCGGTCAACAATTCCCGGCGCATCCTCTTCTATCGCGCGGTATCCGTCCTCCTTGATTGCGCCCTTCCCGTCGATCGGTTCTCCAAGCGCATTGATCACTCTTCCGATGAAAGCATCGCCAACCGGTATTCCCGCTCTCTTTTTCGTTCTAGTTACCTTTGTTCCTTCTTTGATTCCGGTATCCTTTCCGAATAAAATACATCCGATTTCGTTCTCGCGGATATCCTGAACCATACCTTTTACCCCGTTCTCAAAGAGAATAATTTCACCATACATCGCATGGTCGATACCGTAAATGGTGGCGATACCATCGCCCACCCAGATAACGCTTCCCGTCTCCCGGCTTTCCATGTCCCAGTCATAATTCTCTATCTCACTGCGGATAATAGATATAATATCTGTCGCACTGATTGCACCCACAATCTTCACCTCACTGTTAACTTTCTTTCAAGCTGTCTGAGCCGTCCTTCATAACTCCAGTCGTATTCCATATGTCCGACGCGGATGAGAAGTCCTCCCAGCAGATCATCCCTGATGAAGAGCTTTGTCCGGATATCCCTGCCGGGATATTCCTTTCGGAGAAAATCCATGGTTTTTGTCATTTCTTCCTCATCAGGTGTCTCCGCAAAATAAAGCTCTGCCCGGATAATATTATGTTTATCCTCCCACAGGATATCATATTCTCCGATAATCTCCAGAATCAGATCACTGTCCGTATGATCACATAAATATTTCAGAAAATTCTTTATGTTTACCGGAAGTTCCGCCTGATCTGCAATATCATTAATAATCTGATGCTTTTTGTCAAGAGAAATCATTGGATCTGCCAGAACGTCTCCCAGAAGCGGCGTTTCCTCAAACAGCGTCCGCAGCACATCCACTGCAGCTTTGTCATCTGTCAGCTCATACAGTGCCGCCGCATAATTATTTGCCCGCTGCGTCATGAACATCACCTGTCTTCATTATTTTTCTTGCCGCCTCCATGGCCAGAATTGCGATATCCGCCTGCACCTCTTTTCTTGCCTGCTCCTGCTCGGTACGGATCTCTTCCCTTGCTTTTTCAAGCATTTTTTCGGCCTCTTCTTTTGCCTTCACAGCAGCCTCACTCTGTTCCCGGGCTGCTCTGGACTTAGCCTGCGCGATGATCTCTTCTGCCTTATGTCCGGCATCTTTTAATTTCTCCTGATAATCATTTTTCAACTGTTCCGCCTGCTGTTCTTTGGCGGCAGCTTCCTTCAGCTGGGTTTTGATCATTTCCTCTCTCTGGCTGATGATTTTTAAAACCGGCTTAAAAAGAAGCAGCCTGAGCCCCACAAACAGGACAATCACATTGAGAACAGTAAAAAATAAAGTCCATCCATCTAAACTAAGCATGTACTTTCACCTGCATTCTTGTTTCTTCTCTGATTAATAAGTCCTCCGGATTCCTGCATATCATTATCCCAGGAAAAGAATGATCAGCAGAGCGATAACAAAACCGTAAATAGCAGTTGCCTCTGCCAGAGCACATCCTAAAAGAAGGGATTTGCTGATCTTTCCTTCTGCCTCAGGCTGTCTTGCGATGGCATCCACTGCAGAAGATGTTGCCTTACCAATTCCAAGACCTGCTCCAAGACCTGTTAAAACTGCGATACCTGCTCCGATTGCTACTAATAATGTTGACATAATTTGTTTCTCCTTTTCTACTACTCATTTTTAAATGTCTGCTGCTTCATTTGTTCATACACTTTGTTTTCAATTATGAAGCACGCCATTTACCATAAAAGACTGCTTATTGTCTTTCATGATCAGTTGTTATTCGATCGCTTCCTTTACAAACAATGCTGTCAGGAAAACGAAAACGTATGCCTGAATGATGCCGTCAAAGATATCAAAATATGCACTGAAGACCACAGGCAGCACAGCCGGCACAACCTGTTTGAGCAGTTCCATGATGACAAAAGAACCAAGAACATTGCCAAACAGACGCATGCACAGAGACAGCGGCCTGATAAAGATTTCCAGAACATTAATCGGTGCAACAATGGCTATCGGCTCCGCAAAACTTTTGAGCCACCCTTTGCCGCCCTTTTTTCGTATGCCGGCAACCTCAATGAGCACAATACTCATCAGAGCAAGTGCCGCTGTCACATTGATATCCTTAGTAGGCGGCTTAAACCCAAACAATCCAATCAGATTGGACGCACCCACATAAATAGCGACAGACATGAGGTATGGCACGTAATCTCTTCCTGCCTCTCCCAGAATCTCATCAAAGAAATGATAGATACCGGAAACGGCGGTTTCCAGAACAATCTGCTTTTTACCGGGATGTGTCACATCAAATCCCCGGACAAAAATAAAACAGACCAGAAAAAGAACGGCCATGATTATCCAGGATACAACAACAGCTTCTGATACGGGAATACCACCCAATATCGGAAGTGTAAAGACAACCTCGCAATTCAATTCTTCCATCAATTGCCCTACGAGCGCTTCCACTGGCATATCCTCCTTCATTTTTCTGTTTAAAATCCTTTAAAATCTTCTCTCACTTATTTTTTCTTTTTGCAGTTTTTACAACCTCCTTTTTCATTTTTTGTTTGAAAATGGCAAAAGTTGTATCTCGACTTTTGTTGATTTAATCATATCCCTTTCAAACAAAAAGTCAACCTTATTTTTTAAACAAATCTTAAACAAATTTTTTTCATTGACCATTTTTTATGATTTTTCGTATTTTTTTGGTGTTAATTAATGATTTTTCTCTTAAATTATTTATTTTTTTATGTACTATTTCAGAATAGGCAAAATACATTGTATAAATTTTGGCACAATTACTTTTCTTTCTTTTTTCTGATTTCATTTTTTATCTATTTTTACGTTCTAAGATAATGAATTTTTCTGTTGTCAGTCTTTCATTTTGTAATATTTTGCTTATTAAATCTTTCTGATGTTAACACCCGCAGAAACAGCGTTAAAAAGCATTCTGTCCTATACAGTTTTTTCATCTTTTCTGGCAAAAATTTTTCCAAAAATCATTTTATCTGCTTCCGGCAACAAAAAAGGCAGTGAGTTCTCCCGTAATAATAACCTTCGCTGCGATTACGGAAATAATCTCACTACCATTCTCATCTGCCTGTATTTATTTGTTTTGATGCAGCCAAACAACTCTTCCTGTTCGGCTGCATCTGTCACTATATCACAAAATGTTTTCGAGTATAAGTACTTTTTATCTGCGGCAGTTGATGATCCTCTCCGGCGTTATAATGTAATCCACCGGCTTATCATGCTCTTCATGAGGCAGATTATTGAGAATCTGAATCTCGTAGGCCAGCGCCGCGCATGGATAATCAGCATGACTCCTCAAAAACTTATCATAATAACCGCCGCCATAACCAAGACGGTTGCCCCTCTCGTCAAAGGCAAGTCCCGGAAGTAAAATCAATCCCGGATCATCCGCCGGCGCTTTATAGGAAGCGGGCTCCAGAATCCCGAACTCGCCCGGCCGGCAGTCTTTGATAGACTGAATCTCATAAAATGCTATCTCATCATCCTCTACTTTTGGTACCGCCACTTTTTTACCCATCCGGATAAAATCACAGATCAGGTCAATGGTGTCTACTTCCGAACCAATGGCCATATAAGAATATATCCACTCGCTTTTCTGGAACTCTGGAAGTTCGATGAGATTATCAAAACATTTTCTGGTCTGCTCATGAATCTGCGTCAGCGTAAGATCATTTCTCCGCCTGCGCATCTCTTTTCTCAATGCCTCTTTGCTGCTGCTTTGTGACATGGTATCACCTGCTTTCTCCCGCTAATTGCTGGAATATTTTTTGCCGTATTTTTCTCCAAGATTTGTGATGGAGCCATCCTCATTCTGAATGGAAATATTGTTTAACTCGCCTCTTAAATTTCTCCGGATCGCCAGAACATAGTCTCTCCGGAGCTTCTTCTGCTCTGCGGCCTCCGCATCAGTGAGACCCACGCTTTTTGATTTATGATATAATTCGTTGATACGATCAATATCTTTCTGATTCATTCCTATCTCCTTTTATCTTTTCTCTTCACAGTTCTCTGTCATTATACTGGAAAACTCTCTTATTGTAAATTTATTTTTGTAATAATTTATTCATAATTATGGAACTTACCCGTTTTCTGCACATCAGAACAAAATCATTTTTGAAAGTTTCCGGGCTGCTGCCTCTGCCATGCGGAGTCCATCCATGGCCGCGGAGGTGATGCCGCCCGCGTATCCGGCGCCCTCTCCACACGGAAACAGCCCCCGGATATTTGCCTGACCGGACTCGTCTCTCTCCATACGCACAGGAGAAGACGTCCTGGTCTCTACGCCGGAAAAGATCGCGTCCGGCCGGTCATATCCCTTTATTTTATGTCCGAAAGCTTCTATACCTTCTATCAAGGATTCCACCACATAATCCGGAAGACATTTCCTTACGTCCGCAAACTGCCACTGCCCCTTCATACACGGAGTCACGCCGCCAAAACCGGTGCTGACCTTTCCTTCCTTAAAATCACCGTAAAGCTGCAGCGGAATCTTTCCTCCGGCGGAAGCGTACGCCAGCTTCTCATACCGGCGCTGAAATTCCACTCCGGCCAACGGATGAACCGGATCACCCGCCCGGGTTGTGCCGTTTTCCGAAAGTGCAAAATCCTCCGGCGTCACCGTGGTGATGATGGCGCTGTTGGAATTGGCGCTGTCTCTTTTGTAATCACTCATGCCGTTGACACACAACAGCCCCTCCTCCGAAGAAGAATTGACCACGTAGCCGCCGGGACACATACAAAACGAATACACGCCTCTGCCGTTTTTACACTGATGGGTCAGCTTATAGCTGGCTGCCGGAAGGATTCCGGCGTACTTCTCCCCGTACTGGCTCTCATTGATCATCGCCGCCGGATGCTCCACCCGGACGCCGATGGCAAAGGACTTCGGCCGCATGAAAAGCCCCTTGTCATAGAGCATATAAAATGTATCTCTCGCACTGTGGCCGACGGCAAGAATCACCGTGCGGCAGGATTTCTCTATGATATGCCGCTTTTCGTCGCGATCGGCAGGATTTACTTTCACCCCGGCCGCATTGTTACCGGATTCCGGCGCGGCCGTTTCCAGCCGGATGCCGGTCAGCATACGCTCTCCGTCCTTTTCTTCTGTCAGGAGTTCCACAAGCTTCGTGCCAAAATGAATTTCTCCGCCCAGAGACAGAATTTCCTCCCGGATGGACGCCACCACCCGTTTCAGAATGTCCGTCCCGATGTGCGGCTTTGCCTCGTACAATATCTCCTCCGGCGCGCCGTGCTTCACAAACTCCTCCAGGACAAACCGGTTCTTGCCGGACTTGTCCTTCACCACGGTATTGAGCTTTCCGTCAGAAAATGTACCGGCGCCGCCCTCGCCGAACTGCACATTGGACTCCGTATCAAGAACTCCTTCCTTAAAAAAATGTTCCACTTTTTTCGTCCGAAGCTCCACAGCGTCTCCCCGCTCATAAACAACCGGCGCGAAACCGTTCCTCGCAAGCACCAGCGCCGCAAACAGCCCCGCCGGGCCGGCGCCGATGATCACAGGGCGCTCCTCCTCCGGCAGCCGCTGTCCGCCGCCAACATCATCCGCATGAACAGGGAACCGGTATCTCTCCTCTTTTACCCTGCTCCACTTACTGTTTCTGTGCTGGAGCACCTTCTTTTCACCGGCCAAAGCCGCGTCAATGGTATATGTATAGAAAAGCTCCGGCTTCTTCCGGGCATCGATGGACCGTCGGACAATCTTCCATTCCACCGGCTGCTGACCGTACGCCCGCCTGGCAATCTCCGCCGCCAGCGCTTTCTCTGTGTGATCCACAGGTAATTTTAATTGTGATATTCGTATCATGAGAACCTCCGTTCTGTTTCTACCACTACACGACATCTTTTATTATAACAGGCAATGCCATATCGAAAAATAATATGACAGTCTTCTTCTGTCAGCTTCTCCGCATACCCTTTTTGAGTTATCTGTTTTAATGCAAAATTGCAAGCTTTGTCCAACTCTCCCTTATCTGCATACTTTATCTCAATGAGAATGCCAATCCCCAGGCTTTGAATCTTAATCAAAATATCACTATAACCATCGCCGGATTCCTCATTGGATTTTACATACCATCCTTTTTTGTATCCAAGTATTCCCAATAAAATACCATGATAAAAGTTTTCTTTATATTTTTTTCTGACAAAAGTATCTCGTATACTAATCGTCCTGCTTAAATATTCTGTAAATAATCTTTCTACATCTGCAGCATTTCCTTTTTGTAAAGAGTCGCAAAAAGCATTTAGTTGCTCTCCGTCCTTTTCGACTCCACGCAAAAACAGCCGCATAATCTGCTCCTTGAAAATATTGCGGATTTCCATATTAGGTATAGTAAGATGATATATTTTCCCCTTCGGTTTTCCACGATATGTCAGATATCCGGTCATAAAAAGTACACTCCAAATATTCTCAACAGAATCATAAAGGCCCTGATATGTTAATTCTTCATGGATTTCTTTGGAAACTGTCGCACCGGACATCAGTTCCTCCATTTCCTCTGTAGTCTCATTTTTATCCATCCGCTCTATAAAATGTTTTACAACATCATTGCTGCTGGTATTTGACCAGTAATCTTTTGGCTCTGCATCTCTGTCATCTGTCAATTCATCACAATAGCTGATTACATCCCACGGACAATATACATCTACATTTCCAAAATGATATCCATCATACCAGCTTTTAATCTGCTCATACTTTTCCTCCAAATGATAATAGCATAGTATATCTTTCACTTCACTGTCTGTAAACCCAAAATACTCATCAAACCGTACTGTTGTAATGGACAAAACTTTTGGATTATTCAAACCGGTAAAGATGCTTTCTTTTGCAACTCGCAGACATCCCGTCAGAACTGCAAAATACAAACTGTCGTTGGTTTTTAACGTCTGCTCAAAAAGATTCCGGATAAGCATGGTCATCTGGTCATAATATCCATGTTCATTTGCCTTTGCCAATGGCACATCGTATTCGTCGATCAAAATAATCACTTTTTCTCCATAGTGTTTATGAAGCAATTCAGATAATTCCCTCAAGCTGAAAACCAAAGTTTCATTGTCCATTTCTTTTTCTAACAAACCAGAAAACAATTCTTTATCTTTTGACGTAAGTCTGCTGCTCTCCAGCAAAAATTGCAGCCGTCTTGCTTCCTCATTGATGACTTTTACTATCAAATTCCGGGCAGTCTGGTAATCCTTCTCCTCAATCCCCTTTAAACTGATGGAGACAACCGGAAAGCGACCCATATAATTTTCACAAAGCATCGTTTCTTCCGCTATTTTCAATCCATCAAACAAAGCCTTATCACAGCCAATTTCAAAAAACGCTTTCAGCATGCTCATATTCAGAGATTTTCCAAAACGCCTTGGTCTTGTAAATAAATTTACTTTACTCCACTTATTCAGTAAATCTTTTATCATTTCTGTTTTATCTACATAGTAAAAATCTTCCGTAATAATTTCTTCAAAATTCTCTATACCGACTGGCAACTTCTTTTTCTCCATCCGAAACATACACGCCCTCCTTCCAAATAATCCCCCGCTCAATGTATTTTTCTATCTTAATCCGCACTTTTTCTTTCTTGTAATATGATACACATCTTTATCGCTTTCCTCAAGCATTTTATGATGAGATGTATTATTTTTTATAAGTTAATTGATTGTGTTCAGAGATTTTTTTCCTGGCATCATGTCGGCAAGCTTCTCGCCAAATGCAATGGGATGAAAGACAAAGGTGTTTCACCTGTTTCTCTGCTCCGCTACAAACTTAGCAACATTTTTGTCGGAAGAAGCATGTATATGCAGCAACGAACTGGCTCCGTTTTAGAAATGGCAGACATTACTTTTAGCAGATTACTAGGCATCCTGATGGATGCCTTAATGGCAAGTCTTCAGGAAATCTTAAAGCTCAGCGATGAGCAATTGATAGCACTTATTTATCTTTATCACAGAAATATTTATGTATGTACACGGAAATCGTTTTCTCAATAAGAAGTCAAAAAAAGAAAGATTTATGCGTGCATTAGCAAAACATCTTCCACTTTCTTTTTTATTTTCTTCCATTTTCCACATTAAAAATTCACAAGTTTTTCCCTCATATCTGTATATTTTATAACTCAGCTCCCACCACATATAATTATATTGTCATCGCCATATTTCCATGGTATTATTATCACATAATCTGGGGCAGTAATTATACTGGAACAGCTAGCGCTTCCCTAGAACTTCCGGAAGGCAGTACGGAGGTGCCTCCGGATGAAATTACCGTGCGCAGTGAAATTACCTGGAACGGTATAACTTTTCCGGTAACCAGCCTGCGGTCCGATACGACTGATGATATCGGAGAGCTGACCAGAAGAAAAGGCCGTCTGTCCGGATACAACAAAGAGCATCTGCGAAAGATCACAATAGAGTCAGGTGTACAAGACATCATCCTCAGCCTTTCTCATTATAAAGCACTAGAGGAAATCGTAATTGAGAATCCATCAGAATCTATTTACGCCCACTTTAGTATCTGGGACTGTCCGAAATTAAAGGATATCTATGTTCCTTCCAACGTGGACTCTGTTCCTCAGCTGCGTGACTGTCCGAATGCCTCTGTGATCTATGCGCCGGACCATCCGAAATATAAGATTATCGATGGCGACATTTACTCCAGAAACGAAAAGACACTGTATGATGTCCCGTCCACTACGAAAAAATATGTCGTGAAAGACGGAGTGGAACGTATCGCTTTTGGAGCATTCGCAGGCAACAGCAATATTAAAAAAATTATCATTCCGGATTCTGTCAGAAAAATCGAACGTAAGGCTTTTTATAATATGACGAATCTGAAAAAAGTAAAATTTGGTAATTCTGTAAAGAAAATATATGGAGGTTCTTTCAGACGCTGCAACAATCTGAAAGTTCTTGTTCTTCCAAAAAATATCCGGCAAGTCACAGATGGTTTTGGCGGAAAGCGGTTCTGTAAACTAAAAAAGCTTTATATCAACTCTCCGAAGTTAAACAAAGCCAACTTTACCGGCATCCCGAAAACATGCACCATCTACGTAAAAAATGCCTCTGTAAAGAAAATGATACAGAAGCAGAGTAACTTTAAGGGCAAAATTATTATTCAATAATACTCCGATTTTTTTCATGCGGATAGCGTTCCCATGGATAAATTCTCCGGACAGTTTTTCCTGAACCGATTCTTTTTTATCGCCGGTCATTACGACCGGCGATTTCTGTTCCATGCAGCCTCTCCGGCAACGCTTCCGCTGGAGAAAGCCCACTGGAGATTGTAACCGCCGCAGGTTCCATCCACATCCAATACCTCTCCGGCAAAAAACAATCCGGGGCAGATGCGGGACTCAAGATTCTCAGTCACCTCGGTCATGTCAACGCCTCCCCGGGTAACCTGCGCCTTTTCGTATCCCATATAACCGGATATGCGCAGAGAGAACCCTTTGATC
>PPYE01584913.1_pt1 | contig 43884 bp, 36 predicted proteins | sample 1559881 | NCBI WGS metagenome assembly PPYE01 (sample SAMN08240022, study PRJNA423297) | Human gut metagenome, whole genome shotgun sequencing project.
CCGTTCGTTTGTTACTAATGAATGTAAAAGAATTTTCGATTCATGTGTTTCACTGTTCAGTTATCAAGGTTCCTGTCAGTTTTTGACAGCTTTGATATTTTATCATATCGTTTCGAGCTTGTCAAGAACTTTTTTCATTTTTTATAGAAGTTTTTTTCTTCTGTCGGACGTTGTCGTTTTTGCGACAGCCATATCAGATTATCACATCTTTTCTGACTTGTCAACAACTTTTTAACTTTTTTCAAAATATTCGGAAGTTTAATTTCCAATATTTTAAAACTCAGTTACCAGTTGTTTCCATATCGCTCTTGCAGCAACTTGCTCATCTTATCACAGGTTCCGCTGTTTGTCAACAACTTTTTTCATAATTTTCATTTCTTTCTCACTTTAAAAAGTAAAAAAGAAAACGGAGAAGGAGGGATTTGAACCCTCGCACGGCGCAAACCGTCTACACCCTTAGCAGGGGCGCCTCTTCAGCCACTTGAGTACTTCTCCAACGCCTGAATAATTGTTCTTTTATTCAATTGTACTCATTTACGTGAGCAAGAGTTATTATAACCAATCAAATGACATTTGTCAATCACTTTTTTTCATTTTTTTCAATAACTTTTTCAATTCTGTTTTTTACTTCCGCAGCAAGCTCCACGGATTTCATATTTTTGTACTCTTCATAGCAGATCGGCTCCAGAAAATGCACCTGTACCGTCACCTTTTCTATGGATTTCGTATCAAATGGCTTATAGGCATCAATCAGAGCCACCGGTACAACGGGACACTGTGCCTTCATTGCGCTTTTAAAGCTTCCTCCCTTGAACTCGTGTACATGATTGGGCTCCTTTGTCCTGGTGCCTTCCGCAAAAATCAGATAGTTCCTGCCCTCTTTCACCTCTTTTGTCACCTGTATAATGACTTTCATAGCCTGCTTAACATCATCTCTGTCAATGGCATATGCCTTCATACAGGCAAATACCTGCTTTAAGAACGGTATATTCTGAATCTCCTTTTTCATGACAACAGAAAAAGGTCTGGGACATGCTGCCATGATGGAAAGAACATCAAACAGACCTTGATGATTTGGAAAGAACATAAATCCGTTTTCCTCAGGAATATTTTCCTGTCCATGCACATCAATGGTAACTCTTCCGCCCTTAATGGCGCGGCTGTCTATAAAACGCAGTACCTTATAACGTTCTTCCTCTGTATATTTGTCTACATGACTGGCATAGTAGCAAAGTTTGAACCACATATAAGGTACCAGAAGGATATTATATGCGGCCATCAGTAATATTCTTTTCATAACATGAATTCCTCCGGCATGTTACTGCCTTCCCAATTATTTTGCCATCTCTTTTTTCAGATTTTCCTCAAAGTTGGGATTTTTCCTTACGAATTTCTTATAATCCTTCTCGTAGGTCTTATACTCTTCCGTCTTCATAAACTTTGCAAATTCCTCGCTGGAGATCTGACTCATCTCATCTGTGACATCCTTTGCCGGCACTACATGAAACTTTTTGTCTTTCTCCTTCACAAAGTACATGGACATAGAAGGGATTTCCAGAGCTTCTGACTTTTTGTCATCCTTATCCTTTTTCACCAGATTGTAAATAGCATAAACCAGGTCATAACCATTAAAATTCCCCAGGGATTCACATTTAGTGAAGTCCACCTCTGATGCTCCGTAGGCCTTAAACTGTTTCATATTATATTTTATTTCCTGCGTGATCTCATCCGCGCATTTTTTGTCAGGGTCCAGGCCGAGGCATTTTTTTGCTGCCTCGGTGTCCCCTTTCTGATATGCATTTACAATAGATTTCGTAACGCTTTCCGGTGATTTCGTGCTTACCTTAACGCCGCATCCGCTCAAAGAAAACATAAGCACTATCACCAGAATGCAACATAGAAGCCCTTTTAATCTACGCATTTTACTCTCCTTGGTTCTCTTCTGTCTGGGAATCTGCCTCTGCGGACTCCACGCTTTCACTTTCTTCCTTTTCTCTCACCTTTGCAATGCTGGCAACCGTCACTCCCTCGTTCAGGTCCATAAGCTTCACTCCGGATGTAATTCGTCCCAGAATAGAAATTGTACTGCACTCCAGACGGATCACAATTCCCTCTGTGGTTATCAAAAGAATATCATTTTCCTCATTGACTGCTTTTACTCCGATCACATTACCTGTCTTCTCTGTGATCTTATAGCATTTTACACCTTTTCCGCCTCTGTTCTGGCAGGTAAATTCGCCTACAGAGGTTCTCTTGCCCATACCATGCTCAGAGACGATCAGCAGATAATCCCCCTGGCAGTTGAGCTGCATGCCAATGACCTCATCCTCCTCAAGCAGATTGATACCGCGCACACCCATGGATACACGTCCGGTACTTCTTACATCTGTCTCGTGGAAACGAATACACTGGCCGAATTTTGTTATAAGAATAATATCCTTCTTGTTGTCCGTAAATTTTACTTCAATCAGCTCATCGTCCTCGCGGAGGGCAATAGCCGCAAGACCTGTCTTACGCACATTACTGTAATCTTCAATAGGCGTTTTCTTTACAAGGCCGTTTTTCGTTGCCATAAACAGATAATTTCCCTGTTTAAATTCATTAATGGGAATTACCGCTGAAATCTTTTCCTCCGGCTGCAGGGAAAGCAGGTTGATAATGGCAGTACCCCTGGCTGTCCTGCTGGCTTCCGGAATCTCATATGCTTTCATACGGTAAACACGCCCCATGTTGGTAAAGAACATGAGGAAATGGTGGGTAGTTGTCATCAAAAGCTCCTCAATGTAGTCGTCATCAATGGTGCTCATGCCCTTGATTCCCTTACCGCCTCTGTTCTGGCTGCGGAAATTATCAACAGTCATTCGCTTGATATAGCCTAATTTTGTCATGGCAATGACTGTGTTTTCCTTTGGAATCAGATCTTCCATGGAAATATCAAATTCATCGTATCCGATCGAGGTCCTTCTGTCATCCCCGTATTTATCTGATATGCCCAGAATCTCCTCACGGATCACACGGAGCAGAAGGTTTCTGTCCGCAAGAATAGCCTTTAACTCCCGGATCTTTTTAACCAGCTCATTATACTCGCCCTGAAGACGGTCTCTTTCCAGACCTGTCAGTGCACGCAGCCTCATGTCCACAATCGCCTGGGCCTGGGCATCTGAGAAGCCGAATGCCTCCATAAGGGAATCCTTTGCCTCCTGTGTGGTCTTGGACGCACGAATGATACGGATAACCTCGTCAATATGTTCCAGGGCTTTTAACAGACCCTCCAAGATATGGGCACGTTCCTGTGCTTTGTTCAGGTCATACTGTGTCCTTCTGGTCACAACCTCTTCCTGGTGGAGCAGATAATGCTTAAGCATTTCCAGAAGGTTCATGACCTTAGGCTCATTGTTCACCAGTGCCAGCATGATAACGCCGAAGGTATCCTGAAGCTGTGTGTGCTTGTAAAGCTGGTTCAGGATCACATTGGCATTGGCATCCCTTCTCAGCTCAATACAGATACGCATGCCTTCCCTGTTGGAATGGTCGTTAATGGCCGTAATTCCGTCTATTTTCTTGTCCCTTACAAGTTCTGCCATCTTCTCGATCAAACGCGCTTTATTGACCATATAAGGCAGTTCTGTGACGATGATCTGGCTCTTGCCGTTAGGCAGTGTCTCAATATCTGTGACAGCCCGCACTTTGACCTTTCCGCGGCCTGTGCGGTAAGCCTCCTCGATTCCCCTTGTACCCAGGATCATGGCTCCGGTTGGGAAATCAGGACCTTTTATAATGGACAGGATCTCCTCCAGCTCGGTTTCCCTGTCTTCTTCAATGATATTGTCAATGATTCTTACAACAGCAGAAATAACCTCCCTCAGATTGTGGGGCGGTATATTGGTAGCCATACCAACGGCAATACCTGATGTACCGTTCACCAGAAGATTAGGATATCTGGACGGCAGGACCAGGGGCTCTTTCTCTGTCTCGTCAAAGTTTGGAGCAAAATCAACTGTGTTTTTATTGATGTCCGCCAGCATTTCCATGGAAATCTTGCTCAGGCGGGCCTCTGTATACCTCATGGCAGCGGCACCGTCACCATCCACAGAACCAAAGTTTCCGTGGCCGTCTACCAGAGGATATCTGGTGGACCAGTCCTGTGCCATGTTGACCAGTGCCCCGTAAATGGAGCTGTCACCGTGGGGATGGTATTTACCCATAGTATCACCCACGATACGGGCACATTTTCTGTGTGGTTTGTCCGGACCGTTGTTCAATTCTATCATGGAGTACAGAATTCTTCTCTGTACCGGCTTCAGACCGTCCCTTACATCAGGCAGTGCCCTGGATGCAATAACACTCATGGCATACTCAATGTAGGACTCTTCCATCTTTTTCTGTAAGTCCACTTCCTGGACTTTATCAAAAATATTATCTTCCATTTAGCTTCTCCTTAACTCCGCTTCCGTCGTCCGTTCCCTCATTCTGCAGCAAAACAGATCATCGCTGTCTGCCTGGCTGACCCATGAAATCAAATATCGAGATTCTTAACATGTTTTGCATTCTCTTCTATGAATTCACGCCTGGGCTCAACTTTGTCTCCCATAAGTGTGGTGAATGTCAGATCTATTTCAGATGACGCCTCATCGTCCATGGTGACTCTTAAAAGAATCCTGCGTTCCGGATCCATGGTGGTCTCCCAGAGCTGTTCTGCGTCCATCTCTCCCAGACCTTTGTAACGCTGGATCCTGTTGTTGCCGTCACGTCCGATCTCATTCAGTATCTCATCCTGTTCCTTCTCGGAATAGGCATAGAAAACTTTTTTATTCTTCTCAATTTTAAACAGCGGCGGTTTTGCCAGGTATACATGTCCCTGTTTTATAAGTTCCGGCATAAAACGGTATAAAAACGTTAAGAGAAGGGTGGCAATATGGGCACCATCCACATCGGCATCGGTCATAATGATGATCTTGTTGTAACGAAGCTTACTGATATCAAAATCTTCGTGAATACCGGTTCCGAAAGCAGTGATCATGGCTTTAATCTCGGCATTCGCGTATATTTTATCAAGTCTTGCCTTCTCCACATTCAGGATTTTACCTCTCAGCGGAAGGATCGCCTGTGTTGCACGGCTTCTGGCGGTCTTGGCGGAACCACCGGCGGAATCTCCCTCTACAATGTAAATCTCACATTTAGAAGGATCTTTGTCCATACAGTCAGCCAGTTTGCCCGGAAGGGACATTCCCTCGAGCGCAGACTTTCTCCTTGTCAGTTCTCTGGCTTTTCTGGCAGCATCTCTTGCACGCTGGGAAAGCACGGATTTCTCAATGATCGTCTTGGCAACAGCAGGATTCTGCTCCAGGAAAATTTCAAGCTGGCCGCTCACAACATTGTCCACTGCTCCCCTGGCCTCACTGTTGCCCAATTTCTGTTTTGTCTGCCCCTCAAACTGCGGGTCCTCTATCTTAACACTGATAATGGCTGTCAGACCTTCACGGATATCCTCTCCTGAAAGATTTGACTCACTCTCTTTTAAGATTTTATTCTTTCTTGCATATTCATTAAAGGTCTTGGTGAGGGCATTTCTAAATCCCACAATATGGGTTCCACCCTCAGGCGTTGTGATATTGTTTACGAAACCATAAGTATTTTCTGTATAGGAATCGTTGTGCTGCATGGCAGCTTCCACCACCACGCCGTCCTTTGTCCCCTCAAAGTAAAGAATATCTTCATAGAGTGCGGAATTACTTCTGTTCAGGTACTGCACGAACTCCTTGATACCGCCCTCATAGTGGAAAATGACTTCCTTTGGTTCCTCATCTCTCTTGTCCACAGCAATGATCTTCAGTCCTTTTGTCAGGAAGGCCATTTCACGGAACCGGTGTTTAAGCGTACTGAAGTCAAACACAGTCTCTTCAAATATTTCGGGGTCAGGAAGGAAGGTCACCATGGTTCCCCTCTTATCCGGATCACAGTCACCGATCACTTTTAATTTATAAATAGTTTTTCCACGCTCATAGCGCTGACGGTATACTTTTCCTTCATGAAAAATGGTGACCTCCAGCCATGTGGAGAGGGCATTTACAACAGATGCGCCAACACCGTGAAGACCGCCGGATACCTTATATCCCCCGCCGCCGAATTTACCGCCGGCATGCAGAATCGTAAAAACAACCTCAACCGCCGGAATGCCGGCTTTGTGGTTAATTCCTACCGGAATACCGCGGCCATTGTCTATAACCGTGATAGAATTATCCTCGTTAATAGATACTTCTATGGTATCGCAATAACCGGCCAGCGCTTCATCTACCGCATTATCTACAATCTCATACACCAGATGGTGCAGACCTCTGACGGAGGTACTGCCGATATACATACCAGGCCTTTTTCTTACAGCCTCCAGTCCCTCAAGTATCTGAATCTGATCTGCTCCATACTCTGTTTTAATCTCTGTGCTCATGCATTTCCTCCTGTTTACCGGCAATGCTCACCGGTTTTCCACTGGTCGTATCAGGGGGCAACTGTCCCCTCCACCACTTTAAACAATTTATTGATTTCAAATCTTTTATTGACAAAATCATCCAAACCTGTACAGGTTATCATAGTCTGCACATTCCGGATACTGTCCAGCAGGTAATTCTGCCTGCCTGCATCCAGCTCTGACAGAACATCATCCAGAAGAAGGATCGGAACATCCTTTATCTTCTTCTCCACCAGATAGATTTCTGATAATTTCAGGGATAGGGCGGCTGTGCGCTGCTGTCCCTGCGAACCAAACTTACGGATATCAATGTCATTTATTCTAACACATAAATCATCCCTGTGTGGTCCGGATGAAGTATTTCTGAATTTAAAATCTTTTTCCCGGTTTTTCCCCAGCTGTTCGCAGAACTCACCGCTCTTTACATTCGGCTCATAAACCAGTTCAATCTTTTCTTTTCCGCCTGTTATGCTGCTATGTATCCCTCCGATAATATTGTTTATATCACGGATAAACTCATGACGGCTTTCAATGATGGATCTTCCGTAACGTACCAGCTGTTCATCCCACACATCCAGAGTGGCCGCCAGACCGCTTTGAAATCCAATGTCCTTCAGCAGCTTGTTCCTCTGATTCAGAACATGGTTATAACTGGATAAATCAGATAAATACACCTTATTAAGTTGACATAACTCGGAATCAATAAATCTTCTTCTCTCACCGGGACCGTTCTTGATAATATTCAGATCCTCGGGTGAGAAAAATACAATGTTGACAATTCCGAACAGCTCACTGGCCCTTCGGATGGGTATACCGTCAATGGCTATGCCTTTGGCTTTATTCTTTTTCAGGTGCATATCTATTTTATGGGATATGCCGTCCTTGTTCACAAACATTCTGATATGGGATTCATCCTGTTCAAACCGGATCATCTCCCTGTCCTTGCTGCCTCGGTGTGATTTCGTGGTACCGCACAGGTATACAGCTTCCAGAATATTCGTCTTGCCCTGGGCGTTGTCTCCATAGAGAATATTCGTTCCCCTGTCAAACTGCAGGGACAAAAGATTGTAATTCCTGTAATTTTTCAGTTCTATAGACTCAATATACATGTAAACACCTGTTGTTGGGATTATAGGATTAGTAAAATTATTTTACTATCTTGATTTCCTGTCCATCATAAGTTACCAAATCCCCGTCGTAAAGTTTACGTCCTCTTCTGGTATCGGTCTCACCATTGACTTTTACGAGGCCGTCCTGAATGACATATTTGGCTTCAACCCCGTCTTCCACAAGATTTGCGGCTTTCAGGGCCTGGCCTAACTTAATAAATTCATCTTTTAATTTGATTATTTCCATTTTTCTCTCCTAACGGCTTTCAAACCCGTTTTTATCTGTTGACAGCGTTAAAGTTTACAGGAAGGATCAGATAAATATACTGCTCCTCGTCATCCCTGATAAAGCAGGGTGCCTTCGGATTCATAAGATAAATGCTGACTTCCTCGTCATCAATGACTTTCAGCGCATCTATCAAAAACTTGGGATTGAAACCGATGAGAATATCTTTTCCCTCTTTTTCAATATCAATGTCTTCTTTCATGGAACCGATCTGGGAATCAATGCGCAGCTCCATGGAATCCTCCTCAATGTGGATGATAATTGGTTTTTTATCTCCTTCTTTTACAAGAAGGGTTGCCCTGTCGATACAATCCAGAAATTCTCTTTTATTAATTTTAACTTTTGTCTCATAATCACTGGACAGCATCTGGTCAATCTTAAAGTAATCTCCCTCGATCAGACGGGATACGACCTTGGTATTATCAAATTCAAACAAGATATGGTTCTCTGCGAGATAGATATCCACAATATCTTCCATTTCACCGGATAAAATCTTACTGATCTCGTTCAATGTCTTACCGGGAACCACTACTTTTTTATCTGCGCACTCTTCCTTCAAGGCAATTTTTCTGATGGAGATCCGGTGTCCGTCAAGAGAAACAACTCTCAGCATATTGTTTTCAATCTGGAAAAGTTCACCTGTCATCAGTTTATTGTTCTCATTGGCTGCTATGGAGAAAATAGTCCGTCTGATAATTTCTTTTAAAGTAAACTGCGAAATCCGTACACAGTCATTTTTTTCTATAAACGGAAGATAAGAAAAATCTTCTCCTGATTTTCCCGGAATATTAAACTTGGCTTTTTCACAGGTGATCAGTGTGTTCAGTTTTTCATCTGTTGTAATGGTAACATTATTATCCGGGAGTTTTCTGACTATCTCGGAAAAAATCTTGGCATCCAGTGCGACGATGCCTTTTTCTTCTATAGTACCGTCAACGATTGTTTCGATTCCCAGTTCCATATCATTGGATGTGAATTTTATCTCGTTTGCTGATGCGTCAATGAGAATACATTCCAGAATGGGCATGGTTGTTTTTCCCGGTACGGCTTTCATGGCAATATTTACACTTTTTAATAGTTCTGATTTTGGACAAATTAATTTCATGATGTGTATAACTTCCTTTCTGTGCAAAAGAGACTTTATCTATAAAATAATTAAAAGAAATCCGCAGTCGTAGCCTTAGGGGATGTGAATTTGTGAATAACCCTCGAAACCCGCATAAACTGCGGCTTTCACCGTATGGATAACTTTGTGGGTTAAAGTTGAAGTTCAAGTGAATAAGCTGTTGATAAAGGAGGCGCCCAAAACCGGGGTTCACGTTATCAACACTTATCCACATGAAAGTCACTGCTTATTCACCTAAGGTTGTGGATAGTGTATACCTTAAAGTTTACTTGGCGGGATTTATCTTTTTCTTCAATATATCTATGATTTCTCTGGTGGTGTCGTTTTCCTCCACTTCCCGCTCTATTTTATTTATGCCGCTCATGATGGTCGTATGGTCACGTCCGCCCAGGCTGTCACCGATGATCTTCAGCGTAGTCTCTGTCATGTGGCGGCACAGGTACATGACAATCTGTCTTGGATATGCTATTTTTGAACTCCTTTTGTTTCCGGTCAGGTCTGAAGGAGTGAGATCAAAGTGTTCTGCTACTATATTAATAATGAGTTCCGGTGTTATAGTTCTCTTCTGGTTTGGGGATATGATATCTTTCAATACTTTTTCTGCCAGAGCCAGATTGATCTCCCGGTTCTCCAGATTTGCATATGCCATGATCTTGTTCAGAGAACCTTCAAGTTCACGGATATTTGACTTTACATTCTGTGCGATATACTCGATGACCTGGTCGTCAATCTGGTATCCGTCCAGCTCCTCCTTCTTTCGGAGGATAGCCATTCGGGTTTCAAAATCAGGTGAGGAGATATCCACGATCAATCCCCACTCAAACCTGGAACGAAGCCGATCCTCCAGAATTTCCATATCTTTCGGAGGCTTATCTGAGGAGATGATAATTTGCTTTTTGGCTCCGTGCAGGGCGTTGAAAGTGTGGAAAAATTCTTCCTGGGTGGATTCCTTTCCTATAATAAACTGTATATCATCGATCAGCAGTACATCTATGTTCCGGTATTTTTCCCGAAACTTGGACATAGTTGAATTATTGCCGTTACGGATGGATTCAATCAGTTCATTGGTAAAATATTCACTGGTCACATACAAAACCTTGGACTGCGGTCTCTTCTGCAGCACAAAATGTGCGATGGAGTGCATCAGATGGGTCTTTCCAAGTCCAACACCTCCATATATAAAGAGGGGATTGTACACTTCTCCCGGGGATTCTGCAACGGCGACGGAAGCTGCGTGTGCCAGTTTGTTATTGCTTCCGACTACAAACGTGTCAAAAGTGTATTTTGGATTTAAGTTGGCTTTTTCAATACTTTCATTTACTGCAGCGGAAGATACGGGGGTATCCGCCGTTTCCGGCGGCACGTCATCCGGTAAGATCAAAGCAATTTCATAGTCTTCTCCCACGGTCTCTGTAATTGCCACTTTTAATGGAAGAAGATATTTGTTGGCAATATAGTTAATACCGATCTGCCCTGTGGGGACAATGATGGTTACGGTGTCCCCCTCCACTTTGTGGACTGTCAGGGATTTCAGCCAGGTATTAAAAGAGACATCAGATAACTGATGCTCCGTTTTTATCATATTTAATATGTCTGTCCATTTTTCCTGTATTAAATGCATTTTGAATTCTCCCGATATGAAATAATTATTTCAATCCACATTTTGAGTTAAAAAGTCAACTCAAAATGAAATCTTCCTCTTTGTACAAGCACACAACAATAGAAAGTACGCGTCTGCGGACTTTCTATTACAAAAAACGTATTATTATCTATATATTATAATAAAATAGAATTTTTAGCAATGAAAAAATATTTCTAAACAGAAATCCACAAGGTTATGTTAATAATGTGGATAAAACCGTGTGGAAAATGAGGATTGTAAAGTTAAAAACATTGTGGAAAAAGAGAGATGTGAGAAATGTGTATAACTTTATTTACATCTTCCACATGGCGAAAATATGGATAAATCAAGGCTTTTTTGTCGAAAAGGGCAAAAAAGTGTGGGGAAAACGAAAAAGTTATCCACAAGTTATCCACAATTTGTGGATAACGTTACGTAAACCGGAAATGTGTGAATAACTGTGGGGATAATCATTTCAGGGATATCGTCCAGGGAATACTTTCCACAGTTCAGTATTTTGGAATGTGGAAAACGTGTGAATACACGGATTTCTGCCTATTTTCGTGATAAATATATTTGAATAAAAAATAAAATATATCTTGACGAATCAGGGGTTTACGAATATAATTGAAATGATGTTTTCTATCATGCATAATCATAGGAATACTATCTGAAACAATAGATAGATATTTGGTTTAAAGGAGGTGCCTGGAATATGAAAATGACATTTCAGCCAAAAAAGAGAAGCAGATCCAAAGTTCATGGATTCAGAGCAAGAATGAGCAGTAAGGCCGGAAGAAAAGTTTTAGCTGCAAGAAGATTAAAAGGAAGAAAAAGATTATCAGCTTAAGACCGCAGATATGTGGTCTTTTCTTCTCTTCTTTTCATTAAAGGATGGTTTATGAAGTATTCGGAATCGTTAAAGAAAAACAGAGATTTTCAACTGGTTTATAAAAAGGGAACATCATTTGCAAATCGTTACTTAGTTATGTATGTGTTAAAAAACCAGTTGGACAGAAACAGAATTGGTATATCCGTAAGTAAAAAGGTAGGCAACAGTGTTGTGAGACATCATTTGACCAGGCTTCTCAGAGAAAGCTACCGATTAAACGAAGAAAAATTCAGGTGCGGATATGATATTGTTGTAGTAGTCAGGGTAAATGGAAAGGATCAGGGATTCCATTCCATGGAGAGTGCGCTTTTGCACTTAGGTAAGTTAACAAAGACCATAAGAAGTGAAGAGAATGAAGACAGTATTGATTAAGATGATTCGGCTTTATCAGAAATATTTATCCCCGTTAAAGAGAACCCGTTGTCCCTATATACCCACGTGTTCTCAGTATGGATTAGAAGCAATTGAGAAGTATGGTGCAGTAAAAGGTAGTTTATTGGCTTGCTGGAGAATATTAAGGTGTAATCCATTTTCAAAAGGCGGATACGATCCGGTACCATAATTGTTGTTTTATCTTGTTAGGAGATAATTATGCACCGCCGTTTTCTTAAAAGGCGGAATGCTTGAGAGATGAAGGTGACAAACCGGCTATAAGGAGGAAAATATTTTGGTTGCGTTGCTAACAAAGAGTACAATGCCGATTGTAAAATGGGTCGCTGAAGTAATGGGCTGGCTGATGAACGGCATTTACAGTATCGGGGTCACAAACCTGGGCCTCTGTATTATTTTATTCACGATTATTATTTATATGTTCATGACGCCTCTGCAGATCAAACAGCAGAAGTTCTCTAAGATGAATGCAGTCATGTCCCCGGAATTACAGAAAATAAACAAGAAATATAAAGGCAAAAAAGACCAGAACTCACAGATGAAGATGCAGGAAGAGACCATGGCCGTATATGAAAAGTACGGCGTATCTCCTACAGGAAGCTGTCTGCAGATGGTCATTCAGATGCCTATCTTCTTCGCTCTGTACCAGGTTATCATCAAGATGCCGGGATACATCGGAGGAATTAAGCACATGTTCGATTCCGCAGTTGTTAAAATCACAAATGTTGACGGATATGTGGGAATTATCACGGAATTTATTAAAGAGCATGGTATCAGAAGTTATAGCTGGCCCACAAATGGCAAGGGTGTAAATGATAGCCATGTCATTGACTTTTTATACAGTCTGTCCCCCTCCCAGTGGGCAGATCTTGGTGATGTGGACAAGTTCAGCGGTTTTGCGCAGACCTTGAGTGATACTGCGAGTAAGATTCATCCCATGCAGAATTTCCTGGGACTGAACATTGCGGATACACCGCTTTCCCTGATCAAGACAGGATGGAGTGAGCACACGTATCTTCTGATTGTTGCTGCGATCATGATTCCGCTGTTGTCCTGGCTGACCCAGATGCTGAACTTAAAATTAATGCCCACAGCAGCAACAGATGACACTAACAGCCAGATGAATGCCACAATGAAGGGTATGAACACTTTCATGCCTCTGTTTTCCGCTTTTATCTGTTTCTCATTCCCTGTAGGTATTGGTATCTACTGGATCGCCGGTTCTGTGATCCGCTGTGTACAGCAGCTTGTCATCAACAGACATCTGGACAACATGAATATGGATGACTTTATTAAGAAGAACCAGGAAAAGATGGCTAAGAAGCGTGCAAAAGCAGGACTTCCGCCGCAGAAGATTACGCAGCAGGCTAAGATGAATGTAAGAAACATTGAGGAGCCGAAGAAGACAACCGCTGAGGACAGAAATGCTGCAGTTCAGAAATCTACCGAATATTACAAGAATGTGCAGAATGTAAAACCGGGAAGTTTAGCTTCAAAGGCAAACATGGTTGCTCAATTTGATCAGAAAAACAAATCTAAGAAGAAGTAGGGGTAAGGGGGAAGAAGTATGGAATTCAAAGAATTTTCTGCAAAAACTGTAGACGAAGCGATCACAAAAGCTTGTCTGGATTTTGAGACCTCCAGTGAAAATCTGGAGATTCAGGTTTTATTTGAAGGTAGTTCAGGATTTTTAGGATTCGGAGCCAAACCGGCCAGGATCAATGTTCGCAGAAAAGAAGTATCCTTACCAGAAGAACCAGTAATTGAAGAGGCTGTTCCGGTAAAAGAAGAGAGAAAAGAAACGAAAAAAGAGTTCAAGAGCGAGCCGAGAAGAGAGCCTAAGAGGGAGCCGAAAAAAGATGCCAGAAAGGCAGAGGCTTTCAAAGAGGATGTAAAACCGCAGCATGAAGAGCGGAAGGTCGTTGAGAGAACAGAGGAAGAGATCACAGCTGTCAAAGCAGACGCGGAGAAGTTCTTAAGCGGCTTGTTTAAAGCCATGGAGCTTGAAGTTGAGATCAAGATGGAATATAAGAGCGCGGAAGGCAACCTGGAAATTGAATTTTTAGGTGAGGACATGGGCATTCTTATAGGCAAGAGAGGACAAACTCTGGATTCTCTGCAGTATCTCACAAGCCTTGTTGTCAACAAGGGAAGACTGGGATATATCCGCGTGAAGCTGGATACTGAGGATTACAGAAACAGGAGAAAAGAGACTCTGGAAAATCTGGCAAAGAGCATTGCCTACAAAGTCAGAAAGACCAGAAAACCGGTTTCCCTGGAGCCGATGAATCCCTATGAGAGAAGAATCATCCACTCTGCATTACAGGGCAACCGCTACGTGGAGACTTACAGTGAGGGAAATGAACCTTACCGCCACGTGGTTGTAAAGCTGAAAAAATAATATATGTTAAGTATGATTATTCTAGGTGAAAGCGTGAATAATGGAGAATGAATTTCTCTGCGCTTTCGCCTGGAATTTTTTTGATTTTGACTATAAATTTACGTTACCTGTGTTAATGTTGAAATAGAATCAGAGGAGTTGAAGAAAATGGCAGATACCATTGCAGCAATCGCCACAGCTATGACGGCATCGGGAATCGGAATCATCCGTATGAGCGGTTCCGAAAGCCGCGGGATAGTCCGGAAGGTTTACCGTTCCAAAGGGGGCAGAAAGCAGATTGACAAGGAACCGTCACACACCATTCACTATGGGTTTATCTATGACGGGGAGGAAGAGATTGATGAGGTGCTGGTCATGCTCATGGACGGCCCCAGAAGCTATACCGGTGAGGATACGGTAGAGATTGACTGCCACGGCGGTGTTCTGGCCATGAAACGGGTGCTGGAGACCGTGATAAAATACGGCGCCCGCCCTGCAGAGCCGGGGGAATTTACAAAAAGGGCGTTCCTAAACGGAAGGATAGACCTGTCCCAGGCTGAAGCAGTGATTGATGTGATCAATGCCAAAAATGAATATGCGCTGAAAAGTTCTCTGAACCAGTTAAAGGGGTCTGTGCAGAAGGTGATCCGGGAGATCAGGGAGAGTATTATCTATCACATTGCCTATATTGAGTCAGCACTGGATGACCCGGAGCATATCAGTATAGACGGATACGGGGAGACCCTGGAAAGAGAAGTGGCTGTACAGAAATCCAGAATCGAGAGACTCCTGGAAACTGCCGGGGAAGGCAAGATGATGAAGGAGGGTATCAAGACCGTTATTGTGGGCAAACCAAATGCGGGAAAATCTTCACTTATGAACCTTCTTGTGGGAGAGGAGAGAGCCATTGTAACGGATATTGCGGGGACTACCAGGGATATTCTGGAGGAGACCATTGTCCTGCACGGCATTTCCCTCCGTATGATAGACACAGCCGGTATCAGGGATACAGAGGACCGTGTGGAACAGATTGGTGTTGGAAGAGCAAAAGAGTACGCAAAGGACGCGGACCTGATCCTTTACGTGGTGGATTCCTCCATCCCCCTGGATGAGAACGATGAGGAGATCATCTCCATGCTGGAAGATAAGAAGGCAGTCATTCTGCTGAACAAGACGGATCTGGATACAGTGGTCTCAGAGGAAAACCTGAGGATGCGGATGAACCATCCGGTGATACCTGTTTCCGCCAAGGAGGAGCAGGGGATCGATGTGCTGGAGCAGCAGATCAAGGATATGTTCTTTGTAGGCGAGCTGTCCTTTAATGATGAGGTATATATTACAAATATCCGCCATAAGACGGCTTTGGAGGACGCTGTGAAAAACCTGGAGCTGGTGGAAAACAGCATTGCCATGCAGATGCCTGAGGATTTCTTCTCCATTGACCTGATGAACGCATACGAGAGTCTGGGAACCATTATCGGGGAGTCCGTTGGGGAAGACCTGGTAAATGAGATATTTGCGAAGTTCTGCACAGGAAAATAAAAATACAGCAGTGTTATCCACAAAAATGATCATATTTTATCGAAAATGTGGATAACAGAGTTCAAATAGAAAAATCATGTGAATAGATATTCAGAAAGGAAGCCATTAGAATGAACAATCTGGTTGAGAATTACGATATCGCCATTGTGGGCGCCGGTCACGCCGGCTGTGAGGCTGCGCTTGCCTGTGCACGTCTGGGCCTTGAGACCATCATGTTCACAGTGAGCGTGGACAGTATTGCGCTGATGCCCTGCAATCCCAACATAGGCGGGAGTTCCAAGGGTCATCTGGTGAGAGAGATTGACGCCCTTGGCGGTGAGATGGGAAAAAATATTGACAAGACCTTTATCCAGTCAAAAATGCTCAATGTATCCAAGGGACCTGCCGTCCATTCCCTGCGCGCCCAGGCGGACAAGCAGGAGTACACCAGAAGTATGAGAATGGTACTTGAGAACACGGAACATCTCACCATCAAACAGGCCGAGGTGACAGAAATCCTGGCGCAGGAGCATAAGGCAGCAGGTGTAAAGACGTATTCAGGAGCCGTGTATCTGACAAAGGCTGTGGTGCTCTGTACCGGAACGTATCTGAAAGCCCGCTGCATCTACGGTGATGTAAGCAGTTATACAGGCCCGAACGGTCTGCAGGCTGCTAATTATCTGACGGAATCCCTGAAGAATCTGGGTGTGGAGATGTACCGGTTTAAGACAGGAACACCTGCCAGGATTGATAAGAGAAGTATTGACTTTTCCAAAATGGAAGAACAGTTCGGGGATGAGAGGGTGGTTCCCTTCTCCTTTTCGACCGATCCGGAAGATGTACAGATTGACCAGGCATCCTGCTGGCTTACTTATACCAATGAAAAGACGCATGAGATCATCAGGAACAACCTGGACCGCTCCCCTCTGTATTCCGGCATGATCGAGGGAACAGGGCCGAGATACTGCCCGTCTATTGAGGATAAAGTGGTAAAATTCGCGGATAAGAACAGGCATCAGGTATTCCTGGAGCCGGAAGGGCTGTATACCAATGAAATGTATGTGGGCGGCATGTCCAGCTCCCTGCCGGAGGATGTGCAGCATGAGATGTATCACTCCGTACCCGGACTTGAGAATGCAAAGATTGTAAGGAATGCCTATGCCATAGAATACGACTGCATCAATGCAAGGCAGCTTTATCCAACGCTTGAGTTCAAGGAGATAAAAGGGCTTTTCTCAGGCGGACAGTTTAACGGAAGTTCCGGTTATGAGGAGGCAGCAGCCCAGGGGCTTGTGGCAGGAATCAATGCGGCCATGGAGGTGCTGGGACGGGAAATGCTCATACTGGACCGGTCCGAATCCTACATCGGCGTTTTGATCGATGACCTGGTGACTAAGGAAAATCATGAACCTTACAGAATGATGACAAGCCGGGCGGAATACCGCCTGCTCCTCAGACAGGACAACGCGGACCTGCGCCTCAGGGAAAAGGGATATCAGGTGGGTCTGGTGAGTGAGGAGGAGTATCAGTATGTACTCTGGAAGAAGCAGAAGATAGAGGAGGAGGCAGCCCGTGTGGAGAACACCTTTGTAGGTGCTTCAAAGGAAGTGCAGGAACATCTGGAATCCTACGGAAGTACACTGCTGAAAAACGGCTCCTCTCTGGCAGAGCTGATCAGGCGTCCGGAACTTTCTTACAAAATTCTGGCGCCTCTGGATAAAAAAAGGCCGAAGCTTCCTGAGGATGTGGCAGAACAGGTAAACATCAACATCAAGTATGACGGTTATATCCGCAGGCAGTTAAAGCAGGTGGAACAGTTTAAGAAACTGGAGACAAAACGTCTGCCTGAGGACTTGGATTATGAGGAAATAAGCGGATTGAGGATAGAGGCAAAGCAGAAGTTAAAGGAATACAGGCCGGTATCCATTGGACAGGCGTCCAGGATCGCGGGCGTATCCCCGGCGGATATATCGGTACTGCTTGTATATATGGAATCTTACAGAAGAAACGGAATTCATAAGGAGGCGGATGCATGAGCGAAGTGACAAATCAGGAACAGAAGGCATACTGCCTGGATATACTGGAGAATGGCTGCGGGGAATTGGGGCTGACCTTAACAGAGGTACAGAAGCAGCAGTTTGTGCGCTACTACGAGATGCTGGTGGAATGGAACAAGGTCATGAATCTGACGGGAATTACGGAGTTCGAGGAAGTTTTGACCAAACATTTTGTGGACAGTCTCTCTATTGTAAAAGCCTTGGATATGGAGAATATAAAATCCTGCATTGATGTGGGAACCGGAGCGGGATTCCCTGGGATTCCCCTTAAAATTGTATTTCCCCACCTTCAGGTGACACTTCTGGATTCCCTGAATAAACGTCTTAAATTTTTGGATGCCGTCATAGAAGACCTGGGGCTTGAGGGCATCCACACCGTGCACGGACGTGCGGAGGACGGGGCCAGAAGGCCGGAGCTCAGGGAACAGTATGATCTCAGTGTTACCAGGGCAGTGGCAAGGCTATGTACCATCAGTGAGTATTGCATGCCTTATGTTAAGGAAGGCGGCTTCTTTGTAGCTTATAAGTCGGGCAGAGTGAAAGAGGAACTTATGGAGGGGAAGAAAGCAGTATCCGTACTGGGAGGAAAGCTGGAGAAGACAGAAGAATTCCTCCTTCCGGGGACAGATATGGAGCGTTCCCTTGCAGTGATTCAAAAGGCAAAGCCTACACCGAAGAAATATCCGCGCAAAGCGGGAACTCCGGCGAAGGAGCCTATTTTGTGAGGTGAGCAGAATGGAATTGAAAGAAAGCCTGAAAAAGAGAGTAGAACTGCTTAAGAAAGAAAATCCTGTTGCTGACAAGGTAAAGGACAGGATCATTGCACCTTCCATGTGAATACGGACAGCAGCGATGTTTAAAAGCGGCTGGCGGGGAATAGGGTTTGTTTCGTGCCCTGTCCTCCTGCCGAGCCTTCTAAGATCCACTGATGGGGTCTTCACAGAGGGAGGATAAAGAGCGGGATGTGGCAGCAGGAGGCTGGCTTTAGTTGTCAGGGAGTTGGTAAGGGGTGTTTTTTTAGGAAAATCTGGGCTTTGGTAATGGTTTCCCGGTCAAAAAACCAAAGATCAAAGTTCCAGAGTAGCTGCCGATTGGGTGAGGTTCACCGTATTTTTTCAGTTCTTGGCAGAGTCCGGTTTCGTGGAGTAATTTATCTGCTTTTTCTTTTATTGTCATATTTTTTCCTTTCTTTATTGTCAGGATTCAGATGTTGTGGGTGGTGAAGTAGGCACAGAAGCGCATGGCGTCGTCCAGGGTGTGGTGCCAGCCATATTTTTTCAGGTCAATGGTGTGCTCCGGTGTTACGGGGACGCCTTCTTTTTTCAGGAGGGATTCCTGAGTGTCGGGGAATGTAAAGGAGGCGGAACCTGAAAGATATCCTCTGTGGTTTACAACGCGGTGCGCAGGGATTTCCGGGGAAGTCAGTCTTTTGTTCAGAGCGTAGCCAACCTGGCGGGAATGAGTGGGCATGCCGCATAATAAGGCAATTTGGCCGTAGGTGGCAGCCCTGCCGCAGGGAATTTGTCTGCATACATATTCTACTCTTTTGTAAAAATCCATTTTGGTTCCTCTTCTGCAGTAAGTGATTGTTTTCTTGATCATACGATAATTTTTTTGAAAAGTCAATGCAGGCAGATGTGTGACAGCGAAAAAATAGTAAGCTGTGAGTTACTGTTAACACTCCACTGTCCCGCGAGGTGTTTTCAGGCCAAAGGCATGAAAATCCTGAGTCAGCCGGCGCGATATGGAGCAGAATACTCAATATCTGTGCATCGCGAAGCGTGTTGCTGAACACGGAGTGAACAGTAACAGCTGTGGTGAGTCTGTCGGATAATTGAAAAATTGTGCGAATGTTTGAAATTTAGAGTTCTGGATGAAAAAGGTCTGGTAATATTTCACAGAAAAATCACAGTCTTACCTAATTTTTATCACAATTAAAAAATAAAATTAGAAAGGTCAGATTATGGAAGCACAAGATTAAAGGAGGGAACATTTTGATTGAAGTAAGGAATCTTGTAAAAAAGTACGGAAATCATGTGGCAGTGGACCATCTGAATTTTACTGTGGAAAAAGGTAAAATTTACGGGTTTCTGGGGCCAAATGGCGCCGGAAAGTCCACTACTATGAACATGATCACAGGATATATTGCGTCCACAGAGGGAGATATCCTGATTGACGGACATAATATCCTGGAGGAGCCTGAGAAGGCTAAAAAATGTATCGGCTATCTGCCCGAGCTGCCGCCTTTGTATCAGGATATGACAGTGATGGAATATCTGAAATTTGTAGCAGAGCTGAAATCCATTCCAAAGGCAGAAATAGAAAAGAACATATCCGAAGTTATGTTAACTACTAAGCTGGAAGAAATGAAATACAGGCTGATCAAAAACCTGTCTAAAGGGTACAAGCAGAGAGTTGGCCTGGCACAGGCACTTTTGGGATATCCCGAAATTATCATTCTGGATGAACCTACAGTGGGGCTTGACCCAAAACAGATCATTGAGATCAGGGATTTGATCAAGAGTTTAGGTGAAAAACATACAGTTATCCTCAGCTCACATATCCTATCAGAGGTTAGTGCTGTATGTGATCATGTGCTCATTATTGACCATGGAAGACTGGTTGCCAGCGATTCGCCTGAAAATCTGAGTAAGGTTATGACAGGTGCAAATTCCCTTGAACTTACAGTAAAAGGACCGGAAGAGGAGATCAGAAAAGCGCTTGATATGGTGGACAATATAGAAGAACTTATCTATCATGAGTCCATGGTAAAAGACGCCTGTGACTTTACGGTCAAGATAGCCGGGGATCAGGACGTAAGGGAAAACATATTCTTTGCCCTGGCGGAAGCGAAATATCCTATCTTAAAGATGCAGTCAACGAATATGACATTAGAGGAAGTGTTCTTAAAGCTGACAGATAGCGGGGAGGAAAAAGAAGATGCTGGCGATATATAAGAAAGAAGTGAAGGGTTACCTTACATCCATGGTGGGTTATGTGTTTATGGCATTCATATTACTAATATTAGGTATTTATTTTACTGCATATAACCTGAACTATGCAACACCGGATTTCGGAGCAACTTTGAGTTCGGTTACATTTATATTTTTGATCATAACACCGGTACTGACAATGAGGATACTGGCAGAGGAGAAGAAAAATAAGACAGACCAGTTACTCTTTACTTCACCGGTGGCAGTTTGGAAAATTGTGCTTGGAAAATATCTGGGGATGGTCACGATCTATGTGATCCCTGTTATCATTGCTGCCTGCTATCCCCTTATTATGGGGAAATACGGTACGGTATCTTATCCTATGGCTTATACGGCTGTGATCGGCTTTTTCTTCCTGGGATGCGCCAACATAGCAGTGGGGTTATTTTTATCCTCTGTCACAGAGAGTCAGGTTATTGCAGCTGTTCTTACATTCGGCGTTCTTTTCTGCAGTTATGTGATGAACGGCATTGAGTCCTTCTTCTCCCAGACAGCAGTGAGTTCTATGCTGGCTTTTGTGGTGATTGGGATTATAATTGCGTTCATTGTTTATCAGATGACAAGAGATGCGATCCTTACAGGCGTTGTGGGAGTTATATTGGTGGGAGTTACTGTGGTCCTGTATTTTGTAAAGTCTTCTCTTTTTGAAGGCGCCATACAAAAAGTATTGGATTTACTGGCAATCGCAAATCATTTTGATAACTTTGTTGGCGGTATACTGGATGTGACAGGAATCGTATATATGCTTTCCGTAATATGCATTTTTGTATTTCTGACAATTCAATCCATACAAAAACGGCGTTGGAGCTGATTTTGGAGGTCGAAGAAAGGAGAAAATGCAGATATGAAAGAATCAAAAAGTAATATTAATAAGAAAAAAATTAATATTAAAGATATTATTAGTAATAATAAGGAAAACAGACGAAAAAACAGGAAAAATCTGAAACATGGAACATACAGTATGGGAGTAGTCGCGGTATTCGTGGCAATTCTGGTAGTAGTCAATCTGCTTATACAGGAGCTTCCGTCAAAATACAGAGAAATAGACTTAAGTACACAAAAGATGTACAGTATCGGAGATCAGACAAAAAAGCTTCTGAAGAATCTGGATAAAGATGTTACCTTATATTTTATAGCACAGAAAGGTTCTGAAAGCAGTGACATAGAAAAACTGCTGGAACGGTATGAGGAAAGCAGTGAACATGTAAAGGTAGAGCAGAAAGATCCTGCTGTTAATCCAAAGTTTACCTCACAGTATACGACAGAGGGAGTAAACAACAATAGTGTTATTGTAGTTTCCGGTGATAAAAGTAAAGTGGTTGATTATAACTCCATGTATGAGACCTCTGTGAATTACCAGACATATGCAAGCGAAGTGACCGGGTTTGACGGAGAGGGACAGCTTACAAGTGCGATCAACTATGTGACATCAGACAATATGCCTGTAATGTATACACTGGAAGGTCACGATGAGTCTTCTATGAGCGATTCACTGAAAGATATGATACAGAAGGCAAATATTGATATCCAATCCCTGAATCTTCTTACAATGGACGCTGTTCCGGAAGATGCGGACTGTCTGTTTATTTTTGCACCATCAAAGGATATTTCGGAGGATGAGGCAAAGAAGATTATTACTTACCTGGAAGACGGAGGAAAAGCACTGATTGTATCCAATTATACAGGAGAAGAGATGCCTAATTTTGCCTCTGTTTTGGAAAATTACGGCGTGAAAACCGTTGACGGCATTATTCTTGAGGCAGATACAAACCATTATATTTCTCAGAACCCGTCATACCTGCTTCCTAATATAGAAAGCAACGATATTACCTCAAATCTCTCTTCCCAAAGCCGTTATATCCTTATGCCTTTGGCTCAGGGAATTGAGACAACAGATAATTATAGGGATACTTTGACAATTCAGAATATACTAACCACATCTGACAGTTCTTATTCCAAAGTAAATGTGGAAAATATGCAGACAATGGAGAAAGAAAGTGGAGACATTGACGGTCCATTCCATGTAGGTGTGGCGATCAGTGAAGATCTGGAGGATGATAAACAGACGCAGATCGTATATTATTCATCTGAGACACTGTTTAATGACAATATGAATACAATGGTATCCGGTGCAAACTTTGAATTGATTTCCGCATCTGTCAACTGGATGTGCTCAAATGAAGATGGCAGTACAATATCAATATCCAGTAAAAGTCTGGATACGTCAACCCTGACAATACCTGCAGCAGACGCCAGCTTCTGGAGTATATTTGTTATGGCTGTAGTACCGGCATTTTTAGTGATTTTAGGTGGTGGAATCTGGATGAAGAGGAGAAAACAGTAAATGAAGAAGAAAAATACAGCACTTATTGCAGGCATTATCATATTAGCTTTGCTGCTGGTATTTTATTTTGTTCTTCACAACAGCAGCAAAGAGGACAGTCAGGATACTGAGAAAACATCAGAAACGGCATTCGAGACAACTGTAGAAGATATCAGTGAGGCGGTATTCAAATCAGGCGAAAATGAATATAAATTTACAAAAAGTGATGACATCTGGAAATACAACGGAGAAGAAAACTTTCCACTGGATCAATCAGCATTTGAAGAGATTATCAGTAAATTTGAAAAAATAGCTGCCGACAGAGTGTTAGAAAAACCGGATAATATCTCGGAATACGGTTTGGATAATCCAACTGTTACTGTAAGTTTAAAAGACAAGGATGGAAAGGAACAGACGCTGCAATTTGGAGATACAAATTCAGTTACAAGCAGCAGTTATATGACAGTGAACAAAAATAATGAAAAAGTTTATATGGTTTCCTCCACAATTGTCACTTCACTACAGTTTGATATTAATGATCTGGCAGAAAAAGAAACATTTCCAAGTATTACAGACATAACAGGCGTGATAATGGAAAGAAATGGACAGACATTTTCAGTTTTCAAAGACAGCAGTTCCAGTACAGGCTGGACTGTAACGGGATGGGATGGTACAAAGAAAGATGCGGGCAGTTCACAGGTATCTGAATTTACTAACCCCATAACAAGTTTATCCTGGAGCAGTTTTATAAGTCAAAATACAGAAGATTTGAGTCAGTATGGACTTGATAACCCGACAATAATTACGATAAATTATCAGGTTACTGAAACAAAATCTACTGATGAAACGAAAGATGACAGTGCAGATACTGCGGATGACAGTAATACTAACGACAATAAGAATAAGGATGCTGAAGCTGCGAGTGATACCACAGAAGATACAGAGGAAAAAGTAACTGTCGATAAACAGGAAGTTTTATTAATAGGTAATAAAACAGAAGATAACAGTTATTATGCTAAGCTTCAGAGTCAGTCAGGAGTTTATACTTTAAGCAGTTCTACTGTTGACAATCTCCTGAATGCAGAAGTAAATCAATTCCTCAGTACTTATGTATCCGATTATATTTTTGCCGATCTGGATAAAGTCACTATTGAGAAAGATGGAAATACCTATGAATTTACTAAGAAAACTGAGGAAAAACAGGTAGAGAGTGACAGTGATAAAGAAAATACAGAGGATACAGATACAGATACAGAAGAAGAGGAAACAACAACGGTTACTACCTATTATATGAATGGCAAAGAAATAGAACTGTCTGATTTCTCTGAGTTTTACAGTCTTATAAGCAGTATGGAATGCCAGGAACGGTTAGATACGGTTCCTGATATGGAAAATCCACCTGAAATGACAGTACATTTTTACAAGGAAAATGGTTTGGATGTAACTACTGAGTATTATGCGTATGATTCCAGCTTTTATCTGGTAAAAGACAGCAAAGGAAATGCATCATTAGTAAATAAAATGAAAGTAAAAGAACTGACAGGGGCTTTTAACGCCTTTTTAGAAAAACAGAATAAGGAATCATAAAAACAAAAGTATACTTTACAATTGAGTTTATCACACATGAGTAACTAACCTAAAAAGAGTTCTGCAGCATTTCCCGGCTGCAGGACTCTTTTTGTAAATGTTTCACGTGAAACATTTAATCAAGAAATATATTTAACTGTTCCATTAATTTATCGGGTGTCTCCATTTGCGGTAAGTGTTTGGCTCCTTTCAAACTAATTGCCTCAACAGCAGGATTACATTCTGTATACTGAGATATAATATCTTTGCTGTCCCTCTCTGCCTCACCTTCAATAATAAAAATACTCTGATCAATTGCCTTTAAAGCATGATTAATATTATTGTTTGTATACCGTCCTATTATGCTGGAAAGCAGATACCTTGAACTGCTCATCCCCTTATGGGCCGCTTCATAATAAGTATCCAGCCATTCGGCAGTCATGTTAAAAGGATTATACAAATACTGCTCCGTAAACAGCAGTTGAATATTACTCTGACATGTAATCATATTATAAACCAAAGTTCCAAAAACAGGTATTTCCAAAAGGAACTTATACAGTTTACTCTTTTTATCAGGTATCTTATTCAAAGCATTAAGCGCTGGTGGATTGATCATGACGATCTTACCAAACAAATCCGTTTCATTATGGCAGGCCATTAAAGCAAAAGAGCCTGAATAACCACTGGTGATAACATCCGTTCTCTCATGAATCACATTTTTAATAAAATCTGAAATAATCTGCACATATAAGTAGTTTGTATATGTGATTCTCTGCTTATCAGACCGTCCGCACCCCAGCAGATCAATGGTATAAACCGTATGGTTTTCAGCCAGTTTATCCACAATCTTATTCCACTCATAAGCTGAGCTATAAACCGTCAAATCATGCACCAACAAAACCGGCGTTCCCGTCCCAATCTTCTTATAATATATCTTCCCAAATCGCCAATTATAATAATTGTTAGCTGTAGACTTCAGCATTTCCTTCAACACAGCAGTCCCAAATATAAGCCGATTAATCACACAAATAATACCCGTTGCAATGGAAAAAAGTATACTTGCCGTAATTATTTTATGCCTGGATTTCTTCATAAAACCGTCCACCTCCTGAAAAAGAATATACTAATATTATAAAACATTAAAGTGAATTATACAAGTTAAAATAATTCACAGTCCATAATCAAATAGATAGTCATACGACATAACGGAAAATCTTATATTTACATAGAGTATACGTATTGCGGCATATAATAAACAATGTTATTATTAAAACTATAAATGAGCAAATATCAAATTTTGCACAAAATTACCCTGCCACCCCAAAAGCTTCCTCAAACGAGGCACCATTTTTGATGAGTCTGTACAGATTTGCGAACTGTTCCTGCTTACATAGAATTCACGGCCGCCAACGGTCACGAGGCTGACACCCGGATCTGTTTTTCGTAAATGAAGAGCAAACGTACAGGCTTTCTGACGGATTCCGCTTGGATAAAGGATACAATTGGTCTTTAGAGCTCCAATCGTATAACCCTTCCGTATGAAGCTGTCCATTATTTTGGATTTGCTCATTTATGGTTACTAATTTAATATATCACAAAACCTTTATTATGCATGATTTAACAAAGCTATATTAAACAAGTTACAAATGCTTCTATAAATGTTTCACGTGAAACATTACAAGTATAATATCGATACAGAGAAAACCAGGTTGAGAAGCAGGGGGAGGGCAGGTGTATGGGGAAAACGATGTCTAGTGGAGCGTTCGAGAAATCCACCTGTCCTCCCTCTGCTTATCAACCGTCCGCCCTGTACATTATTTTCCTATATACAATATAACCAATAAAATACCAATAAAAAAATGTTTCACGTGAAACATTCTTATGGAAATACTTCACAATTAATGCTATAATAAACACGTATATCATAATCCAAAAAAACACATCAAAAAACTTTTCCACACAGATGAAAAGAGGAGAGTATAATTGGGAAGAATTATAGCTATAGCAAACCAAAAAGGCGGCGTAGGCAAATCAACCACAGCCATTAATCTTTCCGCCTGCCTGGCAGAAATGAGCCAAAAAGTCCTCATTATAGATATCGACCCCCAGGGAAACACCACAAGCGGCGTAGGCGTAGAAAAAGAAAACTTAGACGCCACACTGTATGAACTGCTTCTCGGAGACTGCGATTTATCTGACTGCCTGATTGAAAACGTATTTGAAAACCTATCCATTATCCCGTCTAACGTCAACCTGGCCGGAGCCGAGATTGAACTGGTAGGAGTAGAAGACAGAGAATTTTTATTAAAGAATCATATTGACACCATAAAAGACAAATATGATTTCATCATTATGGATTGCCCTCCATCACTAAACATTTTGACGATCAATGCAATGACAACAGCAGATTCCGTTCTTGTACCCATTCAATGTGAATACTACGCATTGGAAGGACTGACACAGCTCATTCATACCATAGAATTAGTACAGGAACGTTTAAATCCTTCACTTGTTATTGAAGGTGTAGTGTTTACCATGTATGACGCCAGGACAAACCTTTCCCTGCAGGTTGTAGAGAATGTAAAGAGCAATCTGAATCAATCCATCTACAAAACCATTATACCGAGAAATGTCCGTCTTGCAGAGGCGCCGAGTTATGGTCTGCCCATTACACTATATGATAAAAAATCTGTAGGAGCAGAGAGTTATAAACTCCTGGCAGAGGAAGTATTACATAAGGGGGATGAAGAATGGCAGTAAGAAAAGGTGGACTTGGAAAAGGACTGGATTCCATGATTCCGGATACCAGTGCTAAGGTAAAAAAGAAAATCCCTGACCCAACACCTGCTGAGAATACAAAAGAAGTTGACATAAAAAATGAAAAATTCGTACAGATGATTAAAATGTCAATGATAGAACCAAACAGGGAACAGCCCAGAAAACAGTTTGGAGAGGATGCACTGCTGGAACTTGCAGAGTCCATTAAACAGTTTGGCATTCTGCAGCCGCTTCTGGTTCAGAAAAAGGGTGATTATTACGAAATCATCGCAGGTGAGCGGAGGTGGAGAGCCTCCAAACTGGCAGGTATCAAAGAAATCCCGGTTATCATAAAGGAATTCTCTGATCAGGAGGCAGTAGAGATTTCACTCATTGAGAATATCCAGAGAGAGGATCTGAACCCTATTGAGGAGGCCGTGGCATATAAACGGCTTATGGAAGAATTTCATTTGAAACAGGATGCCATTGCTGAGAGAGTATCGAAAAGCCGTACTGCCGTAACCAATTCCATGCGTCTCTTAAAGCTGGACGACCGTGTACAGCAGATGCTTATTGATGAGATGATCACAACAGGTCATGCCAGGGCACTTCTGGCAATAGAAGATCCTGAAATTCAGGTTATGGCAGCAACAAAGGTATTTGATGAAAAATTAAGTGTGAGAGAAACAGAAAAACTGGTAAAAGAGATTCTGAATCCCGCACCTGAGAAACAAGAAAAGCCGGTGGATGAAGCACAGAACCTGGTCTATCAGCAGTTGGAGGAAAAAATAAAACAGATTATTGGCTCTAAGGTGGCAATACACCGAAAGAATAATGATAAGGGGAAAATAGAAATTGAATATTACTCCAAGGATGAGCTGGAACGTATTATAGAACTACTGGAAACGATTAGATAAAATAAGGGAGTTGTGAACAACAGATGAGTAGTTTATTAGAAAGTCTTCAGTCTCACTCCGGAATATTGATGGTTTTACTGCTGGTCGTAGTGGTCATACTGCTGATCTGCGTATTTAACCTTTCATTGGGACTGAACCGGCTAAACAGGAAGTATACGCTGTTCATGAAGGGAAAAGATGGACAATCTCTTGAACGGCTTTTTAAAAGAAAATTCGATTTGATCGAAAAACTGGTGCGCTCCACAGATGACAATGGAGAAGAAATTGAGAAAATATGGAAAGTCATGGACAAATCCCTGAACAAATACGGTATTGTAAAATATGACGCCTTTGAAGACATGGGAGGAAAACTGAGTTTTGTGCTGGCCATGCTTGATAAAAATAATACCGGCTTTCTGCTTAATGCTATACACAGCAGAGAAAATTGCTTTCTCTATATTAAAGAGATCGTAAATGGGGAATCCTATGTAGTATTGAGTGAAGAAGAAGTGGAAGCTCTGAGACAGGCTGTGAACTTCGGTATTTTACAGGAGACAGAGTTAGGTGACTGACCGCGGTCTGATAATTTGGCAGATTGAATTGTTGCCACGAATTATGTAAATAATCTTATGTAAACAAACTTGTGAAAACAAAAGGAGAACAGAGATGTTAGACATTAAATTTTTAAGAGAAAACCCGGAAATTGTAAAGCAAAATATTAAAAATAAATTCCAGGACAGCAAATTGCCGCTTGTAGATAAAGTGATCGAGCTGGACAAGAGAAACCGTGACATCAAGAAGGAAGTTGAGGCATTAAGGGCTGAAAGAAACAAAATCTCCAAGATGATAGGCGGGCTTATGAAGGAAGGCAGGAAAGAGGAGGCAGAGGAGGTAAAGAAAAAAGTTACAGCCAATGCTGAGACGGTAGAACGCCTGTCTGCAGAGGAAAGAGAAGTAGAGGAAAAGATCAGAACGATCATGATGACAATACCAAACATCATTGATCCGTCTGTGCCCATCGGAAAGGACGACACGGAGAATGTAGAGGTCCAGAAGTATGGTGAACCGGTGGTTCCTGAGTTTGAGATTCCCTATCACGCAGAAATTATGGAAAGCTTCAATGGACTTGATCTGGACAGCGCCAGAAAGGTAGCCGGAAACGGATTCTATTATCTTATGGGTGATATTGCAAGACTTCACTCTGCTGTTATTTCCTACGCAAGGGATTTTATGATAAACAGAGGATTTACCTACTGTGTACCTCCTTTCATGATCCGCAGCGATGTGGTGACAGGCGTTATGAGCTTTGCTGAGATGGATGCCATGATGTACAAGATCGAGGGTGAAGACCTGTATCTCATCGGAACCAGCGAGCATTCCATGATCGGTAAATTCATTGACACGATCATCCCCGAGGAGGAGCTGCCCAAGACTCTTACAAGCTATTCCCCATGCTTTAGGAAAGAAAAGGGAGCACACGGGCTGGAAGAGCGCGGTGTATACCGTATCCATCAGTTTGAGAAGCAGGAAATGATCGTTGTCTGCAAACCGGAGGAAAGTAAAGAGTGGTTTGACAAATTGTGGCAGAACACCGTAGATTTATTCCGCTCCCTGGATATTCCGGTGCGTACACTGGAATGCTGCTCCGGAGACCTGGCGGATTTGAAGGTGAAATCCGTGGATGTGGAAGCGTGGTCACCGAGACAGAAAAAATATTTTGAGGTGGGAAGCTGTTCAAACCTGGGTGATGCACAGGCCAGAAGATTAAAAATCCGTATAAATGGGAAAGATGGCAAGTATCTGGCGCATACCTTGAACAATACAGTTGTTGCCCCGCCGAGAATGCTGATCGCATTTCTGGAAAATAACCTGCAGGCAGATGGCTCTGTAAGGATTCCGGAGGCTTTAAGACCTTATATGGGCGGTATGACAGAGATAAAGTGAATGTTATGTAAACCTTAACCAGACGGAGGTACGTATTTGCACAGTTATTTGAAATCCATCGGTTTTTCCGGTATAAACGGAAAAAAAGAGGTGGACCGAATTCTTAAAGATGTGATCTTACATTATGATGAGAAGACAGTTATTGAAGACAGAAAAAATCATCTGTTCGCGGAAATCTCTAAAACCTTTGGCTGTGATTTTGGAATAACGGTATGCGGAGAATATGATGAGAATAATGAGTTCCAGATGGAATATTATTTTCCGTATTTCCGCGGTACCGGGATTACTACCCAGGAGGACGTGGTAATCGAAAAGCATGCAGGAAAGGAATCTTACGCAGGCGCCTGTGATGACGTGAGAATTGGAGTGACCATTATATTTTATCTGCAGAATGCAGGGGAATATCTTACAGAGAGAAGCCATGGAAATTATTCCAGAGGCTCCTATGCCATAACCCTTGCGGCCCTGGCTAAGGAGGGAAAGATTCTTCTTCCTGTCACAAAGGATGAGAAACAGGAAAAAGAAGAGAAGGAAAATACCATCAACCGCAACCGTATGATCGCGGCTGCACGCAATGGCGATGAGGATGCAATGGAGAATCTGACCATGGAGGATATTGATATCTATTCCATGATCTCCGGCAGAATATCCAATGAAGATGTGTACTCTATTGTAGATACATATTTTATGCCGTACGGAATGGAATGTGACCTGTATAATGTCATGGGAGAAATACTTGACTGCTCCAGAGTCAGAAATGTCATGACAAACGAGGAAGTCTACGAACTCAGAATCTCATGCAATGACCTGGAAATTGATGTGTGTATCAACACCAATGATCTGATGGGAGAACCTGAGGTGGGACGGCGCTTTAAAGGCGTTATCTGGCTTCAGGGGAGTATTCACTTCTGATCATATTTTTGCATATGTCGTGTTTTGCTGAGATACAGGGCAGAAAAGGGAATAAAGATTTAAGAAAAAGGTATCGGACGCTGTGTTCCGGTATCTTTTTTTGTCTAGAAAAAGGATGCAGAATGGAAGACAAGGTCAGACGGATGACGTATTCCAGAAGGACATTGAGGAGGAGTATGGGCTGCGCCCGCCGACCGCTGCGGAACTGCTGAAAAAGATGGAAAACAACGGGTTGATCCGCCGTGAAGTGACCTCCTATGATGCACGGCTGAAGCGGATCATTGCCAGTGACAAGGCTTTAAAGTACAAAGGACAGGTTGTCTCTGATCTGACAGGACTGGAGGAAGTGCTGACAGCAGGGATATCGCCGGAGCAGCTGGATGTATTTTTTAAAGTTGCGGAAAAGATGGCTTGATCACAGTGCTGAGGCAGCACAGAAGGCTGGTCGGGCGAGTATAGGACATTTATGCGGGATGTATTTGTTTTTCTTTCCATAAGAAGGTGTGTTTGTTATAATAGGTGTAAAAGCGGTCAACTAATGGTTGAATTTTGAAAAAATCTTAAAAATCAACCTACAGTTGCTTGTAAATGCACTCAAATTCCAGATATGCTGTTAGTATCTTAAAAAAGACGACGCGCCGTTTTATCAGATAATCTTCGTGTACAGATAACAGGCTGTGCACTGCAGCAGGAAATTACTTATAACTTGTAAACGCTGAACAGGAAAGTTGAATGGGTAAAAAAATATGGATGAGAATACAAATATGAAAACAGCAAATATCCGTCTTCCGGAAGCATTTGGAGACAGGATTTCATTTTTAAGAAAACTTAAAGGACTTACACAGGCACAGCTTGCTGAGAAGCTGGGAATCTCCGCTCAGGCAGTAAGTAAATGGGAGAGCGGTCTCTCCTGCCCTGATATTATGATGCTGGTTCCCCTGGCAGATATATTTGGCGTCAGTACGGATATGCTGCTGGGCGGCGGTCAGCTTGCCGGAGGTGAAATGCCTTCGGGAGGGGAGCCGGAGGCAGAAAACTCGTTCCGGGGACAGAGCACTGAGGAGGAGAAAAAATCTTCCGGTGAGGAACAGAACCAGATTCGATTGGAATGGCAGGCTGAGATGGAGTGGCAGATAGATCAGGCGACAGATGATACGGCGGAAGAGGAAGACGCAGTGCAGGGTCAGAAGAGAGTGGATGGGCAAGTCAGCACAGGAGATGACGGTACAGAGCAGAAACGGATGAGCGTGGAAGAGCAGGTAAATGCGCAGGTAAATGCAGGTGAGAATGACAAAGCGCAGAGCCAGTCCGGACAGGGAAGTAGGACTGGGGCATCCGGTACGGATGGGTTCGGAACACAGGAGAATGTAAAACCGGAGAATGTAAAACCGGAGGCTGACCGGACGCAGGAAAACGGGCCGCAGCAGGATAAGGCTGACAGAAGAAAATGGGAGGAGGACTGGAAGAACGGCACACTGGAAATCAGAAAAGTTTTCCGTGAGAATAATGTGATGATCCATTCTCTGAACATTGATATCGGAATGGCGGACGCTATCATCAAGGAGGGTGATGAGTTTGCGCTCGACCTGTCCTGCTATCCAAACGGGGACTGCAGAGAAGAGGTAAGGGATGGAGTCTGGAAGATAAAAGACAGAGGGTATAGGAATCTGTTCCTGCTGAGTAACATTACCAATATTTTCTCGGAGCGGAAAATCATTATCATTATACCGAGAGGATATCATTTTAAAGATGTGAAGATAAAACTGGGTGCAGGAAAACTGGTAGGAAGAGGAATCCTGGCAGATGCCAGTACCTTGGATCTGGGGGCCGGTGAGATTGTGCTGGCAGACTATTACAGCGGTGCTGCCAAGATCAAATGCGGTATGGGTAAAATCATGCTGGAAGGCCAGATGCGGGGCAGATGTAAACTGGACTGCGGCATGGGAGAGATCGCGGCAAGCCTTGTGGCACCTTCAGAATACGGATACAGGGTGAAGGTAGGAATGGGAGATGTCAGAGTGGGCGATAATCAGTTTGGAGGCATGGGAGGTACTTATAAGGTAAATACCGGTGCTGAGAACTTCTTTGATATCAACTGCGGCATGGGAGCAGTGAAAGTTTTGTTTGAGGAATGAGGATTGAAAAATTACCCCTTGAGGGACATGCATACTGCTGCCTGCTCCCACACACTTTTCAAGGAACTTTGATTCCCTGACGGTACCGATAAGACGCATAAGGGGATTGTCCGCATATTCATAGGCGGTGCTTTCCGTGACGCTGTCAACAATCTTGGTGATGCTGCATCCTCAGAAGCGAAGTGCCGATTTCTGCTATACTTTTCATCGGTATAAGTCTCCTTTTTGCTGATGATTGCTGTTAGCTTCATTATAGCAAAAATGGAGTTCTTATACCATTTTTTATTGTCTGGAATAGGTTATTTAAGGTTTTTTAGCATGATTCAGTGTGCCAAGTATGAGTAATGTAATCGTTCATCACTTATGCCTCCTTTTGTTTGTGTAATCAGCATAACATATCAACTTTGTGATAACATTGAGCCAACCTTGAGTTTACTTTGAGATTTCAAGGGCAGAATAGGCATTTTAACTATCTTGAGGTATAATAAGAGCAACAAATAAAAGGTGGTGCCTTATGAACGATAGAATAATCCTTGTGGTTGATGATGAAACAGATATATTGGAGATGGTAAAATCCATTTTTACGCGAGCAGGCTTTACACAGATGTTGACAGCCCCCTCTGGCGAAGCTGCCTTAAAAATGTGCAAAGAGCAAGAACCAGATATGATGATACTCGATGTTATGATGCCGGGCATGGATGGGTTTGCTACATTAAAAGAACTACGAAAGACAAGCAAAATGCCTATCCTAATGTTAACAGCCCGTGGCGAGGCGGAAGATAAATTTGCAGGCTTTGAAAATGGTGCAGACGACTATCTGTTAAAACCATTCTTACCGAAGGAATTATTGTTTCGAGTGCAGGCCATATTGAAACGTGCTTACCCGGAGAAAGAACGGAAAGTATTTTTTGACGCTGCTACTGTCGATCTGGAAAAAGCAATCGTCCAGAGAGGCGAAGAAAATATTTCGTTGACAGCCAAAGAGCTCCAGCTTTTTGAGAAGCTGTATGAAAATCAAGGCCGGATTGTTACCACAGGAGCATTATGCCAAGCAATATGCGGTGAGTTCTGGCAAGGATACGAAAGTACATTAGCAACTCATATCCGGCACCTGAGAGAAAAAATTGAAGAAAATCCTTCAAAACCAGTTGCGCTTGTAACAATTAAAGGAATTGGGTATCGTCTGAACATTAAGGGGGTGCAAACATGAACAAGCCCGAGCGCTTTTTTCGCCGCTATATAATTTCAATAATCGGAATCATCATTCTTTTTCTATTCGTCAATATTTTGTTAGTGGCGTCTTTCTTTGCGGTCACCTATTTAGGAAATGTAAAAAATTCAAATTTCCCGATTGAAGATTTTTCAGATCATATCACGGAAACGAACGGGCAATTCAATGCAGATATACGGGCAGAGAAAATGCTAAACAATGCCGGTGCATGGGCCATGATTTTGGATGAGAACGGAAACACCATTTGGGAAATGAATATGCCGGAAGAATTGCCGCGCCACTATTCCACAACAGACGTTGCCATGTTCAGCCGTTGGTATCTTAACAATTATCCGGTTAATATTTGGAATCGGCAGGGGAACCTTTTAGTTGTTGGTTTCCCGCAGGGAGATATAACAAATTACTATACGTCTATCAAAACTCAATATATTTTGCCGATAGTATTTGGATTTTTAGCCGCTGTCGGTATCAACGTCTTGTTAATGCTGTATCTATTTGTCCGAAATACCCATCGGATTGAAAAAGCTATGGAACCGATTTTGAATGGCATACGACACCTTTCATCCGGGAAACCCATCCATTTGAAAGAAAACGGAGAGTTAGCAGAAATCAATGCCGGTTTGAATAAAGCCGGTGATTACTTACTAAAAAAAGATAACACCCGTGCCGAGTGGATTAGAGGCATTTCTCACGATATACGCACGCCGCTTTCTATGATTTTAGGGTATGCCAGTGAAATTGAAGAAACTTTTTCTTTGCCGGAAGCCACCAGAAAGCAAGCTGAAATTATCCACAGGCATAGCGAAAAACTAAAGAATTTAGTTGATGATTTGAATTTGACTACAAAACTGGAATATTCCATGCAGCCTATGCAAAAGCAAAGGCTTGTCCCGGTAGAATTGGCGAGGCAAGCCGTGAGTGAAGTTTTGAATGATGGCCTATCAGACAAATATGAATTAGAGCTGTCAGAAGATAATCCCGGAAAAGCTATTACTATTACTGGCGATCAATCCTTACTAAACCGGATGTTATGCAATTTAATCAGAAATTGCATTGTCCATAATCCAAACGGATGTAAGATACAAGTGTTAGTAGGAAGTTGCGACACAATGTGTACCTTTTCTGTGGTAGACAATGGCTGTGGAATAAGTGAGCCGCAACTAAACACATTAAATAGCGACAAAGATATTTCTAGTACACAAAAGCAAACGGGAGAAATCGAGCATGGGCTGGGTCTTAAAATTGTGCGGCAGATTGTGAAAATACATCAAGGCAAAATTCAATTTTCTGATACTCCCCCGCATGGATTAAACGTGGAAATTGTTATACCGATAGAAATATATTAGCTCATAATTGACAGATAAAAACAAGAAATAAAATAGCCCATTATATCAAATTTCATTACATTCTCATAATTCAACCCTTCGTAGACCAGTTTTTCTATACAGAAGGGCAGTACGGAGAGGACAGTTGCAGAAAGCATATTGACGTGCTTTTAAGCTCGATGAATGAGAAAGAGCTTGTTGTTATGGAGGCCACAGCCGAAGGGCTCAAGAAAGCCAGAGAAACGGAGGACTGCATATCCCGGCGCGCCTTCTGATATTCTCCATAAAGGCGTTTTTTCTTTGCCGTGAGTTTGTGGCTTTCCTCCTTCAGCACATCCATAGGGCAAGATTCCTGTCACTATTTACCGGGCGAGTACCGGAAGCTGCCGGCGGGTGATATGCTGGAGATATTCAGGGAGTGTTCTGACTGTGTTTGCATGGTTATGAGCGGCTGTGAGAGAGCGTGCATGATTTTGTCCCTTTTATTCGTAATTTTTGCCATCAGCAGCGAAGTGGTTGTCCCTGAATTTGATGTATGTTATCCTTGAAAAGCAATATCAGAATAGAACAGGAGGACAGAACATTGAGTGGCAGGATGGTGTTTGGCGTGTCGACTTCCAGCTATCAGATTGAGGGAGCGGCTCACGAGGACGGTCGGACAGACTGCATCTGGGATACTTATTCCAGAGAATTCGGAAATATTTTAAATGGAGATACCGGAGAGACAGCTTGCGACCACTACCATAGATATCAGGAGGATGTCGAGCTGATTAAGGAGCTGGGAGCGGACGCATATCGTTTCTCTGTTTCCTGGAGCAGGATCTATCCGGAGAAAGATAAATTCAATCCGGACGGATTGCTGTTCTATAAAAAACTTTTGAAAGTATTGAAGGAGCAGGGAATAAAGGCATGCCTGACGATTTATCACTGGGATCTGCCCCAGTGGGCTCAGGATCTGGGAGGCTGGGAGAACAGGGAATGCGTTTCATGGTATCTTCAGTTTGCAGGGAAGCTTTTTGAGGAACTGGATGACGAGGTATCCATGTGGATCACCCAGAATGAGCCTTACTGCGCCGGGTTTCTGGCCTATTATAAAGGAGAACATGCGCCGGGGAGAAAGTCACCAGAGGGCGGTCTGAAGGCAGTTCATCATCTGTTGCTGTCCCATGGAAAAGCGGTGGAAATGTACCGGGCGGCAGGTGGAAAGCATCCAATCGGGATTACACTGAATCTTGGATATATGTATCCGGCATCTGACACTGTTGGAGATCGGCTGGCCTGTAGATTGGCGGACGGGTTTACGAACCGGTGGTTTCTGGACGCGCTATTTAAACGAAAGTATCCGGATGATATGCTGACATATTTTGCGGCCAGATATGGAGCGGATTACTCATTTATAAAAAAGGGAGATATGGAGAGCATTTCGGTAATGGCTGATTTTCTGGGAATCAACCATTATTCGAGCACGACGGTGCGCTATGCACCCTATGCACCAGAACTGAATGAGGCGTGTCTTACCCGAAAGCCCAAGACTTCAATGCTATGGGATATTGATCCTGAAGCGTTTGGCAGGCTGATTGAGAGAGTGAGAGAGGAATATACTGATATACCTGTCTATATTACGGAAAATGGATCTGCATGGATGGATGAGATCGAAGAAGGCCAGGTTCATGATAAAGGAAGAGTTTTGTATCTACAGTCGTATATGGAAATAGTGGATCGGCTGAACGGCAAAGGGATGAATATTGCAGGGTATTTCTGCTGGTCCCTGCTGGACAATTTCGAGTGGCCGTCAGGTTACTCTCAGCGATTCGGTATTGTCTATGTAGATTATCCTTCTCAGAAGAGGATAAAAAAGGACAGTTATTATACATATAAGACAATTATAAAGAATCATAAAGAAAGCCGGTCCTGAAAACAGACTGGCAGGATTCCTGCTACCGCATTAAGCTCGTATGAGCTTAATGCGGCAGTTGTGTTATAAGAGGGTAATTATGAAAAAAAGACTGGGTTATGTGAAAATCAGACATAAAATAATCATCATCTTCTTGAGTCTGTTGATTCTGACCACGATATTTACTCTAGTCATAACCTGGCAGGGTAGCCGGAAAGACGCAGAAAGACAGATGAGGGAGATGTCGGATCAGACACTGAACGCGCTGGACAATTCCCTGCACCTGATTGTGAACCAGGTGCAGCAGGGAAGCTACACAATTTTCTGGAATCCGGCGGTGCAGGATATCTTAGCAGGGATTGGGGAAGATGAGCCGGATCCGGCAACGCGGAGCGTGGTAGAGGAAAGTCTGATCAATATGATGCTTTCCGGAGATTATATTTCATCCATTATTCTCTACGATGGATATGGAAACAGCTATGACTGTGTCCGTTCTGGAACAATGGTAAAAAATGAGATTAACGTAAAAGATATGCCTTGGTATGACGAGGCGGAAGAGATGGATGGTGAATTTATTTTTGTTCCGAATTCAGGCGTGGCCTCTTTTTCTCCAAAGGAAAATGTGCTGTCCATGATCAAGGTAATCAAGAGCAGCGATGATTACTCGGAACTGGGAATCGTGGCGGTGAATATTGCCGAAAGCGTGATACAGCAGTACTTTGATGAGATTGGCGGAGAGTATTGGACACAGTTTTATGTGATGGATCAGGATGAGGAGCTGTTTGGGCCGAAGGAAACCGAAAAGCGAATCGAGATGAAGGATATCCTGGACGACATTGCTCGGACTCCGGCGTCCTATAAGCAGATCAATGGAGAATGGATGCTGGTAAACTCAGTGGAGTCTCAGGTGGCTGGCTGGACTTTAGTCAGCCTGTCACCGGTGGACCGGATAGAGCCTGCGCCGACTGCCGGCACAACGCTGGTCCTTCTGTTTGTCAATGCCGTTCTTGTCCTTATATGCGGAGAGTTTATTCGGCATATTCTGAGCAATCCGTTGAAGGAAATGGAAGAACATATCCACAATGACGAGAAAGGACTGATCAGTCCGATGAAGGTAGATGAAGGCGTGCATGATGAGATCAGCGAGCTGAAAAGGGTTTATAATGCCATGCAGGACTCCATTCATAGATTGATTGAAAAAATAAAGGAAGAGGATGAGACGATCCGCAGGAATGAGCTGGAGTTAATCCGTGCGCAGATTAATCCTCATTTTCTCTATAATACCTTGGATGCAATAAGTGCCATGGCGCTTATTGGCGACGGGAAAAACTGCTTTAAAATGACAAGGGCGCTGGAGATGTTTTATCGGGATACTCTGAGCAGCGGCCGTAGTCTGGTGACAGTAAACGAGGAGATCAACTGCATCAAAAACTATATGACGATTATAAATATGCGTTCGGATTCCGAAATACACGTTGACTATGATGTGGAGGAAGCACTGCTGCAGGAGCCGATGATGAAGCTTTTGCTGCAGCCGTTTGTTGAGAATTCTGTGCAGCATGGGCTGAGAAGCAGAACGGGCGGCAGGATATGGATTCGGGTACAAGAGGAAAATGAGATGATATCCCTCAGTGTCTCTGATAACGGAAGCGGAATGACGGAACAAAAGGCAAAAGAGCTGCTGTTGGAGAACAGGCAGAAGAAAAAGAGCGGTTTCGGCGTTTACAGTGCAGTGCAGAGAATTCGTCTGTTTTACGGGCTTGAGGATCCGATAGCAATTCGGAGCTGTCCGGGAAAAGGAACAAGTGTGAGGATTCTAATACGGCGGATAAAGGAGGAGAGAGATGGAGATCAGAGCGTTGATCGTTGATGATGAAAAGTATGAGAGGCTACTCCTATCTAAAATGATCGACTGGGATAAGATTGGGATCAGCCTGGTTGGCACAGCGGCTTCCGGAAAGGAGGCCATTCAGATATTTGAAGAGGTACATCCGGAAATCGTCCTGACGGATATCAGCATGCCTGAAATGGATGGTCTTGAGCTGAGCAGAAGGCTGAAGGAGATCGACGATGAGACAAAAATTGTTATCATAACAGGATTTCGTGAATTTGATTACGCAAAACAGGCGATCAGCATCGGTGTAGCCGATTTCTTTTTGAAGCCTATTGATCAGGACGAAGTGGAAAAGCTGCTGGAAAAAATCAAAGGTGAAGTAATAAAAAGAACAGAGGACCGTGAGCTGCTGAATGAAAGTCTTCCTCTTTTGGCGGAAGATTATGTGCGTAAACTGCTGATCGGGGATGAGCCGAAACGGATGGAGGAAAAACTGATACGGTACTGGGGCCGAGCAGATGAAGGAGCCGGAATACAGGTGTGCATTATAAAGTATGAGGGGAATGTGCTGCCACAGATCTGTTATCGGGAAAGCATGCAGCTATTCCACAGTTTGGCGGGGGATTTTTTCCATACATGGATCTATGAGAACGAAGTGGTCCTCATCTGCCGGGGGCAGGAGAGAAGTGTTTATGAAGCGTTTGAGTGGCAGTTGAGGAGAAAGGTCGAGGGATGCTCTGTCATGATAGGTGTAAGTAATGTATACGGAAGCCTGAAAGACGCCAGAAAGGCTTATCGAGAAAGCCGGAAAGTGATACTTGGAAGTCTGAGGAATATGCGTCCCACAGTATTTTACGATGACTATGAAAAGATGGAACAGCGTGCGGAACAGCTGTGCTCCAAAAACTTCGATGAGTATGCACTGGCGGTTAGGAATGGACAGTTCGAGGAAGCAGTTGCGTTTATCGACGCATGGCTTCAGTTCCCTGACGACAGCATTTGAAACTGCTGTGGAGCAGTATGAGGTAGATAATCCTGATATCAATATTGAACTCCATGGTCTGGACAGCGATGCATATAAAACGAAGATGTCCACAGAATTTGCAGGTAAGGCAGAGGGAGTTGATGTGTTTTATTATTGGGCACCAGGCATGATCAAGAAGCTCATTGAGGCAGACAAGGTTCTTCCGATTGACGAGTATGTTATAGATGAGCAGCTGACAAGAGTGAAAGAGGGAAGTACACAGTCTTTTGAATTTGACGGAAAGTTGTACGGACTTCCAATCGACAGCTATATGGTAATCCTGTTCTGCAATCAGGAACTTTTTGATGAGGCTGGCGCAAAGATTCCGACCACTTATGAGGAGCTTCTGGAAGCAGGAGAAAAACTGCAGCAGCTAGATGGCGTTACTCCACTTGCTCTTGGGACAAAAGACGGATGGCTTGCCGGATTCCTTTATGAATCTCTTGCTATGAGAGAAGTAGGAGCAGAGAAGGTAAATCAGGTTCTGCTGGGCGAAGAGGCCTTTGATAACCAGGGATTTGTTTCCGCGGCAGAGAAGATGAACGAACTGTACAAAGCCGGCATTCTGGGGGAGAATCCGCTGGAGGACGGCGAGGCAGAAGCTAATGCGAAATTTCTTGGCGGCCGTGCGGCGATGCGTCTGACAGGAAGCTGGTTTGCAAGTGATATTGATTCAGCTGACGACAGCGATGTGAAAGACCATATCGTAGTTACAACATTCCCGATTACCAGGGAAGACGGAGCAGTAACAGACTATGGCGGAGGCTCTAACAGCTCTTTCTTTGTCAATAAATCGACAGATCATCCAAAGGAAGCGGCAGAGTTTGCGGCTTATATTTGCGAAGCTATGGGAAGCCAGGCTCCAGAACTGGGCTCAGGTTTTACAGCATGGAATGTAGAGACCGATGAGAGCAAGATCAGTCCAACGTTCGCAAAAATGATGGATTTGTTCGAGGGTGTGGAAAACGGAGTGCTTGCATGGGATACCGTGCTTGATTCCAATCCGGCGGCAACCCATCAGGAGGAGTGTCAGACTCTTCTTGAGGATCCGGCCGATATCGACGGTTTTATCCAGGGGCATCAGGAAGTGATAGGAAAACAGTAAGATGAAACATGAAGTCCGGAGTCTGCGGTTGCGCGGACTCCGGAAATTCATACAAAAGTATGCAGGAAAGCTGCCGGTGGCAGATTTTCTGGACGGAGGAGAAGCGTCGTGCAGAAATTATACAGTAATAAAAAATATATAGCGGTCTTTGTACTTCCCGCCTTTCTGGCATTTTTATGCATTGGTGTAGTCCCGTTGTTCATTACAGGATATTACGGTTTGTTTGATTATAATGGGATCGGGGAAAAAACATTCCTTGGATTGAAGAATTACATTGATCTTTTTATCAAAGATCCGGAGTTTGTCAAAGCAGTACTTAACTCTTTTATTCTTGCAGCGGCATCGCTGTTCATCCAGCTTCCACTGGCCTTTATCCTGGCGGTGATCCTTTCAAAAGGAGTAAAGGGAGAGGGGTTCTTTCGTACTATTTATTTTGTTCCGGTGGTTATTTCCAGTATGGTCATCGGACAGCTTTTTACAAGAATCTTCAACAGCGAAGGCCTTTTTAACGGTCTGCTGGGTCTGCTTGGGATACATACGACACAGGCGTGGCTGGCAGATCCGACTACGGCTTTTATGGCAACTGTAGTTCCGGCTGTGTGGCAGAGTATCGGCTATCATATGCTGATCATGTATGCAGGGATTAAAAATATTTCCCCGGATTATTATGAAGCGGCCAGGATTGACGGAGCCACGGGAATCAAGGCAACAATGGAGATTACTCTTCCGTTACTGTCTCCGGTGGTCAAGATGTGTGTGACATTCGCGTTGGTCGGATCACTTCGAGCCTTCGACCTGATTTATGTTATGACGGGAGGCGGACCCAACCATGCAAGTGAGGTTCCGGCAACGTTGATGTATAGCAATCTTTTTACGAAAGGCGTATATGGATACGGAAGTGCTCAGGCATTTTTCATTGTATTTGAATGCCTGCTGTTCAGCCTGATCATAAACCGCATTTTTAAAAAAGCAGAAGACAATGCATCCATGATTTGAGGTGATGGGAATGAATAAAAAGTTTAAAATGATAAGATCGACAGTAAAGATTGCAATTCTGATTCTAGTCGCAGTTATCCAGCTGTTCCCGTTTTTCTGGCTGATCTTGTTTTCACTGAAAAGCAACACGGAGATTTTTGACCCTTCCAAAATACTGAGTCTTCCGGAAGTATGGCATTTTGAAAATTATGCCATGGCTCTGCAGGGCGGCGAGATTATCCGATATTTTCTTAACTCGATCCTTTATTCTACCGTCACTGTTATCGTTTCTGGCTTTCTGGCTGCCATGGCGGCTTACGGTCTCACAAGGATGGATTGGAAACTGAAGGGAGGCGTGATGGCAGTGTTTATGCTGGGAATTATGATGCCTGTCCAGGCTACCCTTCTGCCGTTATTCCAGATGTTAGATATCACCGGGCTGCGGAACGGATACCTCGGTCTGATAATCCCATATTTCGTGTTTGCAATTCCTATGAGTATCATGGTGCTGAGCAGTTTTTATCGATCCATTCCGAGAGAGATGGAAGAGGCAGCGTGTATCGACGGCTGTGGGATATTCCAGACATTTTTTGTTATCATCCTGCCTATGATCAAACCGGCGTTGGCGACAGCTTCTATATTTGCGTTTATGAATACGTGGAATGAACTGCTGTTTGCCAATACTTTTGTAGACGACGAGGCTTACCGGACGCTTCCGGTTGGAATCATGACATTCGTCGGAGAACATTCTACAAACTGGGGACTGATCGGAGCTGGACTGGTCATTGCGACTGTCCCTATCGTGATTATATATTTCATACTCAGTAGGCAGATCCAGTCCAGCATGACGGTGGGAGCTGTAAAAGGCTGATATATCAGAAGAATAAAGAACAGATGCGTAGGAGTTCGGAAAGGAATTATGTCAACTGACACCGATCCGAATCCTGTGCCAAGAAGCTGTCTCATTAAATAATTAATGCGGCAGCTTCTTTTGCCCTTTTTCAGTCTAAATATTTCCATAGTATCATTTTGTACTTAGCAAATTCGGCGTGTTTCAAAATCAGATATATTATGTTGACAAATTAAGCTGACAGTATTTTTGCGCAAAAAATCCCTACAAAC